>JAABUP010010308.1_pt1 | contig 11076 bp, 17 predicted proteins | sample 5559201 | NCBI WGS metagenome assembly JAABUP01 (sample SAMN10711887, study PRJNA513373) | rock metagenome | isolation source: Antarctica rocks | place: Antarctica | reverse complement strand
TAACTAGCTCTCCTATCCCGCCTTCCTACGGTTTAAACCTATTAGCCTAGAACGCTTTATATCTCTCTATAAAAACGATATATTTAAAGAATCGCTATATATACGTACCGTAATTACCGGGGAAATACGACTCGGTATATTATAATAGCCGTCTAAAGCGCCGACTAAAAGAATCTTAAATAAGGATATCTCCTAACGCGTACTATCGACCCTAAAATTTCGAGGTAAAACTATATCGGCGCCCTCGGGGCGGTTAACTATAAGGTTCCTATCTTATAACGTAATTATAGATTAGATCGATAGATAGAGAATATATAAAAGTCCTAGCCGTAATACTAAAAGTATCGTAAATATATATAGAGCGTTAATAGTCGCGTCTTAAAGAGTAATATTAATATTTTTTAGCGTTAAGTTAAAAATTTATATAGGCGCGTACTAAAATAACGATTATCTAGTAAAAATATAGGGTTTTACGCTTAGACGTGCTATAAGCTAGATACGGAGTTATCCTCGGAAAAGCTAACCGAAACAGGTTTGGCGGCGGGCGCTAAATATTAGCGGGCTTGGCATGCACGTCTGAGGTACTGAGGCAAGTTGGGGACTGTCCCGAAACGAGTGGAATATCCCCCGGAGTTCTACCAACAAAGAGTTCAGCGTATCGTTAGCGAGGCTTCCACAAAACTTGAACCTCTCACTCCAAAAACCAGAGACCGACTTGAATCCATTCCCAAACTTTTCAGACAGATATTCGCTGCTACTGAGCCGCATTATGCTCAATTCGAGTGCCACAGTTGTCGGTATCGGTGGACTTCCGCTTGGACAATGAGGGCGCCCAATTTCTTCGGAGACGTTACTGCGATCCTACTGAGCGAGAAATTCCTAAACAAGGGTAGGGCTCCCAGGATATTGACTCTGGGCGACATTACCAGGATATTGACTCCCGGCAACATTACCAGGATATTGACTCCCGGCAACATTACTTACAATAGTTTTGGTTCTGCTAGCTGTGGTTACCACCGCTATTACAGGACAGCAACCGAAGCTCGAAGACTTGGTACTACTACACCAAGACCTTTCACCTACCCAAGTTTACAATCGACACAACAAATCATTGATAGGATTGCACATCTCAGATTTTTCTAACCAAATCACCAGCCCATGGAACGATGACACCGTTGGAGGATTTGCTCTATGTAGATCTACCAGAATCGTGGCTCGATGAAGACCATCGCCTATCGCAACGCATGCAGTCTTGTTTTGAGCAGCTCGCGGACGCCAAAAAGCAAACCGGAATGGGCAGCAAGATTAGAGAAATAAGTCGCGCTTTTCGTTCCTCTAAATCTTCACGACAACTTTCCAATTAAATAGCTTCTAAATTCAAATTCATAGAGATTCAGAAAAAGCGCATTACATACTGAGCAAAAGCTACCTTAGCTGTCAGGTATCCCAAACGGACCGCCCAAGCAATCATTTCACCCCCACTACCCGGCTCCCCCACGCGTTTCATCGCGTCCTCCGCAGAACAACGTCACTCCATCCTCCATCTCCTTACACCCAATTCCACCCCCAATTCCATTTACCCCCTCACCCACACCCCCTCAACCCCATCCACCCCCCCAAAAACAATGCCCCCCAAAAAGCGCCCCTCCGCCTCCGACTACGAATCCGACGACGGCTTCGTCGAAGACGCGCCCAAGAGCAAAAAACCAAAAACCACCAAGACCGCTAAGCCAGGAAAACCACAGACTTCAGCTAGAGAGACAGGGGCTGGGACGGTGGCTGAGAATGGGGAGGTTTTTTGGGAGGTGAGTGCTCGTTTGGGCGGGGAGGGTTTATGGGTTATGGGTGGGGCTGATTGGGGGGTGGGAGATTAGTTGTCGGGGAAGAGGAGGGTGGGGGTGCAGGAGTTTAAGGGGAAGGTTATGGTTAACGTGAGGGAGTATTATGAGAAAGATGGACAAATGCTGCCGGGAAAGAAGGTGAGGGTTTATTCTTTCTTCTATTGTTTTTCTTCTGGAATGGGCATGAAGAGACCTGCCATATGCAACCTTGATAGCACGCGATCAATTTCGACATTTCAGACGAGAGTGCTGACCGCTTTCGCTGTCTAACAGGGTATATCGCTTCCAATCGACCAATTCAACACCATCATCAGCCTCCTCCCCCAAATCGAAAAAGCCCTGACGGATAAGGGCGAAAATATTGGAAGACCGGATTATGGTGGTGCTGGGCCGGCTGCGGCGGCGGATGATGGGGAGGAGGAGCCGGAGGCGAAGGCGAAGAAGAATTTTGAGGAGACGAGTGATGAGGAGTGAGATTGGGTGGATGTCGTGGGGACTTTTATGTGGGCGAGCGTGATTGAGGGATTCGTGCCGTCGAGGGTTTGCTTGCGAAGCGTGGAGTCCTTTGAGGAGAGCGTGGTATATGGGGTTTGGCTTTTCTCCGCGAGATACCTCAGGCTGGTAGCTAGGATCAAGCTACCTTGTTTGACGCAGAATTATGGCTGGGATCCTTTTTGAGCAGACGGACTCAAGGGTCATGGTCGCCTTGGCTGCACAGTGACATAGCCTGTGTTTTGTCCTACTCTCCGCTCTTCCACCGTCGTCACTAAATTTAAGATTGGATTTCTTCCATCAAGTGGTCGTTTGCTCTTCCTGAATTTCAGGCGCCGGACTTTTCGCTGGAGGTGGCCCACCTACTTTAGGAGGAGGAGGCGGTGCGTTCTTCCCAGCTGGAGCGAACTCCTCCTCCTTACTCTTCTTCTCCCCTTCCTTGAAGTACTCATCAAAGGCTGAGTTCGGTGAGACAGCCTTGCGAGGCTTCCTGCCAGCCCTTGGCGGTCCAGTTGGAGTAGCTGCGCCAGGCGGCGGTGGAGGCGCAGAAGCCAGTGTCGCTGGGACTAGGAGGTCTGTTGATTTCGAGTTCGATGTCGTCTGGTACAGTGAAGTGCCTGAAGGGTGAGATTGCAAATTTGCGGATAATGGCCGACTCTCTTCGTTGCTGAAGCGTGCTGTCTCGAATAGTGTCTCTCCTGGCCCAGCCGGTGGTTCTGTCAAAGGTGCTGGTAGACGATGTAAAGCTCCGAAACCTAGCACGCATCCTAGAGCTCCGTTGCCTCCCCAGCTCCTCGAAGGTGTAATGGTAACGAGCCGTGTGACGGCGTATTCGTGGTTGTAGACGTATAATCGGAGGGTCCGAGAGAGGTAATCTTCAACCAGCTCACCTAGACCTGCTTCTCCGTGCACGTTACCTTCAGGAGTGCCGACGATGTAGTCTCCGTAGGGCAGTAAGCCAGCTGCGTCAGCCGGAGAGTCGGGTATAACGTCGAGAATGTGCCAGACGTCTTCGGTGGAGGAGAGAGGCGTCCATTGGAGCGTGAGGCCAAGCGTAGGCGAAGGTGTTGGGACGGGGATATGAAGAGTCCGGATACGTTGGCCCTGTAACAGATCAGATACGTTCATTGTCCCTTGACCATTGATTGAAGCTACCTTTGCACTCCAAACCGTCAAGGCGACGTGAGACCCGGCGCAGTTGCGGATTTCGGCTGCAAAGAGGTTCGGATCTGCTTCATCCTAATTTCCATGAGCTATTGTACAATAACGATCTCAGGTAACATGAACATACGACTTGATGACCGTTTATACCAATTACAAAGTCATACCAGGGTTCGATTGGTATCTCAAGGTTCTTATTCCGCAAAACTTGAAAGCCGAAAGCGCCATGACCGTCTTTAGCGCTTTGGGATGGACCATCGGAGTCAAGACGGGATATGAAGCGATTGAGAGCGCCGAACATGTTGGAGGTGTGTACACTATATACCAAAAGTTAGCTGGAGGATCACAACTCACAAGTCTCGATCCGGTACCTGATAGGGCTGAATAGCGCCAAGCCTCTTCGAGTAGCGGCTAACTTGGTCGGCTCGTCGGCTAGCATGGGTTTTTCCCCTTCAGTATCAGCTCTTTCCTTATGTTGCGTCTGGAGTGAGGGATTCTAAGGGCGCTGAGGTGTAGTTAGCGTTACAAGTGTGGTGCGGAGCCACAGGATGGCATCCTTCAGCCGAGTTCAGACCCTTTTGGTCTCCGAAGTTACGGGACCAAATTGACGAACATTTGCATTTTACGATGTCTTGTCTGATGAGGAATAGGCTAGAAAGCCTTCTACGTGCAAATTCTTTGACAGTCTCCCCTGTCTCTCGTTCGAGCATCGTAAGTCACAATATGCACACCTTCCAAGACATTGTCGAATGAGGGGTCTATTTCCCTCCCATACTCAATTCAGCTAAGTTTCGTAGGGGTTTGCATTTATCTTTGGGAAGGAGAGCACTCTAAGTCTCCCGTTCTCATCTTCTGTGATACCTTCACGGCGTCATTACAATGCTTCAACGTCCCCTGCAATTCGGATTGCACATTCGAATGTTTACAAAGATATTCAGACGGCTTTCTCAGACTCGGCGACATTCCAGATATACAGCTCCTTACAAGCTCGTTACTCTGACTATACAGTAACCACAACCCACTCCTCGGCCGGTCTACTCGAATTTGCCAAAGCTGGTAAAGCAACAGCAAGGCTTGATATCGAAGGTCAAGACTTGATGTCATGGCTAAAGTATGAGCCCGCCAAAAAGGATTCTACGGCTGAACAGCCCGGTAAATTCAATGATCGAGTGCAGTTCGGCCGATACGACTATCAGTGGAAAGACCAATCGTTTATTGTCTATTTGTACTGCGAGTATCATGACTGTGAGCCGCCAGAGGGGATTACTTATTTCATTCTGCGTAAGCGTGAGGAAGACCGCGTTTCAGACGGACGGTCTTCAACTGTGCAAGACTTGGTGGCTGCTGCTTCATCCCATACCAACGACATCCATGAAGGGGATGTACTGGTCTGGGATGACGACTCGTGGACAAAGAATACCAGACTCTGGAAGAGCGTCCAAAAGTCCACGTGGGAGAAAGTCATCCTCGACAATTCTCTAAAGGAGAGCCTTATCCAGGATGTAGAGGGCTTCTTCCATCAGAAGGACCACTATGACCAATTCGAGGTTCCTTGGAAGCGAGGAATCATAGTCCATGGATTGCCAGGCAATGGTAAAACCATCGCAGTGAAAGCTCTGATGAACAGCCTTTCATCCCGCCCCAAACCAATCCCGACGCTCTACGTCAAATCAGGCAAAGGCGAATACGGAACCATTCACGCCATTCGCAATATCTTTAGGAAGGCGCGTCAGATGTCCCCTTGTCTCCTTGTATTCGAGGATCTTGACAGTCTTATCACTGAGGAATCGAGGAGTTTCTTCCTGAATGAAGTTGACGGGATGGAGAGCAACGATGGCATCATGATGATCGGATCAACAAATTATCTTGAAAAGCTCGACTCCGGTATCACCAAACGTCCTAGTCGCTTTGACCGCAAATATCACTTCGATCTGCCCGCCCCACAAGAGCGGACTCGTTACTGCGACTTTTGGCGCACTCGACTCGCAAACAACAAGTCCATCAACTTCCCAGCCAAAATGAGCTCAGCCATAGCGGCCATCACCGACGGCTTCAGCTTTGCCTATCTCCAAGAAGCTTTTATATCAAGCCTCCTCGCAATCGTCAACGAGCAGCGCACTAATTCCGACCAGTTGGCTGATGACTCAACAGACAGCGAGCCCAAGACCCTTGAGTCCGTTCTACTCTGGCGCGTCATGTGCAAGCAAGTGGATATGCTCCGCAATGAAATCAAAGGAAGTCGGAAGAGCGCCAAAGACGCGATGGAATATATTGGCCCGAAGCAAGCTTCCAAGGCTGGATTCTCATGATTTTGTCGATCGAATGGTTTGACATGACAGGGGTATTTTGAAAGCAGTTTGGCCACTCTACTCTGGAAGGGAGTCCGGACCAAAAGTTTGATGAAGTTGTATATATTTTGTATATTTCAGATACCCCACACAGCTCAATTATTCAAGACTTGTTTTGATCAAGGCAATGCTACTCATATTCACCGCCGTCTATATGTGCGGTATCATAATGGAGTAGACATGCTATGATTGCCCTCGACGTTGCTCTTTTGGAACACGCAGTGGTTACTACCGGCCTTGAATTTTCGCAGACTAATAAGTCCGTTTAATTGTACTCTTCATGACCAAAAAAACCTTATGTACAACTGCATCTTGAGAAAGCAGCACGTTTGTTTCTTCCACGGATGCAATCCGCAGTTTACTTGTTGGATTGCGGGAATCTAGCTATTCACAGTACTGCTCTATCATCTGAATTTTGAGGTATCTTCATAATTTTGTGTGATAGATCAAATGCTACATGACGGATACTTATAGACCTGGAGGAACAATGAATCCCCGTATGGATGTAGCAATAATCGCTGTGATTCTACTCCCTGAGACACAGATTGTGAGAGAGGGGCTAGCTTTCGCTCTAGAGGGGAGGCACCGCAATACTCTATGGCAGGACTCGAGATGGTGGCGCCAGAGAGCGCTACAGTCATACCAACAGGTCCGTCCATTTGACACCGGATGGAGCCATCGATGTGCTTTTCAGGGCAATGATAGACGTGGCGGATTGGCTTATACGACCAACAATAAATTTCAAGTCAGAGATGTAGGGATTTTAAGAATTTGTGAGTTCGCTAGTGCCGGAATTCTCATGCCTTCATGGACTGGCATTTTTGGCAAGACTTGTGAGGACGAGCTTGACAGTTTGCCATCTTGTGAGAAGATCATGGAGGGTCATGAATGCTCGAGGGTCGTCTATAGCGGGACGATCTGAGGGCACTTTCAAGCTGCTGCTGCTTCGCCACCTAGGTCCTATTGAGGGTTTGTTCTGGATGTATACCAATCCAGCGCTGACAAAGCCACAGCGGAATTGGTTCACGCCCTACCGAAGGATGCCGGAGCTCTAGACACGTTGCTGACGGACTTGAGCTTCTTTTGGTGTCTACATGCGACAAGGGACCCGGGAGCCACCTCGTCATTAGGGCGTTCGCGATAAGTCAGCCGGGGTGGCTGTTTGCTACAAAGGCACCGGTGAAGATTGAACCGAGCGCCGCAAGAGGAGTCCTTATGGGCAACGTCACCGACGTGGAGAACACCAGCGATGATAGCAGCTAGCAACTGATCATGGCGACCTACAGGGTGAGCATGAGTCTAGTTGGGGCGAAATCGAAGACGGCCTTCGTCAACGAGATGACAATGATGACATGGACTCCAATCGAGATAGCCAGGAGGGCTCGGAGGACCAAGAAGAGCTTGAGGGGGTGGTATTGGTCGGGAGAGGCGCCCTTGACACCCAAATTGTGATCAGGCAAGAGGCAACGCTGTCCGTATTGGGTTCAGTCGGGTTCAATGGCATGTCACATTTCGGAATGGGAGATCCTCAAGTTCCCATACCAGGCCAGTCTAACTCATCCGTTAGCAATGACAGTCACGGTTCCCAAAAGAGGGCTTACCAAATGTCGTTCGTTCTTGATTGACCTTGGAAACGGTGACTCCATCTCCGACTGCAATCGTCTGGACAACACCAGAGGACTCCAGAAATCCATATCGTCCAAAGATAGGGCTATACTTATTGCCCTTATCAATTCGTCGATCCTTCATCATTTTCTTGAGGACTGTTCCTTCTTCGCCTTTTGCAGCTTGCCCCGTCGAGTAGTCAATATTGATACTAACGCATCTACCGCAATTTGCCGTCAGTATGATCTTTGAATCCTGGCTGTGCTCTTTCCCGGAGTCATTACTAATCGTGATTGCACCCCAGTAATCTTCCTCGTAAGCCTCAGAGGCGCCCGACAACACAATGTTAGGTCTAAACTTGGTGATGTCCATGTCCATACCGTCAGAAAGCCGAGAGGAAACATCTCGTAAGGATTCTTCCGTGACGACAAGATAAGCAGCACAATCGGCGAATGTGAGGCCCACGTCATCTCTCGGCTTATTCGTCAGGATATTGGGCATGCTTGCTGTGACGCTTGACAACCATGATTGGCTCTGCGGAGGGTTCTGGGGCACGGCGTTAGGTGAAAGGTTGCCAAGTACTGCTCGTTGATAGGATCCGAGATATGCGAGCATCACGGTGTATCCAAAACAGGACGAAAACCATGTATTGATCTTGTCATTCATCTTGTATGCTTCCGTAAGACTTCCGTGCAAGCTCACGTCTATTGGTTCCAAAGCGGCAACTTCTGGCTCCAGAGACATCTCCAAGCTTTTTTGGCCTCCATCAGGGGGATTGTATGTGACTGTCAAAGTCTTGGTCGAAAGGTCGATGCTTTGAAGGAATAATGCAAGTTCCGAGAAGTACGTTATAGTCATGTTCTCTTTACTGCCAATCAGATGGCCTTTGAATCGCGGCTTGGAGGGTTCTTTTTCGTGATCTTTGATGAGCATGAATCGGCGGTCATAAGGGAAGCCATTGGAAGAGACAGTGGTACTGGAAAGAGGTACACTGCGGAGGGATTTGATAGGATATGTGTACAACTTATTAAATTGGATTTACCCGTCAGCTTTATGGCACAAATGATGTCCTTGTCTTCACGTACCTGTGTGATTTGCATGGTTAAGGAATCTAGGTTGGTTGATTGTGGCAGTGGGAGGGGTTCACGACAGAGCACAGCAGGCGGGGCCAAACCCGCGGCTCCTTCGAAAATTGATCTTACACTTACTTCAATAGTCGATTTTGATGGTTTGATTTATACCAGTGACTACAACAGCTGTGTGACAGCTTCAAGTCACATGCATTGATATTGACTATGCGTGCTCAAACGGCTGCAATGGAAAGAATCCATGGTCACAGACAGCGAAGAAGACTCTACTGTATTTCTGAACGGGATCATTCTTGAAAGACAACACTGGATTGTACAGCATTAGTTGATTCGCACATGAACCCGCATGAGTCGTAATCATGAAAGGCATGGTAGTAAGACAGGACAAAAAAAAGAAACCCCGAACTTAGGCGTACATCCAACCGTAAGTCATGCCTCATAGCTCCGAAACGCTCATCGCTTCCATGGTATCATCAAAATACATGAGTACATCATCATCCGTCATCATATGCCGTCTAAGCCCTGAATGATATCCACGAGCCCGGCTAATGCTGCACCACCAAACAAACCTCTCTTGAGATTCTTACTCGCGACATGCTTATCCTCTTCGGCCTTGCGCCTGTCTGATCGATGTCTATGCTGTCGAGATGGCCGCGGCCGAGGTGCCATGAAAGGAGCTGGGGGTCGCTGCTGTTGGGGAAAGTAAGATCCAGCTGGAATCTGCGGGCTATGACCCATGTATCCAGGAGGCACAAAAGGACCGCGAAATGGTTGCGGTGGTGGCCCACCAGGATGACCTTGATGAGGAAGGGGGCGAAGGCCTGGTTGAGGCATTGGCGGGGTGGCTTGCCATTGGTTGCCCTTTGGCATCGGCCCAGGCGGCATCTGTCCCATGGGGGGCTGCGGCATCCCGCGAGAGGCTGGTGTAGCAGAAGGAGTACCGTTGGTATTAGGATTCTCTGGCCTATAAGTCCTCGACCCGGACATGTATGGCCGCGGTGTGCGATCATGTGAGTCTTGGGGATTTGGGCTGTACTTGGTATTGCTTGCCTCTCTACCGCGCCTTGAGCTTGGTTGCGAGCGGGAAATGGGTGGCGATGTCTCGGAGTCTGAGGAGGTATCATCCTCGGAGTGAAGAACATGCTTTCTTGGCGCTCTATGATGTGATATGTGCCGTGGCTCGTCCTCCGAGTCACTTTCCACCCTAGCCTTGAAACGCACATCTTTCTTCACCTTCCTCTCGCTCGGGCGCGGCCCTTCTATGTATCGTCCGTTTGCATGCGAAGTCTCATATTCAGACTCGGTGGTGTCATCCTCATCACTGTCGTAGTAGGTACTCAGGCTTGGTCTGCGATCCCTCCGTACGGGCTGTGAGTCCAATTCCGGGATATGTGTCCATTCTCTCAGCAAATATTCAACAATGTTATCGACGTTGGCATTTATGGTTTGATTCTCCCGAACCACCGATTTCGTAAAAGCTGCATCCAATTGTTGTATGGGCCTCTCCTGGTACTTGAGCATAGCTCCTGAGGTATCTTCCGTGCGGGCTGGCGGGGCCGTAATGGACAGTTGAAGATCGCCTTCGGTGGCCTTCTGCGTGTAGTTGTTGGCTTCTATCGCGCGATGTGAATCATAGCGGGGAGGAGGGTCGTCGTTCAGTGGACTTAGAGCTTCCTCCTTGGCTTCGTTCTCAGCCAGCTGATAAAGCCTTCGTAAGTCTATCAAGGACCAATATTGAACCACAATCATATTCTGTATCTCCGCGTGTTCCTGTAATTTGGCTTTGCTTGTGAGTGGATGAGCCGATGGCTCCTGGCTAGTCACAGTAAGCACCGCGTTTGATTGAGAAGGAGCATGACTTACCGTGTAGCAGCCATAGTCTTTCCCGTCTGTAAGACTTGAAGCATGATAGCCAAGCTCAACTTCAGTGACTCCAGCTGACCCAGCAAATAGCGCACCTTGTGCTTCTTAAAGGCCCACTTATTCTTCTCTGCTATGGTGATGGATCGTAGGATACCCTTCTCATCTCTGCCCTGGGACAAATCCGTCATGCTCTTAATTTCTTCGAAAACCAATTGACCTTGATGACTGATCTCCGTCGCTACATCGACAGCCAATAGCGAAGCCAGTTGACCACCCTCGCCCATGGCTCTTGCAGTCTGCTTCAGCATGAGGGAGAACAAGGAGATGTGCTTGGCGATGTTGTGAATATCACAGTCGGGATTGGCCATGCCCGTTCCCACGGCATTGAGTACAAGGGAGAGACGGAAGCCCGCCCCGGCGACCTCGAGAAAGGGTTCCATCGAGTCGTTCGGCGAGTCGTGGTTGGCTCTAGGGTTGTACAAGTCGTATGCCCTCGATGAGGTGGCGTAACCCGTATCGGCTGTCATTTCGAGGACAGTCTCTACACGTGTCCGTGTTAATGTGGAATGGGTGATGTCTGAGATGACTCGAGGTCACCACAGGCATGTTGAAAAGGGAAAGAAGGAGGAGAAGAAGTGGATGCGCAGCCTGATGCAGTTGCTGAATAAGTGACAGAGT
>JAABUP010010307.1_pt1 | contig 11079 bp, 11 predicted proteins | sample 5559201 | NCBI WGS metagenome assembly JAABUP01 (sample SAMN10711887, study PRJNA513373) | rock metagenome | isolation source: Antarctica rocks | place: Antarctica | reverse complement strand
AAATGACTCCGGAGCGAATGACCTCAAGGAAACTGTTTCTCCGTAGGGCTGATTTCCTGAGGGTGACATCATGTCTTCTTTTTCCCGACGACATGTCTTGAGATTGATTGCAAGCTTCAACATAAACCAATCCATCTATTATCCTGTTCCTCCAATCTCCAACAAGTCATTCAATCTGTGAACAATGTCTCAAGAATACGAAGGACAAGACCCTCTGGCCATCGCTCAACAAGCTGAGCGTGACCTCAACTCCCACAGTGCGAAGCATGGTTTGAGCAGCGCAGAATCAGGTACGCCCCCTTAGCTGTCAGCTACTATCATACTGACCTAACCTTCAGCAAATGAATCTGGTGTCGACACGAATGTAACCAACAAGTTTCCCGGATCCACAGTCAAAGTAGGCTCTGCCGCCTCAGGTGCCGGCGACAACCGCGAGATACCCTTAGACGAGGGAGGAGACTTGGTCATAGATGCAGGGGGCAGGCAGGGAAATGCGCGGTAAGTCGCTGGATCGTTTTGAGAAGGAGGATGGAGATGTTGACATCCAATAGTCCAACAAAAGCAAAAGATTTTGAAGGAGAGGGTGGACCGGAGACAAAGCAAGCGCTGTATGAGGAGGCACAAGGGGGTAATGATGACGTGAGGAGCAATATTAGGCAAGGGGGCGAGACTCGGAGACCTTGAAGAAGTTAGATCTCTCGTTGAACATGAAGGTCGAATAAAGGAATAAAAGGTAGTTATGTACATGAATTCATGATCATGAAGAAAACTGCATTAGGATCTTCAACCCTTGAGCAAGAGCAAGTGATTTCCAAAAGAGTATGATCATTGCAGAAGAAAGAAGAAGCCATCTGCGGCGTTTGTTTCTAAACGATAGATCAACGCCAAGACCATCAAAAAAAATCTCAACACCTCTAGCGCACATCATTTTTATTTAGAAAGAAAAGAACAAAACAGCAAAAGATTCACGAGGCAGCCCCCACGGTCTGGGAGGTGCCTCGCTATAGAAAATCCTCAGTGAAGAGGATTTTACTTCCGACGAAACGCATTGTTGATTCTGGGATCTTTTAAGCCCACTTGCGATTCGAACCCTACACTATTCTTCATTGCCCGCAAGCTCGGAGGATATAGGGCGACCGGCGACGACTGCACTATAAGACCTGTTAGTATGGGGGGAAGGGGTTATTTTGAGATATATTGAATTACTGCAGATTTGATTAAGGGGCATTCTGGCTTTCAGCCATTATTGGTTTAATATTTCTTAGGCATTTGGTTGCGCTGTGTTGCTTCTATGTTGTTTGCGAAGATCAAGTTGATTGAGGTGGTGATCAATGGGTATGGGCTTGGCTGAATTACGGTCGATATAACACATTCACGGGGAGCCTTGAAGGATTCCTTGTGTTTTCACGATGCATGGTCACATTATGGAATCATGATTTTCTTTCACAAGCAATCAATCGATCTTGTCTGTTGTCTGCTCCTTGTATCTCGTCCAGTTAGGATTGGACTTGTCGGTAATCATTCTACAGATAATCTCATGTGTGGAGTCTGATTGAGACAGTCTCCTAGCTGAAGGGTTTATCCATCCCTCATTCCTATGAGACGAGCAAGCGAGGTCTTTTGAAACAACGTATGGAACAGCAAGTTTCGGGGCTCTGTAGTTGGCTAGAGCTTCATTAACAATCTCCTCTCTGGGTTCCTCAAACCACAGTGTTCCTGACATCGTCATTTAATGTTGAATATCTTCATCTTGAGTAGGCAAAGCAAAGCTCATTATAATCATGAACGGGCTGCTCCTATTTCATGATAGGACTGTCTGGACTGGTGAACAAGAATTGTCCCACCTGCAGCTTCACTTCAGTCAATTGAGTTCGTCATCCACGCTAAGGTACAAGACCAATGGAAGCCCGAACGGAGATTAATTCCTCCGACCGAGGAGTCAATACGCGTTTCGGATCCACAAAAGATCACCTCACAACAAATCCTCACAACATATCCTTCGTCAACATGTTGGTGCCAACTTGTCAGGCCAACATCTCAGGTCAACTCCTCATTTGATTCATACCCAAGCGCTAGGCTTTCTACCTGGGAAGCAGACACGAGATTCTTGCCCAGGCAGCTATGAGATAGAAGTCCGGCATCATGAAGCGTAACGTGGACGAGGTCGAGGATGGGAGTCCAGAGCCTGATGACCCCTTATTCAAGAAACACACACGTCCAGCATTCCTTAGGAAGCAAGCAGTAACGAAGACACGTAGTGCTGCAACGAAGGCCATGTAAGGACTTGATGATATTCGTCTTACTCTTCGATGTTATTGACATTTGCAGAATCAGAAGAAATGCTACCACCTCACCGTTGCTAAAGCTTCCGGGGGAGATTCGTGACAAGATTCTCATGATGGTCCTTGGCGATAGACTCATTCATATTCAATACAGATGGAAGAGACCCTTCAATCAGGGTGAAATCCGGTTCCCGGTCCGGGATTTGATGTACAAACCCACCGAATCTAACCGCAAGAATTCCAGCTGCTATGTCTGTTCTGAAGACATAACAGAAACACAGATCCGTCAGGAGTCTCGTCAAGGACTTTCCATTGCTCCTAAAATGGATACTGAAGAGCAAACTAAAGAGGAAACCAAAGAGAAAAACAAAGAGGACACCGAAAAAGATAGTGAGGTGGATAGTGAAGAGAAAACTGACGAGTATTACATCAAGCCAAGCTTTGAACGTCACAAGCATTGTTATGAAGAGCGCGACATCACTCAAGAAATCCACTTCGAGGTGCTCGGCGCTTCGCGTCAACTCTATGAAGAGGGCAATTACCTCCTCTGGACAACTAACACGTTCTCATTCAAGGACGCCTGGACCATGCGCACGTTCTTTGACAGTCTTAACCTTGCTCAAAAACGAAAGCTGAGAAAGCTTCATATTACTACTTGCATCACAGCTCTGGAGACCAGAATGCCACTCCTGACACTTTCTTATCCGTGGGAGAGAGCGGTAGCGCAAGACTTGAAACATCTGAAGAATCTTACAACATTACATCTCCGTCTCCAGCTTGAAGACACTCGCCTTCCCAATCCCGCTGAACAACTCTCTGTATGCCGTAACGAGATTACACATTCTTGGGATCCGGAAATAGTCGCTGAAGCTCAAAGGTGGTGGCTGTTTTATGAAAGTCTTGGACTCCTCAGCTTCCGCACTCTTCCCCTAAAAGAAGTCACCGTGGTAACCAGCGATGATGAGCGCTGGTACAGTGAGAGACAGCTTTCACAATTTAGGTGGACTGCAGCAGAAAAAAATGAATTTTCGGATGAGTACGAAGCGAAACTATTAGACTCTGATCCAGCTCCCATAATGCAAGAAGAGCAGAAGCAGGACGCAGAGCGCACTCGTCGTGTCATGGAAGCGGTGAAGAGGGATAGCCTCAGAAGTCATCATGAGCGCCTCCGGACTGAATCTTGGTCATACGTCCTCGGGCCCTTGCGTTTCGGAGGTCGAGGGACTAGGGAAACGTGGATGGAAGATTAGAGCGCGATCTTCAACATAAAATAGAATGAAGCGAATAGCAGTGACCAGTCATAACGAAGAAAATCTTTGTGGCAAGATCCGGGATTTGTAGGAGATTTGCAGGATGTGATCCCGAGAACAACCTATTAGTCCCGCGAACGAAACAATATCCTCATCCGTGACATGTCTCTCGTCTGTTGATCCAAAACAAGCTGCAAATCAAATCCATGGTGTTCTTGATATCCAGGTAGGCCGCTGGTTCCTATTCTCTTCGCAATGGTAAGCCATCAATCCTTGTTCTATATTTCGACGCCGTTTGCCCAACACCAGAGGCGGATCCCCATGGTGTCGGATGACTTGATGAGCGCAAAAGATACCAAATCTTGGTCTGGAAAACCCATGGCAGGGGCAATTCCAAGCTGAAAGTTCACGTCCTCTAGGCCATGCACGACAAGTATTGTGCGAGCCTCTCCAAGGACGTCTGCAACATTATGAACTCCGATGACAAGGCCTTGCTCATGCGGCAGAATTGGCCATGTTGTGTGAGACTACAATACCGACCCCGAATGATCTAAGGTATGTACTGACTTTTTACATGCTGTTATCCAAAGAAAGTCAGATGGACTTGATGAGGAATGATGACAAATAGATAGACGTCATGGGTCTTGGATCAGTCTCTTCTTCGCAGGTGAAGGAGCAACTGTCGGATTCTCAGACTATCAATTCAACGACATTGATCTGATATGGCGTAGGCCTGTACTAGAGTGCTCAACTTCGGCAGCCACTGTTAAGACATTTCCCGTTTGCCGTTAGATTGCAGTGGCTTTTCTTGGCGCTAGTCAGCCCTACGGATTCAGTTTGTGGGGACAGGACACCGCAGCATTCAATGTACAGCAGTTTAGACTGATCAAGTAGTCTGCAGTGGCCTTATGAGAAGACAGCTAGCCCTTCATCATGTTTTGCCTGTTTGACATGTCTTATCTTACCAGCGATATGGAGAGGCTGGTCTTCTAACGTTCTGTCTCGATCACTTTTAGGGCTCGCCATCGGGAAAGAAACACTCGATTATTGCAAGAAGATTGTTTCAGGAGCTCAGGAAGACTTTGAACCAACTCATATTGATCAGATACCAGTATGGCGACACCACAGCCGGGCTACCCCCCGCACGCACAGCCAGGATACGATCCAAACCAGCAAGAGCAACATAATGCCAATCAGCACGAGGCCCCACAGTCCACTTCCCCCGTTCAGGGCAGTGGACAAGCACCCTCTGCGGCGAGCCGAAAGAAGCGTCACTATGCCGGGCAAGCCTACGACTTTGGAGCTGGCGCTAATTCAGCTCTGGGAGGCCAGCAACAAGGAGGTGCATATCCCCCACCACCAGGTGCAGGCTACGGCTCTCCAGTCGCTCAACCGGGGCAGCCTGGGCCTGCTTATGGGTCAGGTCCAGCTTCTCCACCCGTAGGGGCACCGTATGATTACGGACAGAAACCTGCTGCTGTGGGCGGATATCAGTCGCCTGATCCAGGTTATCCTACACATGGAGCTCCTCCAGGACCACCTGGTGTTGGGGGCATCACGCAGGGTATGGGAAACATGGCAATGGGCGGGCACGGCCAACACCAAACTCCACAAATGCAGGGACGGCCCCCTATGAATCAGCTATACCCAACAGACTTACTGAATCAGCCATTGAACGTCTCAGAGCTTGACTTGCCTCCGCCACCTATAATTCTCCCACCCAATGTGAGTAAAGAAGGATTCTATCTAAAGCAACTTGATTCTGATGGCAACAGTCCAGCGTAACTCCCTCTCCTGATGCAAACTGCCCTCCAAAATATGTTCGCTCGACACTTAATGCGGTTCCAACCACCCACTCTTTACTCAAGAAATCTAAGCTTCCTTTCGCACTGGTCATCCAGCCGTACAGCTCGTTACACGACCATGAAGATCCTGTCCCTGTAGTACCCGACCAAGTCATTGCGAGATGCCGCAGATGTCGTTCCTATATCAATCCTTTCGCGACATTTCTAGATCAAGGTCATCGCTGGAGATGCAATATGTGCAATCTGACGAATGAAGTCCCCCAAGCCTTTGATTGGGATGCAGCATCGCAAAAGCAGCTAGACAGATGGTCGCGGCCTGAGCTTAATCACTCTGTTGTAGAATTCGTTGCACCTCAAGAATATATGGTCCGGCCTCCTCAGCCCTTAGTCTACCTATTCCTTTTCGACGTCAGTTACAATTCTGTCACCAACGGTTTGCTAGCTACTGGAGCTCGATGTATTCTGGAAAGTTTAGATCGGATCCCCAACGCGGATCGCAGAACAAGGGTTGGTTTTATGGCAGTGGACTCCAGCTTGCATTACTTTGCGATCCCGCGTGATGATAGTGAAAATGGGGAGCCGAGCATGATGGTCGTTAGTGATCTGGACGAGCCGTTTCTGCCTACGCCTGCCGATCTTCTAGTCACATTGACTGAGTGCCGAGAAAATATTGAGAACTTCCTAGGGAGATTGCAGGAAATGTTCCAAAACACCCAGAATGCTGGATCCTGTATGGGATCCGCGCTCAGGGCAGGCCATAAGCTGATTTCCCCTGTCGGCGGGAAACTTACAGTATTGTCCGCAACGCTTCCGAACATAGGAGTAGGGAAGCTAGACATGCGCGAAGACAAGAAGCTCCTTGGTACCAGTAAAGAGAGTAGTCTGCTGCAGACTGGCAGCAGCTTTTACAAAAGTTTTGCTGTCGAATGCTCGAAGAATCAAGTGTCCATCGATATGTTCCTTTTCTCCTCTCAATATCAGGATGTGGCCTCATTAAGCAATTTACCACGTTACACAGGTGGCCAAACGTACTTTTACCCCGGATGGAATGCGGCAAGAAGCGAAGATGCCATCAAGTTTGCTCGAGAATTCTCCGACTACTTGTCTGCAGAAATCGGTTTGGAAGCCGTGCTCAGAGTCCGAGCTACTACTGGTCTACGTATGAGTACCTTTTACGGCAACTTTTTCAATCGAAGCTCAGATCTTTGCGCATTCCCTGCATTCCCTCGAGATCAAGGATATGTAGTTGAAGTCGCTATTGATGAATCTTTGACGAAAGGTGTAGTCTGTCTTCAGAGCGCTGTCCTCCATACAACGTGCAATGGCGAGCGACGCATTAGAGTCATGACTCTCGCTCTACCCACTACGCAGTCTCTCGCCGACGTCTATGCTTCCGCAGATCAAGCAGCTATAGCTACCGTCTTCAGCCATAAAGCGGTCGAGCGTGCACTTGGAAGCGGCTTGGAGCCAGCCCGCGATGCACTCAAAGCCAAGCTCATAGAGTTACTACAAACATACAGGAAGGAGCTGGCTGGTGGTAATATGGGTGGTGGCGGCCTTCAGTTCCCAGCCAATCTGAGATGTTTACCTGTTTTGTTCCTAGGCCTGATGAAGAATGTAAGAAAGATATGAAGACACTCCAGGCATCATTCGCTCGCTGACCCTCCGCAGATTGGTCTAAGACAGTCTGCACAGATCCCGAGCGATATGCGCTCAGCTGCACTCTGCCAGCTTTCGACTTTACCGCTGCCCTTACTGATCCAGTTCATCTACCCCAAATTCTATGCGTTGACGGAAATGCCCGACAGTGCTGGAGTACCTGATGAAACCACCGGCGATATCGAACTACCGACCCCTATCAACCTCTCCTCGCAGGTTCTACTAGCCTATGGGCTCTACCTCATCGATGACGGTCAAACGCAATTCCTGTGGGTTGGTCGGGACGCTGTGCCCCAATTGATACAAGACGTGTTCGATGTCCCAGACCGGACCCAACTCAAAGTGGGCAAAACGACCTTGCCAGTGCTCGACAATGAATTCAATGAGAGAGTACGAGCTGTGATCGAGAAGAGTCGGGATCATCGGTCCAAGGGGGTGGGGAGCATCGTCGTACCTAGTCTTTATGTTGTGCGGGAAGATGGCGAGCCAGGAATGAAGCTATGGGCTCAGTCGCTGTTAGTGGAAGACCGGGCGGAGCAAGGCGTCAGTCTCAGTCAATGGTTGGGAATGTTGAGGGAAAAGGTATGCCCATTCTCGATATGCTACAGCGCGACAGAAACTAACAGCGTGGTAGATGAGCGAAGAGGGTGGCTTTCTGAGTTCGTTTTCATGAAGCATGCCCCGACATTGTGGTCGTCGATAGTTCCAGTTGCTGTCATCGATATCTCTCTTGATTGCCCTTCAACAGAATGCGGAATTGTGCCCTTTTCCTGGCATTTCATGTGCGACTCCGGCACAGGCAATCGAGGCAATGTAGGAAGCCTTAGCGTGGTGTGGTGGCAATGATAAAGTTCGATCCTAAGACTTTCGGTACCAAGGAAGCTCCGAGTGTGCCGGCGGCAGCTTGCTTGCCCGTCTTGGCGATGTTCAACGTGTTTGCTCTCACGTGGCAATCGCATGTCAGAGAGCAGAGAGTTCAGAGGTCCCCTTCACTGGACGTTGAGAAGCACGTAGACGCAATAGCAATGGACAAAGTACTTGAGGGATATACTTAGAGACATGTGCTGCCTTTCGGATATTCTAGCCTGCCAAAGCACATAAGAATAAGATACTCGGCGGCTAAGCAACCCCTGCATTTTCGAATCATCCGTTCTTGGCCATTCCCCACCACTAGCGCCATGCGTACACGCTTGCTCCGTCGTACCTGACTTGCAGTCAGCAACGCTTCCAGATGTACCTCACGCCAACTTGAAACACAACGACAGCTCGCACGATTGTTTCAGCGGTCTGCACACGCCTGAGATGCTCTTAGTGGCTGCCACTTCCGTACACGAAGATTAAAACAAGGGCGGAGCCTTCCTAGTGGGGTTCTCGAGAGCTGAGGACAAAGGCTGAGGTAGGACAATTTGCCATCTATTCAAAGTATCTGCTATTCACGACAAGAATAGCTGACCTCTGAACAAGACTGCTGCAATCTCCGACTATTCGCAGAGGCTCGGATTCCCTCGATTCTTTCTCGCGCACAGCGTCCATACACTGCTATTGCCCCGAGCAACGCATCTCCTTTCTCACGGACCTGCTGCATTACTCCTACACCAGGTCGAAGCTTAGAGAAACCCGAAGGTGATCCAGACAGCATAACCCCTTTCCCACCCGGTCATCTGCGATACCACAAAATTGGGGCATATCCGCAAGACAGGACAAGAGCGTTATTAGGATTCCAGGAAAGAGGTCCGGAGACATTGTCCATTCCTGAGGCCTGCCTCGCTCTGGTCAGAAAGAAAGAGCCTGCATCGGTCATATTGGTGAACATTGTCAAGTAAGTGTTAGGTTGCGCCCGAAGCCTACCTGTGAATACCGCCTGCATTGAACAGGATACTTGTAAATGTCCAATGTGGAGCCCTTTAATTGGATTTAAGCTATTGACCGATATGTATGAGATATTTGTCTTGTCTCTTTGGCAAGACCCCTGGCCAGTGCATGTACCTATCCTGTCTTTGATGGCCTCATCTGATCAGCCTTGCCGTCCACGTATGCTCCTCGCATTTCGGCGTCGATCATACAATTGGACTCGTTGAAGATATTACTATGAGACACGGCTGACTAAAGTTTAGTAGGATAGAAAGACCAGAGCAATCTTTCCTATACCCCGCGGACTAGCATAAGACATTACAAGTACCATCTCGCTGTGGTAGTCTTTGGGTCAAGCATAGTTTGACTCTCAGCATGTCGCGTCAGCCAGCTCCGCCACCAGGCGGATCTCGCAAAATCTCGTTCAATGTATCCGACCAGTACGATATCCAAGACGTAGTAGGAGAAGGCGCGTACGGCGTCGTATGGTACGTCTTTTCTACAGCATATTCAAATTTCCTGGCGATCAGCGCAAACACTGACAGTGCAAAAGCTCCGCGTTGCACAAGCCATCAGGACAGAAGGTGGCTATCAAGAAAATCACCCCTTTCGATCACTCCATGTTCTGCCTCCGTACCTTGCGGGAAATGAAATTACTCCGCTACTTCAACCACGAAAACATCATATCGATTCTCGACATTCAAAAGCCTCGCAATTATGAAAACTTCTCTGAAGTGTACTTGATACAAGTACGTACGAAAGTTTGATAGCCTCCCCCCTGTATCTTGCTTACCGCTATAGGAACTAATGGAAACCGACATGCACCGCGTCATTCGTACCCAAGATCTATCCGATGACCATTGCCAGTACTTTATTTACCAAACGTTACGCGCCCTAAAGGCTATGCATTCAGCCAATGTACTTCATCGCGATTTGAAGCCATCAAACTTATTACTCAACGCCAATTGCGACTTGAAAGTGTGCGACTTTGGTCTCGCTCGATCTGCCGCTTCGACCGAAGATAATTCAGGATTCATGACCGAATATGTCGCAACGAGGTGGTACCGTGCGCCCGAGATCATGCTTACATTCAAGGAGTATACCAAAGCCATTGATGTTTGGAGTGTGGGGTGTATCCTAGCCGAGATGCTGAACGGAAAGCCACTATTCCCAGGCAAAGACTGTAAGATCTCTTGAATAACAATCTTCCAGCCCCTGTTGACAATGTATAGATCACCACCAATTGACCCTCATTCTCGATGTTCTTGGCACTCCTACCATGGAAGACTACTACGGCATCAAGTCTCGACGAGCTCGAGAATACATCCGTTCTCTACCCTTCAAGAAGAAGATTCCCATGAAGGCCATGTTTCCCAAGACCTCCGATCTAGCTCTCGACCTGTTAGAGAAGTTACTAGCCTTCAACCCGGTCAAACGAATCACTGTCGAGGAAGCGCTGAGACACCCGTACCTTGAGCCGTACCATGACCCAGAGGATGAACCCACCGCCGAAGCCATACCAGAAGAATTCTTCGATTTTGACAAAAACAAAGATACCCTTACGAAGGAGGAGCTGAAGGGTAAGCCGGTGAATCCAACCTGCCTGAATCTGTACTGACAAGTCCCAGCATTGATATTTGCCGAAATCATGAGATAGGTACACAACCTGAGTTGGAAATAAATGAATTCCAACTGGATACGGAAACAACGACTGGCATGTCTAGCTAATCTATCCCGTCGGCTGGGGACGACCGAAGTTGCTTCACATACTCCCCCCATGCTTTGAAAGGGCCTGGTGCCCACAATTCTTTCCCTTGAAACTAGCATCGGCGTGCATCTGTGCGGGTCATTTTGCTTTCCGATTTCGGCTGTCTAAGTATTTCAGCTGCAGGGAATCTGGCTTGTACACGGAGCTTAGTGGGAAGAGTGGCTGGGTAAGTAGGTAGCTTTAGCATATCAAATCAACAAACAATTCTCATGCGCTGGAATTTCGAGGTCGAAGAGAATGCCTTGGTCTTCCATTTCTTAATACATTCCTGTCACCCCATCTACAACTCATATTATCCCCCTCTCCCTCATAAACCTCTCAATCCCCTCCCTCGCCCCCTGCGGACTCGGCCTCTCCGCCACCACATCCGCCTCAAACCCAAACTCCCTCTCCAAATACTCCCTCGTCGTCGGCCCAATAGCCACCACAAACGTCCTCCTCTCCCCCAACCCTCTCACCCTCCC
>JAABUP010010306.1_pt1 | contig 11080 bp, 7 predicted proteins | sample 5559201 | NCBI WGS metagenome assembly JAABUP01 (sample SAMN10711887, study PRJNA513373) | rock metagenome | isolation source: Antarctica rocks | place: Antarctica | reverse complement strand
CGTTACGACCTCAAAATGGATTCGCATGAGTGGGTGATATCGGATGCTCGAAGCCCCTGTTTTTCAAGGGATTGTGTCAATCTGCTTGGATGCAATCGCCATCATGTGGCCATTTAGAGCAAGCCGTAAGTCCTGATTTTCCAATATATTACGCGATGTAACGGAGTAGTATTAGAGCGGCCAAAAAACCAAAAACCAAGTCTGACCCCAGGCTCCTCTATCGGCTAGGAAGGCGACGGGTGGCTATGTGTGCGGTACGTGTAGGGCGGTAGGGTCAGCTCTCGGCCGCGAAGACGCTCGGAATGTCGCGGGCACCGTGCAAAACCCTGAGCACTTCGATGGTCTCTTCTACGTGGCGGTAGAAGACGACGTAAGGCGATACGACGAAACAGCGAATCCTCGGCCTAAGATCGTCGCGGCTCTGGCCGGAGTCTGGGAAGCGGACATGCAGTCGGCTCCCGTCCAGGACGGCATCAACCAAGCGATCTGCGGCGGCTGGGTTGTTCGCCGCGATGTAGGCCCAAAGGTCGTCAAGGTCGGCCTCGGCCTGCTCGGTCAGCCGTGGCTCGATCACGCTGAGCCAGACCTATTCTGAGTCGCGAGTCGCTTCCGGCCGCGTGCTTTGACGCGGCTGGTGGTCTCCTCGTTGAAGGGCTGCACCTGGCCACAGTCGGCCTGGTCAACGCCGATGTCGATCGCCTTGCGAAGCTCGACAAGCTTGCTCTGATGAAGCTCGTCGCGTTCCTTCATCAGCCGAAGGCCATCGCGGATGACCTCGCTGGCGGAGTGGTAGAGGCCGCTCTCCACCTTCTGGCCGACGTAGGTTTCAAACTCTTTGGTCAGCGAAATGTTCATGCCGGAACCCTCCTTCTGGTTCCCCTATAGCCTAACACGGGGTAACAGCCAATGCCAATTATGGTCGCCCCGGGGTCAGACTTGGTTCTTGGTTTCTCGCTGGTCTCCTGACCCTTGCCATTCGGGTCCGACTTGGTTCTTGGTTCTCGCTGAGATCGTGACCCTTCGTCCCCCTCCCGAGCGACCACGAATCAGGCCTGACCCCAAGCTCCATCGTGGAGCCGCTGAAGCACCTCCAAGCGTTGAACCTGGGGACGCCCAGGATCCGCGAAGACGGGCTTCCCCACCTGGTCGGGATGGGGCAGCTCCGATCAGATAATGGGACCTCCACGGCCACGGCATCATCGACGCCTCGCTCGGCGTGCTCGAACAGATGCCGCAACTCTGGACCCTCCGATTCTGGGACACCAACCTCAGCCCGGAGGGGATCGAAAGGCTGCGCCAGAAGCGGCCCAAGACGACGGTGAATGAGAGAGCGTCGCGCCTGGGGGCGAGGTGATGGTCCCCCCGAGGGCCGGATTGCGGGCCGGACGCGGTCCAGGGTACGATCGGCCCAAGTTGGAGGGCTGGGGGGCGACCGGATCGATGGCCGACGACTCGCGGACGATCCGACTCCGAGGGGTCCGGGTGCACAACCTGAAGGGGGTCGACCTCGACCTCCCGCTCCATCGGCTGATCGCCTTCTCGGGCGTCTCGGGCTCGGGCAAGAGCTCGCTGGCCTTCGACACGCTCTATGCCGAAGGGCAGCGGCGGTACGTCGAGACCTTCTCGGCCTACACCCGGCAGTTCCTGGAGCGGCTCGACAAGCCCGATGCCGACCGGATTGACGGGATCCCCCCGGCCATCGCCGTCGCCCAGCGGGCGGGCGGTCGCCGGTCGGGGCGGAGCACGGTGGCGACGGTGGCCGAGGTCCACGACCACCTGGCCCTGCTTTACGCCCGTGTCGGCCGCGTGACCTGCACGAATTGCGGGCAGCCGGTCGATCCGGCCGACCCCTCGGCGGTGGTCCGGACGATCGAGGAACTTCCCGAAGGATCGCGTTACCTCGTCGCCTTCCCGCTCGACGTCCGGCCCGACTCCGACCGGGCGGGCCTGGCCGAGGCCCTCCGCGAGGACGGCTTCACCCGGGTCCGCGTCGGCGGGGAGGTCGTCCGGATCGAAGACGGGCCGATCCCCGAGCCGGGCAAGGGCGGCGTCGACGTGGTCGTCGACCGCCTGACCCGGGGCTCGGAGGCGACCGGGCGGCGGCTCGACTCGATCGAGACGGCCTTCGCCAAGGGGTTGGGACGCTGCCGGCTGATCGTCGAAGGGGGTGGGCCGGAGCTGACCTTCTACCGGAAGCGGCGTTGCCCCCGGTGCGGGATCGACTACGCCGACCCCGACCCCCGCCTGTTCCGCTACAACAGCCCGCTCGGCGCCTGCCCGACCTGCCAGGGCTTCGGCGCGGTGATCGACCTCGACCCGAGCCGGATCGTCCCCGACCCATCCAAGACCCTCCGAGGAGGCGCCATCGCCCCCTGGACCACCCCGAGCTACGAGAACAACCGGGACGACCTCCTGGCCGCCGCGACCGGGATGGGCCTGCGGGTCGACGTCCCCTTCGCCGAGCTGACCCCGGCGGAGGTCGCCCTGGTCTACGATGGGTCCCCGAAGCACGGCTTTCAGGGGCTCCGGCGGTTCTTCGGGCGGCTGGAGGCGAAGTCGTACAAGCTGCATGTCCGGGTCTTCCTGAGTCGCTGGCGAGGTGACCACCCCTGCCCCGATTGCCTCGGGGCCCGGCTCCGGCCCGAGGCTCTGGCGGTCCGGGTGGGCGGGATGGACGTGGCCAGCCTCTCGCGACTGACGGTCCGAGGAGCCCGGGCGTTCCTGGCCGAGGTCGAGGCGGCCGAGGCGGCCAATCCGGCGGCCCGGCGGATCCTGGAGCAGGTCCGGGGGCGGCTCGACGCGCTCGACCGGATCGGCCTGGATTACCTGACCCTGGACCGCCTGGCCCGGTCCCTCTCCAGCGGCGAGGGGCGGCGGCTGGCCCTGGCCTCGGCGCTGGGGTCGGGCCTGGTCAACACGCTCTACGTTCTCGACGAGCCCTCGGTCGGGCTCCACCCGCGCGACGTCGGCCGGCTGATCGCCACGATGGCGGGCCTCCGGGACGCCGGGAACTCGGTGGTCGTCGTCGAGCACGACGAGGCGATCCTCCGGGCCGCCGACTGGCTGGTGGACATCGGCCCCGGGGCGGGCGATTCGGGTGGCCGGATCCTCTACGAAGGCCCCCCCGAGGGCGTCGCCGGAGTCGCCGAGTCGGCCACCGGCGCCTTCCTCTCGGGCCGGAAGCGATCCGCCCCGCCCGGGAAGCGTCGGCCGCCGAAGGGGCAAATCGTCCTCCGGGGGGCGACCGGGAACAACCTGCAAGGGTCCGACGTGGCGTTCCCGCTGGGCGTGCTCTGCGTGGTCACGGGCGTCTCGGGCTCGGGCAAGAGCACCCTGGTGGACGGGACGCTCCACCCCGCCCTGGCCCGGGCGATCCGGTCCGAGCCGCTCCCGAGCCTGCCCTATCGCGAGGTCTCGGGCTTCGAGGGGCTGGCCGAGGTCGTCCTGGTGGACCAGTCGCCGATCGGCCGGACCTCGCGGTCGAACCCGGTGACGTACCTCAAGGCGTTCGACGAGATCCGCAAGAGCTTCGCCGAGACCCACGAGGCGAAAATCCGGAACTTCGCCCCGAGCAAGTTCAGCTTCAACGTCGAGGGGGGCCGGTGCGGCGTCTGCGAGGGGTCCGGCGACCTGACCGTCGACATGCAGTTCCTGGCCGACGTCCGGATCCGCTGCCCGGAGTGCCAGGGGAACCGGTATCGACCCGAGATCCTGGAGGTCAAGTACGCCGGCAAGACGATCGCCGAGGTGCTCGATTTATCCGTCCGCGAGGCGTTCGGGTTCTTCCGGAACAAGCCGAAGGTCCAGGCCCGGCTCCGGCCGCTGATGGACGTGGGGCTGGACTACCTCCGATTGGGCCAGCCCGCCACCACGCTCTCGGGAGGCGAGGCCCAGCGGCTCAAGCTCGCCGGGTTTCTGGCCTCGTCCCCCGCCGCGATGACTCGGGCCGCCCGGGGGCCCAAGACCCTCTTCCTGCTCGATGAGCCGACGACCGGCCTGCACCCGCTCGACGTGGCCAAGCTTCTGGAGACCCTGACCCGCCTGCTCGACCTGGGCCACTCGCTGATCCTGGTCGAGCACGGCCCCGACGTCCTCCGGGCCGCCGACTGGATCATCGACCTCGGCCCCGAGGCCGGCGACCGCGGCGGCCGGGTCGTCGCCGAGGGGACGCCCGAGGACGTCTCCCGGACCGAGACCCACACCGGGAGGGCGCTGGCGGGGCTGCTGGGAGGTAGACTGTAAAAGCGAAAACGGCCGGCTTCCCGCCGGCCCGGGACCGGAGACGACCCATGGGACGGCCTCTCGACGAAACCTTCACCGATCCCGGACGGCAACGAGGAGGAGGGTGGGATGGCCCGGAAGAAGAAGGCGGACCCGGAAAAAGCGGAAGAGAAAGAGGACGATGAAATCGTCGTCCTCTGCTTCAAGGTCCTGGTGATGCCCCGACCCCACGTCCCCGGCTGCTCGCGGGTCCCCTGCGGCGACTGCGGCCAGCCGGTCTGGCTCTCGCCAGCGACGGCCGAGTTTGTCGCGGACAAGCGGCACCGGATCAGTTGCGCCGAGTGCGTGACGAAGCGCGACGATCCCGACCTTCAGGTCATGGCCCCGTCCGCCGCCCAGATCGCCGAGATCACCTCGACCGACCCCTCGATCACCCCGGCCCGGATCCGGCGGGCCTTCCCGGCCTCCAGCCCGGTCAAGCGGAAGGCGGCCTTCGACGAGCTGCTCCGCCGGACCAAGGCGAAGAAGCGGATGGACAATTGAGGCCCCTGTCCCCCGAGCCGAGAGGGGCCTATGATTCCACCTCCGCCCCGGCCGGACGGGGCGAACTCAACGGATCGCGTCGACACGGATGAGATCGAACCTCCAAGAATCAAAATCGACCCGGCCTGATCCGGCCCGGTCGCGACTGGCGGCGGAGCTGGGGCCCATGCTCCGGCTGGCCGGGCCGGTGGTGGTGGCCGAGGTCGGCTGGATGGCGATGGGGATCGTCGACACGATCGTCGTCGGCCCGCTCGGGGCCGAGGCGACCGGGGCGGTCGGGCTCGGGAGCAACCTCTACATCGCCGCGGCGATCTTCGGGATCGGGCTGCTGCTGGGGCTCGACACCCTGGTCTCGCAGGAGCACGGCGCCGGGCGCGAGGACGACGCCCGCCGGAGCCTGGCGCAGGGGGTGTACCTGGCGGCGGCCCTGACGCCCCCGCTGATGATGGCGATCCGGGGGATGGTCCCCCTTCTCCCCCGGCTCGGGGTCCGCGAGGAGATCCTCCGCCTGACCGTCCCTTACCTGGAGGCGCTGGCCTGGGGGACGGCCCCGCTCCTGCTGTTCTCGGCCTTCCGCCGCTACTTGCAGGGGGTGGGCGTGGTCAAGCCGATCACCTTCGCCCTGGTGACGGCCAACCTGGTCAACGCGGCGGCCTGCTGGGGGCTGGTCTACGGCAAGCTCGGGCTCCCGAGGATGGGGGTCGAGGGGTCGGGCTGGGCGACCTCACTGGCCCGGGCCTACCTGATGGCGGTCGGGGTCGGGGCGTTCGCGATCTACGGGCCGCTCTCGCGACGGGGATCGAACCCGTTCCGGGCCTGGCCCCGGCCGGACTGGGCCCGGCTCGGGAAGCTGGCGGCGCTGGGACTTCCCGCGGCGCTCCAGATCACGCTGGAGGTGGGGGTCTTCGCGACGGCCACGCTGCTGGCGGGCCGGCTCGACGCCGCCAGCCTGGCCTCGCACCAGATCGTGCTCAACGTCTCCAGCCTGACGTACATGGTCCCGCTCGGGGTCGCCTCGGCCGGGGCCGTCCGGGTCGGCCTGGCGCTGGGGCGGGGCGAGCCGGAGGCCGCGTCGACCTCGGGCTGGACGGCGCTCCTGATCGGATCGGGCTTCATGACCGCCTCGGGGATCGCCCTGCTGACGATCGCCCGGCCGATCATCGGGGTCTTCACCGAAGACCCCCGGGTGATCGAGACGACGGCCCGCCTGTTCACTCTGGCGGCGGCCTTCCAGCTCTTCGATGGCGTGCAGGTGGTGGCCACGGGCGTCCTCCGGGGGGCCGGCGACACCCGGACGCCGATGGCGTGCAACCTCCTGGCCCACTGGGGGATCGGGCTCCCGATCGGCTACGCCCTGGCGTTCGAGATGGGCCACGGGATCGTCGGCCTCTGGGTCGGCCTCTCCATCGGCCTGAGCCTGGCCGGGCTCGGCAACCTCCTGGTCTGGGCCCGGATGGCCCGCCGCCTCCGCGAGGGCCGGCAGGTCCCGCTCGTGGGCTGACAGGCGATCCGGGATCGTAACTGGTTGATGGCCAATGGGCCATGGTCGATCAGAGGGGCAACATCCGATGCCGGTGCCGGGGAAATCTTCCTCGATTTCTCTAACATCGCGCATCCCCCATCGCCCATCGCCCATCGCCCATCGCCCATCGCCCATCGCCCATCGCCCATCGCCCATCGCCCATCGCCCATCGCCCATCAGTCATGAATCGTTGCCAGGTCTCAAGGAAATGTTTCCGGATCGCCTCTGACAGGGGGTGGACCGATGGATTCTGGTGACCGCGCCCGGCGGAGATCCTGAAAAATTTCCCGAAAGTATGCTAAGCGGCCTTCGATTCCACGATCTTGTTGGGGAGCGAAGCACCATCGGATCCCCTCCAGGAGGCGCACCCATGCCCGCCAGCGAAGCCCGCCAGGCCGCCGCCCGAGCCAACGGAAGCAAGAGCCGCGGGCCCGTCACGCCCGAGGGCAAGGCCCGCTCGCGGGCCAACTCTTATCAGCATGGTCTGGCGGGCGATGGCGTGGTCCTGCCGCCGGTCGATACCGCCGAGGTCGACCGCCGGACCCGGGCGATACAGGTCGAGATGGGACCCAAGACCGAGATGGGCCGCTTCCTCGTCGGTCGGCTGGCCGAGCTGACCGTCCGGGTCGAGCGCTGCTCGCGCCAGGAGCGGGCCGCCAACGAGCGCCACGTCGCCCACGCCGGGGCCGCCTTCGATGAGGCCCGGCTCGCCGAGGTCGACGACCTGATGGCCCGGATCGGCCACGAGCCGGCCACCTTCGCGCGCCGGCTCGGGTCGATGCCCGAGGGGGTCGACCGGATGATCGCGGAACTCCTGGAATTGAGGGACGAACTGGACACCGGGCGGTGGGACAACCGGCACGGCGAGCGGGTGGCCCAGCTCACCGGGGCCCGGTTCCTGGACGTCCCGACGAGCCGGGTCCGGGCGCTCTCCGAGGCGATCGTCGGCGACTTCCAGCACCTCCGGCCCGGCGACGGCGCGGGGCTCTCGGAGGCCGACCGGGTCGACTGGGCCCGGAACGCGATGGCCGACCAGATCGACTCGGAGATCGCGGACCTCCGCGCCCATCGGGAGACGCTGGACCTCGAAGCGATCGAGGACGACCGCGCCACCGCGGCGGACCGGGCGCTCTTCGATGCCTCGAAGGAGGCCACTCTGGCCCGTCGCTACGAGGCGGCGGCCGAGCGAGGGGTCTTCCGGGCACTCAGGGAGTTCCGCAAGGTGGAAGCGGAGGCCGAACTGGCCGCGGTCGAGTCCGCCGACGAGGGGACGGACGATGAGTCCTTGGGTTCGTTCCGCGCCGAGGACCCCGTCCCCGCCCGGGTGCCCGCCCCGACTCCCCGGCCGGCCCCGACGGCGGTCCCGGTGGATCATTTCTCTCTCGATCGGTCGGGCGAAGGGCCCCGCTCGGTCGGTCTTGCCCATCGCGGGCTCGCCTGATCGGGTCGGGCCGTCACCGATCGAGCCCGAAGGCCGGGGCGAATCCGCCCCGAAGGGCCCTCGCGCCCCGGACCTCCGATCAGGGGCCGCCGCCTGAAAAAGACGGATGGAGAAAAAATCCTCTTGCTTCTTCGGTCGACGGGTTTATATAACAAGCCATCCTTCGCCGATCATGCAACTTGACGACCGACGGCAGCCGCCGGGCCCGGCCCGCTCGCGCCGCCGAGGGTGAGTCGACACCTCCAGAGGACGGATCAACTCATGCGTACCCCCCCCCGTTAAGCTGCGTCCGTTCCGCCCGTCTCCGCTGGCCCTTGAGGCGATCTGCCCGGTGTCGAGCCTGGCCACGGCGTTGCCGATGGTGGCCTCGCCCATCGCCGGTGAGGCGGGGTTGGCATCGGCCGGCCATCAGCCGTTGGCGAGGGCCGAGGCGATGCCCCTCCGGTCGGTGCGGCCGAGCCCGGGTTTGGTCGTGTCCCCGGGTGGCCGAGGCGCGAATGCCGGGCCCGACATCGCGACCCTCTCGCGGGTCTCGATCGCCAGTCTGTCGCAGTCCGCGCCGGTGGCCGGCGTTGACATTGGTCGCTTCCGGAACGCGATCACGGTCGCCTCGGCGAATATGGCGACGGCCCACCCATCCGCGCTGTCGACGCCGGGTCAGGATGCCGGAGGGGGCGGTGGGAGTTCGGTCCCAGGGCCAATGGCCGCCCAGCCTGCGGGCGTCGCCCCCACGCCCGCATCCCCCGTCGCCTCTTCCTCGGCCCCGAATGTCGCGTTCTCGCCCGCCGATGCATCACCCAAGATCCGCCCGATGACCCTGTCGGCGACCAAGGGGGTTACGCAGTCGACCTCGTCGAATGTGACGACGGCGGACTTCACTTCAATGAGCGGCTCAGATCCTGGGAGCGGATCGCCTTCGGATCCTGGGAGCGGATCGTGTTCATGTAGCACGTCCACCTCCACGTCTGAGGACGTGCATGCCTTCATCTCTGGCGGCGGCCCGACCGGTCCCGGCGGCCGCGATGGCAGCAGCCCACCGGCGGCCGTCGTCCAGGGAATGAGGTGGTCCGGGGGAATCTACCTCAGCGGCGACAATCCGGGCAACTACGATATCGTCAAGTACAAATGGACGTTCCCGACGGGCGCCATGAAAGGCTACGGGGCTTTCAGCACGGCGTTGGAACGGCAGGGGGATCCCGCGAGCCAATACGAGGTCTTCAGCGGACAGCCCACGGGCGCCGTTGGCACCGCGGTCAAGGCAGTCGGCCTGGACGGCTTCACCGACGACGACCTGGAATACGTCTCCACCGAGCAGGGAGACCACGTCATCAACACGTTCTACTGGGGGCCGGAGGCGTCGGGCGTGGAGAGCGTCTCTGCTACCGTAACCGTCAAGAACAGGCTGACCGGAGCCACGCAGGATCTGACCGACAAAGTGAACCTCAACGTCATCAAGCCGGACGGTCAGATCACCGTCCAGAAGAAGGGAACCCCGGGGGTCAGCGACGGCCTCTCCAATCAACATCCCGACGTCCAGGCCCTCCAGATCGACAAGAACGAGGGGGAGATCGATCCGCAAGACGGCCGCCGGCTCCTGGGCATCCAATACACGGCGAACGTCAAGGACCCCGTGAATCCGACCGACCCGATGAATCCAACGGGCTTTGGCGGCAGCTTCTTCGTCACGCAGACGATCAAGTACTCCTCGACGCGCACCACCGCCGATAGCAACAACGTCGCCCACAAGTTGGAGGACGGAGTGCTCGCCGACGGGACTTACCCGGATCCCAAATTCACGCTCGATGAGCAGTACGCGGGGGCCTACGTCCGCGACCCCTCCGGCAAGCCCGTCGATCGACTCGACGACAACAAGTTCCCGAACATCGGCGTGGTCGGCGATCAGAGCTTGCTGGGCGGCAACGACTCCCCGTCCACGCCGCTGCGAGGGAGCCCGACCACGAACTTCTATACCAGGGACGACTCCTACGTCACTACCCTGATGTACTGGCCGGAGACCCAAAATTACGCCTCACTCGACTCGATCGCCGTGCCCGTCTCCAGCTTGCAATGGAGCTGGAGCGCCAAGGCATCTTACGATACGAACCAAGTCAAGTGGGTTGATTTCGGCCCGCCCACGAAGGACATCCCGGATGGCTCCTCGCCCACCAAGGACTACCCCCTGTATACTCACACGTTCAACGAGGTCAGGGACAATTGGGTGGACCGCGGGCCGACCAGCCCGCCGGTGCCGCCCAAGTGACCCGGGCACGGGCCGCCGTGCCCGGGCGCTAAACCTGAGCGAGGACGCCATGCACAATTCCCCGGTTGAATCGATGCTCTTGGCGATACTGATGGTCACCGCCCTGGCCGGCTCGCTCGTGGCCGCGGGGCCCGCCGCCGACGTCCCGGACGCGAAGCAGATCCTCCAGCGAGTCCAGGAGATCGCCTCCGGGCTGCCAGGGGCCCCCCCCAATGACGAGGAGAGGTCGGGACTCCTGGCCCGGACCGCCCGGGCCCAGGCCGACATCGGTGACGTGGCGGGCGTCCGCTGCACCGTCGAGGTCTTCACGGCCGGACGCCCGCGTGGGGGCTTCGACGAAGGGGCGACCTCCCGAGTCGTCGAAGGCCTGATGCTGATCGCGGCGGCCCAACAAACGTCCGGCGATCGGGAGGCCGCCACCGCGACGCTGAGGCAAGCCTCCGTTACCCCCGTCGACGACATGACCTACGGCAACAAGGCCATCCGCCTGGTGAGGGTCGCGACCGCCCAGGTCCGGATCGGCGAGAGGGGGGCCGCGATCGCGACCGCCCGCCTGGCGGTCGTGGAAGCCGACATGCTTCCCACTAGCTTCCGACGAGGGGCGCGCGAGTCCGGCTACACGCGGGCCTACGCCCTCCATCGGGCCGCGATCGTGTTGTCCGCCGCGGGCGACGGGGGGGCCGGCGAGGTGATGAAACGCGCCTCCCAGTTCGCGGAGGCGATCGAAAACCCGGAGCATCGCCAACAGACTTTGGCCGCGCTCACGAAGGACCTGGCGAAGGATGGAGAATTCGCGGGTGCCTTGCGGATCCTGGCATCCTCCCCCTGCCTGGGGGAGCGCCCCCTTCATGAGCTGCTGCTGGCAAGCGTCGCGCTGGAGCAGGCCAAGTGGCGAGACTGCGATGGGGCCTTCAGGACCGTCGACCTGATCCCGGACGGGCCCGACCGGGCGGCCGCCCTGCTGGAAATTTCTCGCTGGATGTCGGAGGCGGGCCGCTGGCGCGAGGCCGGAGCGACCGCCAGGCATGCGATGTACGCCATGCCTTTCATGTCCTCGTCGATGAACGCGAGGTTCCTCACGCAGGTCGCCGAG
>JAABUP010010304.1_pt1 | contig 11081 bp, 20 predicted proteins | sample 5559201 | NCBI WGS metagenome assembly JAABUP01 (sample SAMN10711887, study PRJNA513373) | rock metagenome | isolation source: Antarctica rocks | place: Antarctica | reverse complement strand
AATCTCCAACAGCGTGCGTCTGACAACCGCTTCAGTCTCAGCTAACGTGCGTCGAAAACCAACCCTGATTGCGCGTCGAGCCGTTCATCATTGCGCGCCGGTACATTTAGCGGGCTTCTTTGCTGTTTCCTGACCCAGGCTGGGTGAAGGGTGCGAGGGAGGGAATGTCTGCCCGTCCAGTTCGCTTCCCTGTCAGCCTTTTGTTCGACCTGGGCCGGAGGCCGGGAGTTGATGGGTCGGGACGCTCCTCGTTCCGACGCTTCCTGGCGGTCGCGGCGCGCAGCGAAGGGCAAGGGCGGCGCCATTTGGCGCCGGGACTGGAGCCACACCCAGCGACCGGTTTTAGGCGCGAGCATGGCGAGGACCTATCCCTTGCCTGCAGCGAGCACCGTGGCACCCAACCGGACGTCGGTAGCACGAGTTATCCACAGGTGATCGCGTGCGTACGCACGAAGGGTTCAAGGATTCTATGGGTTCAAGGATTCAGGCTTTTTAGGCCTTTGATATGTCTGAACAAACAGCCTCGACCTCTGACTAATGGGGGGCCAGTTCTGACTAATGGGGGGCCGACCCCTGACTAATGGGGGGCCGACCCCTGACTAATGGGGGGCCTGACTAGCGACTTCCATTTAAGTCAGAAGTCAGATTAACTGCCTGCATGTCAAAACCCTCGTCTGTTCAGGATCTGCCTGTCGGCCGTACCATGCGGGCGGCACACCAGGCTGCCCGTACCCTGCCCAACACCGAGGTGGTCAAAGCCGGCGAGTTGGTCGAAGCACGGTTTGCCAAGGGGTCCTCGCCTTCGACCGCCGCCCGCAAAATGCTGGCCCTGCTGATCCAAACAGCCGCCGGCGATGCCTGGAAGCCAGGGCCGCACAGCGTCCTCAAGCGCGAGCTGCGCGGCAGCCACAAGGGCAACGAGCGTTTGAGCGACGCTTTCGACGAGCTGCAAGGCACCCTGCTACGGATCGGCACCGTAGCCCCGGACGGGCGCAAGGCCGCCCTGGTCGCCCCCGTGGTGGCCTACCGCATCGAGCACTTGGAGGAGGACGACAAGGCCCGCGTGTGGTGGGAATTCAGCGAGCCGGCCCGCCGAGCCATGCAGGGCAGCGATCACTACGCCGCCATGAACCGCGCCGCCCTGCTCGCCTTTGAGAGCCGCTACAGCGTCACTCTGTACGAGCGTGGCGCCCTGCTCGTTGGCCGGCGCGACCCGCGCTGGCGCGGCACGGTGGACGAGTTGCGGGAGGTTATGGGAGTGCCATTGGAACATTATCACGGCTGGGCCGACATCCGGCGCAAGGTGGTGGAGCCAGCCTGTGCCGAGGTGAACCTGCTTGCCGACTTCGCCTGTGGCTGGAAGGTGGAGCAGGGACCGCGCAACAAGGTGCTGGCGGTGGAACTCTGGTTTCGGCCCAAGGACCGGACCGAGCGCATAGCCGCGGCCCGCGAGCTGGACGGGCCTCGGGACGGCCGCAAGGCCCGACGCGAGGGCCAGGCCGCACCGGGCCGGCTGCAGCTCGACTTGGTGGACGCCCTGGCCGCCCTCAAGAACGGCCACGCGCCGCCCGGCACCGACGAATGACTGCACCCTTTTTCCGGGAACCACGGCCGGCGATGCCCTGCCTACCAAGGAGGGCCACCCATGCCGACCGTGCTTCACACCCAGGGCTTCCGGTTTTTCTTCTACAGCCTCGAACGGGGCGAGCCGCCCCATGTCCACGTCACGTACGGACGCAAAACGGCCAAGTACTGGCTGGACCCGGTAGAGATGGCCAGCTCGGACGGGTTCCGCGCGCACGAGCTGAACCGGGTGCGGCAACTGGTCGCCGAGCACCGCGCCGAATTTCGGAGGAGATGGGATGAGCACTTCAGTAGCCAGGCCGGTTCGGGTTGACCCGGACCCTACTGCCGTCGACGTCGAGGTGTCCGACACGGCGCTGCGGATTGTGCTGTCGGACGGACGGGAACTGTCGGTGCCTTTGGCCTGGTTCCCCCGACTACGCGACGCGACCCCGGCGCAGCGGCGTAACTGGGAGCCGATCGGCCGCGGCCACGGCCTACACTGGCCGGACGTGGACGAGGATATCTCGGTGCGGGCGTTGATGGGCCGGCCTACATGACCGTTGAGCGCACCATGGTTGTTGACCAGTCCGACCCCAACCGAGACCACTTTGACCCGAGCCGCGTGGGCAAGCCGAACCCGGCCGACACGGAGCTATACCCGGCGACAAGCCCCGAGATTGCAGAGGCCACCCGCGCCGAGCTGGCAGAGCTGCGCCGCCGCATGGCCTGCCGGAGGGCTTAGACGGCGGCTGGCGGGGTCCGGTCCGGCGCTGGGCGCAACGACCCCGGCAAGTCTTCGCGGCCCGCTGGCGGCCTCCGGGAGGGGCTGAATACTGCCCCCGGCCAAGTCCCGGCGCGGCTCCGCCCGCCGCCGGGCCTAGCGACTTCTAAGATGCTTCCCGAGGACTTCCCCCATCTTTCCATAATGGATATTCGGCGTTGCTGCGGTGCAGCATAATCTAGGTGGTCACAAGGCTTGACTTGACGCAGCGTGGCCCGGGCACGTTTGGCGATCTCCCCGACGATCTCGCGGCTAGCTCGGCTGGTAATTTGCCTCTGAGTGTCGTGCGCCTGAAACAATGCGCCCTTGCAGCCTATTTGACAACATGTTGTCGTATTGACATTACGATGCGTATGCCCTACCTGAACCCTATGATCCAAGCCCGTCCTGCTGACACCAAGAACAAGAGCCGCCTGTGCGAAGCGCTGACGGGCCTTGTCATCGATGTGTTCCGCTTGAACGGCGACCTGCTCGCTTCCGGAGACGCTCTTGTGGGAGACCTCGGGTTGACCAGCGCCCGCTGGCAGGTGCTCGGTGCCATCGCGCTCTCGCCAGTGCCGCTGCCGGTGGCGCACCTCGCCCGCAACATGGGCCTGACCCGGCAAGCCGTGCAGCGCTCCATGGACGAGATGCGCGAAGACGGCTTCGTCCGCCTCGATCCGAACCCGTACCACCGGCGTGCCATGCTCGTCACAATGACCGAGCGGGGCGAGGCGACTTATCGCGCCGCAAGCGAGCGCCAGGAACGTTGGGCAGATGCCCTTGCGACCGACCTGTCGCCCGAGAGCATCGAAGCCGCTGGCATTCTCCTGCGGGAATTACAGCGCCGCCTCAACGCCACTGCCGTCTTGCCCCTAGTTGAGAAAGAAGGAACTTGAGATGTCGAAGTTTGCTGAGATGGACCGCACTGTCACACTCGCCGACCAGTTCAAGGACGAGGGCGGGCCGGTGGTTCTCATCAACACGTTCGTCGTGCCGCCCGAGGACGCCGACCGGCTCCTTGCTGTTTGGGCCGCGGATGCTGGGATCATGAAGCGGCAACCGGGCTTTATCTCGACTCAGTTGCACCGCGGCATCGCGGGCAGTGGCACGTTCCTGAATTACGCCATCTGGGAAACGGTTGCGCATTTTCGCGCCGCCTTTGCCAACCCTGAGTTCCGGGCGCGACTTGCCGAGTACCCGGAAAGCATGACTGCAAGCCCGCACCTGTTCCGGCCGGTGGCTGTCTCAGGCATCTGCGTCGCGTGAGCCGATCCGACACCAACTCTGACGCAGGGCGGGTAGCCTTGCGGCTTTGGCCCGCGCTTGCCCATGTTTTCCGCCTCTGTAATCCGTGATGTAACGTGTTATAATCCATCACGTCACGAGTTGCGATGGAAGTTGTCATAACCGACATTCAGCGTTGCTGCGCTGCAGCATAAAGGTGCTGCTACCCGGCTTGGAACATGGCTATGTTCGCAAGGATACGGTAATCTAGGTCCATGAGAACCTGGGCCTATGCTCTTGGTGTTTTGACTGAACAGGGAGGATGCAGCCCGGTGTCATGGGAGGGATCGAGCGCCCTGGTGTGGGACGCGGAGCGCCTGCGCGTCGCCACCGACGCAGCCGGGGTCGCCCTGTGGTCGTGGAACATCGACACCGACGAGATCGCCCTCGACGAGCGCGCGCACGGCCTGTAAGGAGTATTTTATGAACGGCGTCGATACGGATACGGGTAAGACCGCAAGGCCACATGCACACTTCGACGCCCCGCATGAGGTGGTCGTCGATCCTGCGCTTTCGAAAGAGCAGAAGATAGAAGCTCTTGACAGTTTGGAGCAGGACGCCCGCCAACTCGCTATTGCTTCATCAGAAGGTATGTCAGATGGTGAGGCGACCGGACTACAGGAAGTGCTCCATGCAAGAGATGTATTGGAGATGCCGCCACTCTCTATCGCCTATGAAGTGGTATTGCAGGACTTGCATCTCAGACTGACGGGCGGTGGGCCAGACGAAATGAAGACGGGGCTCCAACAAACCATCGCTGCCCTGAAGGCCATAAGCACGGCAGACCAATCGAGCACCTGAGCGATATTGAGTGAGACGACGCCGGGGTAAGCTCGGGGGGTTCAAGTAAGCGCCCTACGTCTACGCTCCCGCGTCTGTATCTGCCCGGCGCCGCACACCCGAAGGAAAGTAGGCCAGCTACCTTCTTTTCTATTAGCCCTTTGTTCGACCCGGGCCAGAGGCCAGGAGTCGAAAGGTCGGGACGCCCTTCGTCCCGACGTCCTCTGACGGTCCCGAGCACCGTGGCAACAGCCCAGCCGTGAAAGGGGATCGCGCGGCCTGTCAGCCCCTCCCGTGCCATCGCTTGGCGCGCCTGGCCTGCCATTCTGCATTGAACCCCGCCCACCGGGCCTCTTGGATGGCCCGCAATCGCAGTCGTTCAGCCTCCGTCAGTTCGGGCAAGCCTCTTAGGATGAACTGAGAAGGGGTTTCTCCGGTAGGCTGCCGGTCACAGTCCGGACGACAGCGCGTGGCGCTGCACCGGCGCTCCTCGCGCGGCGCAACCGGCCGGTCCGGCAACACCAGCTCGTAGGCGTTGCTGGTCTGCTCCGCCCGCGTGGCGCCCCGCCCGCCTGCAGCTCGACCAGCTCGGCCACGGCGTCCTTCCACCGCTGCGGGCGGCTGCGCCGGTCCCCCGGCTTGCGGTAGCGCACGGCGGGCGTGCCCGCCTGCCGCGCCGCCCGGTAGCGGGCCTGACGCTCGGCCAGGGTCAATGCCGCCTCGCCCTGCGGCTTCGGCCCTCGCTTGCCCATGTCGGGGTAGGTTGAGGATAGGGACGGAAATCGCCCACAAGAGGATTTAGCCAAGAAGGAGTGTGTAAAAACAACGGGTTGGCACTTGGAGCCGTTGACTAATGAGGCTCGGCTATAGCTCCGCTGCCAGCAGGTTCACCATGCTGTCCACAAATGGCTCTGCCGATTACCCGAAGAGAACAGCATCTTTCCAATGAGATACGGGCGAGGTTTTGCTGTCCAGAAAAGCAGACCTTCATGAACACCATCGAGCTGGGACGCTGCTTCGGCTTGTGGGTGAGTTTCGCGCTTATCCTCAACCAACCCCATGTCCTCCCCCTTTGTAACCCGTCACGTTACGGATTGTAATGGTGATTGCCATAATTTTACATTCGGCGTTGCTGCGGTGCAGCATGGGCGATGGTCTGATGCGCGCACCCGCGCCAGCGAACAGCACATCAGGCTTAACACGGACGCTAAGCTAGTTATTACGACTTAGTCATTAAATTTTACACACGTTGATCTCAAAATTTATAAGCCATTGATGTTGCTATATGGCATCGAACTTGCGTAGTGGCCTGCGGATCGCCAGTGATCCTCAACCCCGGAGCCTCCATGCGTCAGTTCCTCTTGGCTTCAGCCGTGGCCCTCGCCGCTTCCCTCTCGGCCGCAAGCGCAGCACAGGCCGCGCCGATGCTCGGCCTCACCGTGCAATCCGACGGCGCTTCCTCCTTCCAATCGGTGGCACTCGGCTCCAACGGCGGGTCTTACAACTTCGCCCCCGTCAGCGTCGGCAACTTCACCGCCAACAACATCGGCACCCAGCTGTTCTCCCCGGACTACATCGACCTCGCGACCTTCGACCTTTCGAGCAATGCAGGGGGCACCCTCGTCATCACCTTGACCGGAGCGGGCTTCACCTCGCCATTCGGGGCGTCGAACTGGCTTACGCAGTTCACGGGTAACGTGGCCAACGGCACCGCCACCGTGACCGCCCAGTCGTATCTCGACAACTCCGACACCCTGAACAACCCAGGGTGCGCAGCCGGCTGCACGCTTCTGAGCAGCATCGATCTAGGCAGCAGCGCCACAGCGTCCGCCGTCACCGACGGCTCGTTCGCCCTGACCGAGGTGGTCACCATCACGACCCAGGGCAATACGCGGCTGAGCCTGGACGCGTCGGTCAGCAGCGTTCCCGAACCCATGTCGCTCGCCCTCCTCGGGACGGGCCTTGCCGGCATCGGCCTGACCCGGCGCCGCGCCGATAGGAAGAACGCTTGAGTATCTGAGTACCCGCCCTCTCCGGAATCTGACAAGCTTAGACTCAGGGGCGAGTGCGGACCCGTGTTTGATGGCAGCGGTGCTCAACTGCCTGGCAGGCTTCGTTCAACGCAGTACGCCGCGGGGCTCGCATGAAAATGTCGCGATATTCCAGTATGGCAAAAGCCACGAGGTCCAAGTACGGGTAGAGGCCCAAGTGACGAGTGACGGCGCAGTATTTGCGCCGACTTACTGGCATTCAAGAACATTTAAGAAGATGTAACTATGAAAAGGCTACTCGCCTTCGGTGTCGGCATCGTTGTGTTCGCCGTTGCGAACGCTCATGCTGCTGCCTTGTTCGTCGATCTTGGCACAGCAAATTCCTTCGCTGTCCTGGCGGGATCAACAGTGACCAATACCGGTCCCACCACCATCAATGGGAGCCTGGGAGTTGCGCCAAGTGCCGCGATCACTGGCTTTTTTTCGGTGGTCGCGGCCGGAGGTATGATACACACCTCAGATGCTGTCGCATTTCGAGCCCAGAGCGACTTGGCCACGGCCTATGATTTCGCCGCTGGCGAGGCGAGCAACTTCAACCTGACAGGAACAGACCTCGGCGGGTTGACCCTCACCCCAGGCGTTTATACGTTCGCCTCATCGGCCCAGCTGACCGGCAAACTCACCCTCGACGGCCAGGGCGACCCGAATGCAGTCTTTCTCTTCCAGATCGGGAGCACGCTGACAACGGCAGGCGGTTCCTCCGTTGTCTCGGTCAACGGTGGTACGGGCGACAGTGTCTTCTTCCAGGTCGGCAGTTCGGCAACCCTCGGAGCCAACACAGCTTTCGAGGGGAATATCCTTGCACTCACCAGCATCACCCTGAACACAGGCTCGACCATCGGGTGCGGCAGGGCGTTGGCGCGCAACGGTGCGGTGACGTTGGATACGAACACCGTGTCCATTGACACGGCAAACTGCGAAACCACGGCCATGAATGGCGCAGGTGGAACAACCGGTGGAGGAGGTGGCACCGCTGTTCCCGAGCCAGCGAGCCTGGCTGGCCTTGCGGTCGGCCTGTTCGGCTTCGGTTTTTCCCGGCGTCCTAAGAAGTAGGACAGAATGCCTGTGAAACAGCGCATTCTTTGAACCCCTTTCTCCCGTGTAGGATCAAAGACTTGCCACGCCGATCGGCTTCGGGACCCCGCGCCGATTCACACTCCAAGAAACCACGTTGCCGTGCGGATTATACCAAACCAAAGTGTGGCACTGCAGGATACGATCACAACCAGCGCCAGGGTTGGGCTCAGCCTTTCCGCTGTTTCTGAATGGACTGCAAGCTTGTCTGCTTTGCGCAGCAAGGAAATGAGCTGCGGGCTGACCTGTCCCTGGCGCCCAGGCCGACGGCGTTCTAAATGGCCTGCTCGCGTGCGCTGCACGGTCCCCGACAGGAGCTCAACGCCCTTAAGCTGAACAGAAACCTGCGCCATCGCTGCCACCGTTGCACCGTTTGTTGGTTTATGAATGCGGCTTGTGGCGGACAGTGTAGCGTTCGCGCAGAGGCGTGTGCGTCAGAAATTGTCGGTTAACAAACCGTAAGAGGACCGTTCACTCCATAATAGCCGTTATGCGAATCAGGGCGCCATGCGAAGCGGGCGCGGGCTGCACTCTGCCCAGCAACTAAAGGATCCAACCAAGAGTAGCCCACAACGACTAATAGAATGGCGCCTCAAGTAATTCAGACGAGCGGACCTCAAAAGCGAACCCGAACTTGGCAATTACCTCTGCCACAGTGCTGGCGAACCATACCGGCGCAAAGGGAGACACGACCACACACTCGATGACCATTCCCAGATTGCAAGATACTATACGGCCACCCGATGTATCACTAGGGTCGCTTGCAATAACGGCCCGAACTTCGCTTTCATGACTGAGCGATAAGCGTTTGCAGAAAACCCTTTCATTGATGCCTGCATAACCCTTGCGAAAATCTATGTAATGGACACGACCGACAACAGCAGATCGTTCATTTACTGTCGCATCCCAAAGGGTACCTGCCTTTGTTCGGATCGCCAAACCGGCTGTACCTGGTGGGCAATAAAGACGCCACAAAGCTTCCGACTCACCAGTGTTGGCGTGCCAACAGCTAACAAGTTTTGATCGGTGCACCAAGCTAGTAGCCTTGAATTCTCTCAAGAGTCTTTGTGCTTCTTTTTCCCTCTCTTCTGGTGAGAGGTCAGGAGAAGCGTAGCCTGGAACTGGGCTAACGACTACGTCACGAAAAAATTCAAGGTAGTAATCATCCCATTCCTTTTCACGCCGAGCCAGTCCAGTTGCAGCTTCAAACGGGTCATCAAGCTTATCCACTCTCGGAAAATACAGACCTTTTTGAATAAGCATTGCCACAAACTTAGCAAAGTCCATATAGCGCCAAAGAGGTTGGCTATCTTCTACTGTAATATTCAGAGTACTTGTTACACCTGGATAGGTCGGGGAGGCAAGCTCTACAAGATTATCTGCGCAGCACGCACCAACAAGGAGCGGAACTCCGTTGCTGTCGTACCCAGCGAAATTTGGTCGGCCCACGGTAGTAGCTCTGCTGCAAAGACTACAGATGTTCCATTGCTTAGTCATAAGCTGTTTGAGCTTATGAGTTATCCGGCCCGTCGAATTAAGACGATCAAACACTTTCTGATCGTCTGGTGTGATGTCAATTTCCGTCATACAGCCTCGGGCCACAAGAATATGCTAAAAAGCTAGGCCACTCTTATGGCAGACCCATCCATCGCCGCCAAGCTGGGCGCCGGGTGACGGCCAGCAGCTCCCGTAGGCTCTGCACCTCGATGGCTGCCACCTCCCGCGCGGGTTGCGATGCCAGCCATTGCGGACAGGTAGGAGGCCGGCAGGCCGACATAGGGCACGGTTGCCTCCGACTCTACGAACCGCGCCCACATGGTCGCGTAGGTCGCCAGCATCCCCCAATCCAGGCCGGTCAGGATGCCTTCCTTCCCATAGCCGCGCACCACCCGGTCCCACTCTGCGCGCGCTTCGGGAAGCAGCCATTCCGGCGCCAGCGGGGCACCTGGCGGCGGCTTCGGCTTGCGCTTCCGGTCGCCATGGCGGCCGGGGCGCAAGGTGCCCTGTAACCGCATCAATTCGGTCGGCTTAGGCGGTCGGCCCATTGTTCTCGATCCTGGTAGTGGCCTTGTGAAGATTTAAGCCACGGATGGTCCCAACCCCCGCGGGGGGCACCAGCTCACCCTTCCGGTGGATACCCAATGAACAGGATGCGTGACGTGAGGCTTTTAACCGCCTGGACGACTCCCGATCCCGGCTCCGCTCTGGCTATGGCCTCCGCCGCTGCCATTGCGTCGTCTTTGGCAAAGCTCGCTGCTTTCAGGCCACCCGGTACTTTGTCGAGCCTTTGAATGAAGGATGTCAGCAGAAGCTCAATGGCTCGAAGCCTGTCTGCGTCGGAAGAGTGCGTGGTCTGGTCTGACAAGTGCTGGCCTCCATAAGAACGCTCGAAAGCTACTGACCCTCATGTATCATTGCTAGCACTTCGTCCCCAATGGCGCGAAACAGATCGGGAGGCAGCAGCACGCCAGGATGCCACCTGCCCGTGCCTGGATGGCGCCAGGCGGGCGGATGCACGGCCGGGAGGCCGTCAGCGCCCCAGACAACGCGCACGTCTTGGGGTCTGGCTAGCCGCGACGATCAAGGGGCGACAAAGAGCAATATCCAAAAACTAAACTCACCAATGGATTTCTAGCCCCATGATCTTCTATGTATAAACCTTGAGTCACAACAAAATGGTTGTCGCTGGCCGGAAAATCCATAGTCCATCCGTCAATTCCATGAAACAATCCCGATTGGTTCGGGTCAAGGCTGAATGCTGTTAGTTTGTCACTACACCCTTCCGATATACAATCTGTGCGAAAGCCTTTTCCAGAGGCGACGTTCCATGTGAGTTTGAAGTCATAATTGCGGTAAAGGGGGTCCTGCATGGGACCACACTTAGTTGCATCACAAAAGAACATACGTTCAGTGCGACACCACCTTTCTTCAGCATGAACTTGAGCGCATGCTAGAGCTGATCCAACCATTATGAAACAAAGCTTGGTGCGCCACATTTTAGATCCTGGGCTCCGTAAGAATGCTCTAAAGCTACTGACCATCATGCATCGTTGCTAGCACCTGGCCCCCAATGGCGCGCCAACTCGTCCGGCAGATGCACGCCGGACCGCAAGCTCGTCCCCGCCTCGCGGCGTCCTGCCACTGCGCCGCAGCATCCTCGACCTTGCGCCGGATGCCCGGGGTGAGCATGGGCAGCGGACCTCCAACCAGCAATCGGGCCAGTCGGACAAGCGGTGGGTGGCGTTGAATGCGGGCGGGTGCATCGCCCGAGGCTGGACTTAGAACGCGAACATATCAAGAACATTAGAATGTGGAGGGGGGCGGGGCCGACTTTATCTGCCCCACCCTCGAAATCAGGCCCGGACTGATATTTCGATCTGGTCGGGGGCTGGGGAGCAAGCGAACGGAAAACCTATGTAAGACCCATCCGACCAATAGCGGCGGGGCAGTCGCGGAACTCCTAAGTTCCGCGACTGCGGCCAGACCCCAAGCGGGCCGGGCAATTTCCTGTTGCAAATATATGTCGCAGAAGGGCAGGGCGCTGCGACAAGTTGCGCGACAAG
>JAABUP010010300.1_pt1 | contig 11084 bp, 6 predicted proteins | sample 5559201 | NCBI WGS metagenome assembly JAABUP01 (sample SAMN10711887, study PRJNA513373) | rock metagenome | isolation source: Antarctica rocks | place: Antarctica | reverse complement strand
TCCGTGGGTCGGCTCAGCAGTGGGCGAACTTCGCGTCGGCGGCCACCGGCGCGGCCGCCGATGTCGGCTCGCTGGACAGCTCCGAATTCGTCGGTGACGAGGGGGACACGTATCGCGGGCGGGTCAATTCCGACCTGACGCCCCACCTCAAGACCACCGGTGAAGCGTGGAGCAAGGTCTCCGCAGCGCTGCTCGAGTACGCGGCGACGCTCGAGGACCTGCAGGGCCAGACGAACACCCTGCGCGTCCAGGCCGGCCACCAGCAGGCAGCCGTCCAGCAGGCATCGAGCGCCGCGGCCGACGCCCGGGCAGCCGACGCCGCGCACGCCCAGCAGCGGGAGACGGACGGCAAGGCGCTCAAACCCGGCCAGACCCTGCCCCCGAGTACCTATGTCCCGCAGGCCGGCTCGGCGAACGCGAACCTGACGAACGCGCAGAATGCGATTGCGCAGACCCAGGCCGCGGCTACCCACGTCCGCGTCCTGCACACCGCGGCCGTCGGCCGGTGCACGAGCGCGATCGACCGGGCCAAGGACATGCGCTTCCAGAAGCCCCCGGGGTTCTGGGACAAGGTCGCCGGCGTGGCCGGTGACGTATGGAACGCCGCCAAGGCGGGCGTTTCGTGGGCCGCGCAGCACATCGGCCCTGTCCTGAAGATCATCTCCGCGGTGGCCGGGGTGCTCGCCCTTGTGCCGTTCCTGGCGCCGGTGATGGGCCCGATCGCGTTGGTCGCCGGTGGTGCCGCGTTGCTGCTGGACGTGGCCAACAAGCTGATGAACGGCCAAGGGTCGTGGCTGCAGATCGGTATCGACGCCCTCGGGCTGGTGCCCGGGATCAAGCCGCTGACCACCATGGGCAAACTGGGCAAGCTCAAGGCGGCCGAAGAGCTGGCCGCCACGACCAGCAAGGGTCTCGACCGGGCGAGTGAAGCGCTGGCGCTGGCCAAGAACGCCAAGCGCGGCCTCCCATTCACCAAGACTGCCAAGGCATTCAAGGCCGGCGTCAACGATGCCAAGGTGACGCTGAAGGCGGCGAAGGCCACCAACAAGGTTGCGGCGCGGGCCGAGACCCAGTTGGTCGGTCACTACAAGAAGATCGACAACGCCTGGAAGGGCGTCGAACTCGTCACCACCACCGGCACCGCCGGCATCGCCGGCTACAAGAACTACACCGAGACCGGATCCTGGCAGCAGGCGCTGCTTGCGGGCGGGGTGTCGGCGCTCGGCACCAAGATCCCCGGCGTCAGCAAGAAGTTCACCGCGGTGCAGAACGTGGTAGCCAACGGCGCCGCGACCACCTACCAGGGCGTCCAGCTGGCACTCGATCCGAAGAAGCGCAACGATCCCATGCAGTGGGTCAAGCTCGGCGCCAGCGGCGCCAAGACGGTGATGCACGGCACCAACGCGGTGCTCTACCGCAATGCCGGAACACACCCGAACGGTTCGGAGCGCAAGGCATTCGAGACCCCCAGCTACTGGGGCTGACCAACCCTCGATGCGCGTTCTCCGTCGGCGGGTTCTCGATCGGCGGGTTCTCTGTCGGCGGGTTCTCGATCGGCGCGTTCTCGTCGGCGCGCTCTGCGATCGGCGCTCCGCGTTTGCAGAACAACTTCAGTGGATAGCAACGTCCCGGGGCGGTGCTATCCACTGAATGTGTTCTCCACCAGTGGCGTGGTCATCGATCCTGCCGGGCGCCGTCGGCCGGGAAGACGCTCCTGACCACCGGTGCGGTGAAGCCCGCTGCGGCGAAGGCGTCCTGCACATCCCGGGTGATGGACTGGGCGGAATCGGCGGGCACCAGGGCGATCGCCGAACCCCCGAACCCGCCGCCGGTCATCCGGGCGCCCAGGGCCCCCCCGGCGAGGGCTGCGTCCACCGCCACGTCCAGCTCCGCGCAGGAGATCTGGTAGTCGTCGCGCATCGAGAGGTGGGACGCGGTGAGGATGCTGCCGATACTGCCGACCCCGGAGCCGGCGCCGCCGGCGTTGCCGACGTTGCGGGCGTTGTTGCCGACGTTGCGGGCGTTGCTGCCGACCCCGGAGCCGACGTTGCGGGCGTTGCTGCCGACCCCGGAGCCGCCGCTGTCGGCGCTGCCCTCGCCGGAGCCGCCGTTGCGGAGTCGATCGACTACTTGCTGCACCCTGGCGTTCTCGGTCAGAATGTGCCGCACCCGCCGGACCAGCACGTCCCGGTCTGCGCGCGGCACCGATGCAGCGGTAGCCAGTATCGCCAACGCCTCATCCGCATTCTCTATGTCCCGCAAGGAGTCCAGGCCCAGGATGGCCGCCGCCTGCTCGCAGGATGCCCTGCGCTTGGCGTACTCGCCGTCGGCCAGCGAATGGTGGGCCTGGGTGTCGATCACCAGCAGTCGCAGGCCGTGGGCGGCCGGATCGAACGGGATGTGCTCGGTGGTCTGGGCACCGACGTCGAAGAACAGCAGATTGCCGGCACGGCAGGTGGCCGATGCCATCTGGTCCATCAACCCCGAGGGCACCCCGACGAATGCGTTCTCGGCATGTTGGCACAGCCGGGCCAGATCGGCCCTGCCCAGCGTGACCTCGGCCAGTGCCGACATGGCCAGTGCCGTAGCGCATTCCACTGCGGCGGAGGAGCTCAGGCCGGCGCCGGCGGGAACCTGGGAGTCCAGGGCCACCTCGCCGCCGGGTAGCTCGATGCCGGCTTCCGCGAGGGCCCAGATCGGGCCGAACAGGTACGCCGGCCAGCCCTTCGCGGCAGCAGAACCGGGAGACAGCACGGAGATCGGCGCCTCGATGACCGCGCCGCGCCGTTGCGCTGACACGATCCGCAGCACGGGTTCGTCGATCCTGGCCGCCGCGACCTGTGCTCTGGCATCGATCGCGAAGGGCAGTACCAGCCCGTTGTTGTAGTCGGTGTGCTCCCCGATCAGATTCACCCGGCCGGGCGCCGACCACAGGCCGTCCGGTGCGCGACCGTAGGTCGTCACGAACAGGTCGGCGGCGCTCACCGGCCGGCCGCGGAGTGTGCCCGCGTTCCGCTCCCGCCGGTGAACTCCCAGGCGTCGGCGACCATCCTCTTCAGGTCGTACTCCGGCTGCCAGCCGAGTTCGGAGCGCGCCAGGTCCGCCGAAGCCACCAGCGATGTGGGGTCACCTGGCCGGCGGGGCCCGACGGTCACCGGAAGCGGGAGCCCGGTCACCTCCTCGATGGCGGTGATCACGTCCTGCACGCTGAATCCGTTGCCGTTGCCGAGGTTGCAGATCAGGTGGCGCCCCGGCTGGGCGGCGTCCAATGCCAGCACGTGAGCCCTGGCCAGGTCCAGCACGTGGACGTAGTCGCGGATCGGTGTGCCGTCCGGAGTCGGCCAGTCGTCACCGTAGATGGTCAGCTTGTCCCGCCGGCCGGCAACCGCGTCCAGCGCAATGGGGATCAGGTGCGTTTCCACGGTATGCCGTTCACCCGCCCCCAGCGCGGCACCGGCGACGTTGAAGTAGCGCAACGACACCGCGGCGAGCGGGGTGGCAATGCACTCGCCGGTGATCATCATGTCGACGGCCAGCTTGGTGGCCCCGTAGGTGTTGGTCGGCCGGCAGGGCATGTCCTCGGAGATGGCCGCGGTGCTGGGGTCGGTGTCGGGTTCGCCGTAGACGGCGGCGGTGGAGGAGAACACCAGCCGCGGAACCCGGTGCTCGGTGATCGCATCCAGCAGCGCCCTGCTGCCCATCACGTTGGTGTGCCAGTACAGGCTCGGCTTCTCCACGGACTCGCCGACCAGTGATTTCGCCGCGAAGTGCAGCACAGCGTCGAATCCGGCGCCGGCCAGTACCGCCCCCGCCTCACCGATGTCGGCCTGGACCAGTCGCACACCGTCGGGCACCGAGTCTGCGTGCCCGGTGGAGCAGTCGTCCAGCACCACCACCTGATGGCCGCCGTCGAGCAGCAGCCGGGTAACGACGGACCCGATGTACCCGGCGCCGCCGACGACGAGCGTCTTCACGGTCTTGTCTCCATGGATACCTCGACTTCCCGCAGCCGGCAGGCGGTCGCCTCCGGCGTCACATCGCTGACCCAGGCGCCCATTCCGGATTCGGATCCGGCCAGGTACTTCAGCTTTCCGGGCGCTCGGCGGATCGAGAAGATCTGCAGGTGCAGCCAGAACTCGTCCCGATCTTCACCCGGCCCTACCGGTGCCTGATGCCATCCGGTGATCGCCGGCAGGGTGTCGTCGAACAACCCCTCCATCCGGTGCAGTACCTCAAGGTGTATCGGTGGCAACGCGTCCTTCTCGTCATCGGACAGCGCCATCAGATCGGGCTGGCGACGGCGGGGGAATACCTGCACCTCGATCGGCCACCGGGAGGCGAACGGCACGAAGGCGACCCAGTGCTGGTTCTGCGCGACCACCCGCGAGCCGTCGGCCAACTCACCGGACACGATGTCGGCAAACAGGTTCCGCCCGGTCGCCGCTCGGTGGCGGTGTGCGCGGGCCAGCATCTGGGCCGTCCTGGGTGTCACGTACGGATAGCCGTAGATCTGTCCGTGCGGATGCTCGAGGGTGACGCCGATCTCGGCTCCACGGTTCTCGAAGCAGTAGACCTGCGCCACCCCAGGCTGCGCCGACAGCGCCGCGGTCCGATCGATCAGAGCCTCGATCACCGTGCGGACCCGCGCCGGTGGAAGGTGCGAGAAGGTCGCGGTGTGCTCAGAGGTGAAGCACACCACTTCGCAGCGCCCGGCCCCGGGGCGGGTGTCGAACAGTCCGGCCGGCGAGGATTCGGCGTCCGGCCCGCTGCCGACGAACGACGGGAACCGGTTCTGGAACACCGCCACGTCGTAGGTCGACGCGGGGATCTCAGAGGCGTTCGCGGCCGTCGACGGGCACAGCGGGCACTGATCGGGTGGCGGCTGGTAGGTGCGGGTCTGCCGGTGACCCGCGATGCCCACCCACTCGCCGAGCAGCGCGTCGTAGCGGATCTGCGACAGGTTCTCCACCAGCGGCAGGTCACGCGGATCTGCGATGTCACGCGATGTTCCGGCGGTGTCGTCGAAATAGATCAGTTCGCGGCCGTCGGCGAGCCGGGTGGACGTGCGGTGCACGAAGTGGGTCACAGAGCTGCCTCGCGGGCCTGATGCGGATCGGCTGAGCGCGCAGCGTTCCCAGCGCGCTCAGGAACCAGGGTGTCGTGGGCCGTCGGAATGACCATCACCTCACCGACCTGTTCGGCCAAGGTGTCCCTCGCCTGCGGGTCCAGCCGGTCGTCGGTGAGCAGAATGTCCACCGCCGACAGCGGCGCGATCTGGGACAACCCGACCACTCCCCACTTGGTGTGGTCCGCGACGACCACCACCCGTCGGGCGGACTCGACCATTGCCCTGTTGGTCTCCGCCTCCAGCAGGTTGGGTGTGGTGAGTCCGGCGCGGGCGTCGATGCCGTGCACACCCATCACCACCAGGTCCACATGCAGCGAACGGATGGCCTGAACGGCGATCGGACCCACCAGGCCGTCGGACGGAGTGCGCAGTCCACCGGTGAGCACGACGGTCAGATCCGGGCGTGACTGGTCGTACAGCACCTCGGCGACCTTGAGCGAGTTGGTGACGACGGTGAGCGACGGGATCGCCGCCAGGTGCTGAGCCAGCGCCCAGGTGGTGGTGCCGGCGGTGATGGCGATGGCCATCCCCGGGTGGATCAGCGTCGACGCATGAGCGGCGATCGCCTCCTTCTCCAGACGCTCCCTGACCTTCTTCGCCTCGAAGCCCGGCTCGACGGCGCTGGCCATGTCCACCGGCGTGGCGCCGCCGTGGACCTTGGTCAGCAGGCCCTTCCGATCCAGGGTGTCCAGGTCACGACGAACCGTCATATCGGAAACCCCGAGCATCGCGGTCAGGTCGGCGACCCGGACCCCGCCCGACGCGCGGACCTCCTCGAGGATTCGTGCCTGGCGTACCGCTGCGAGCATGTTCCGGTCCGTTCCTCTGTACCCGATGATCTGTCTGAGTTCTTTGTGCGCAAGTGTGTCGAGAAGTCGCGCACGAGTCAACACGATCGAACGCAGAGCTGTTCAAGTCTGTTCGACTGGTGAAGCGCCGTTGCCCGGCAGCCGTCGCGGCGTCCCCCAGCGAATTCCTCGGTGCTGCGCCAAAGATCGCCGCCGGGCAAGGCCGATCCCCCGGTGGCGTCGGTGAGCGACGAATTCTGGCCCCCAGATCGCGTCCGCACGGCTCCTGACGCCAACTCGACGATCCCGGGGCCAGAATTGTTCGGTGACGAGTCCACCCCCGGCGTCCCGAATACGGACACGCCCATCGGCGCCTGAGCCGGCGGCGGCTGGTTGGCATGATGTGCCGACGCCACGGCCGCATCGGTGCGGCTTGAATATCGGTGCGGCTTGAATATCGGTGCGGCCCGGCAGTCGCAACGAGCGTCGGCCGTCGGGCAGCATCTGCCCACAACGAGCCGTCGGAACCGACAGGACGGAAGCCATGGACGAAGGATCGCGGGCCGGACACATCCGGATCGGAGTGGACACCGGGGGAACCTTCACCGACATCGTGGCCGTCGACACCCGCACCGGCGAGCTGCGCAGCACCAAGACGCCGTCCACCCCGGCCGATCCAGCGGAGGGTTTCCTCACCGGCATCCACAAGATCCTGAAGATCATCGGCGCCGGTCCGGCGGACCTGGAGTCGATCGCGCACGGCACCACGGTGGCGACCAACCAGCTGCTGGAGGGCAAGGTCGGCGACCTCGGCTTCATCACCACCGAGGGCTTCGAGTTCGTCCTGGAGATCGCCAGGCAGTCCGTCCCCGACGGCTACGGCAACTCCTACTTCTGGATCAAACCGGACCGGATAGTTCCCGCCGACCGGGTGAAGACCGTCCGGGGACGCCTGGACCATACCGGTGCCGAAGTGACGCCGTTCGATCGCGATTCTGCGCTGGCCGCCGTCGGGTTCTTCAAGCGGCACGCCATTTCCACCATCGGCGTCTGCTTCCTGCACTCCTACGCCAATGATTCGCACGAACAGCAGATGCTGCGGCTGATCGCCCAGGAGTACCCGGAGGCGGTGGTGTCGATCTCCTCCCAGGTGCTCCCGGAGTACCGGGAGTACGAACGCAGCATGACCACCTTGGTCGACGCAGCGGTGAAGCCGCGGGTGGCAGCATATGTCCGGAGTATCGCTCGGCGACTGGCAGAGCTGCGAACCGATCACCGGATCCCGTTCTCGATGATGCGGTCCAACGGCGGTGTGCTGTCGGCGGAAGAAGTGGTGCACCAGCCGATCAGCACGGTGCTGTCCGGTCCCGCAGCGGGCGCGTTGGGCGCCGCGGCGATCGCCGCCAGGGCCGGCCATCCGTCCGTCGTCACCTGTGACGGTGGCGGCACCTCCACCGACGTCACCGTCATCACCCACTCCAGGCCGACGCTGACCACCGAGGGCAGGATCGGCGCCTACCCGTCGAAGATCCCGATGATCGACGTGGTGACGGTGGGCGCCGGCGGCGGCTCTGTCGCGTGGCTGTCGCCGCAACGAACGTTGAAGGTCGGGCCACGTTCCGCGGGCGCGGATCCTGGGCCACTGTGTTATGGCAACGGCGGCACCGAGCCGACCATCACCGACGCGCACCTGGTCCTCGGGCGCATCCCGCCACACCTGCTGGGAGGCGAGATTCCGCTGGACGCCCGCGCTGCCGAGCAGGGAATTGCCGCGTTGTCGGAAGAACTGGGCATGGCCGTCGAGGCCTGCGCGGCCGGGATCCTGGAGATCTCCGCGTGGAACCAGGCCAATGCGCTGCGCCAGGTGACGGTCAAGCGCGGGCTGGACATTCGTGATTTCCCGATGGTGACGTTCGGTGGTTCCGGATCGCTGTTGGCCTGCCGCCTGATCGACGTCCTCGGGTTGCCCGCGGTGCTGGTGCCGCCGGATCCCGGCAACGTGTCCGCCTACGGACTTCTCACCGTCGACGTCCGCAACGACTACGTCCAGACGCAGGTGTCCAAGCACGACGCGCTGGATCCGAGTGGGGTCGCGCGCATCTACCACGAGCTGTCCAACCGGGCTCGGGAGGCGTTGCAGCGTGAGGGTTTCGACGCCAGCCACCAGCGGTTCGAGCGGACAGCCGACCTGCGCTACTTCGGTCAGGCCTACGAGGTGCGGGTGGACTGCCCCGCTGGTGACATCACCCGGGAATGGGCCGATGCTGTCGCGGACGCTTTCCACGACGCCCATAACGCCTTGTATGGTTACCACTTCCGCGGCCGAGCCGACCAGCCGGTGGAATGGGTGAACCTTCGGGCCACCGGAATCGGTCCCATCCCGAGATCGGAGCTCCGTGAGATCGCCGCCGGCACTGGCGATGTGAGCGGCGCGGTGCTCGGAATACGGCGCGTCTACTTCGACGAGTGGTCGCAGGCGACGATCTACGACCGGACGGAACTCCGCGCAGGGGACCAGGTATGCGGACCGGCGGTGGTGCAGGAGTTCGGGTCGACGGTGCCCATCCATCCCGGTTTCTCGGCCAGGGTGGACGCCTTCGGCAACCTGATCGTCACCCGCACGGGAGCAGACCATGAGTGAGCACCCGAAATCCGCACCGGCGCAGCAGCGAAGGATGACAGGTGCGGGCGCGTCGCGTAGCCGGCGGGTCGCATTCCGGCCGGACCCTGGGAGCGCCACATGAGCGCGCCGGCCGCGGACCCGGTGCTGGTCGAGATCGTCGCCGGCACCCTGGCTTCCATCGAGAAGGAAGTGGAGACGGCGATCGGCCGCACCTCCCGCTCGCCGATGATCCGCGACGCCCACGACTCCCGGGCCGGCATCCACGACATCAGGATGCGCAAGCTCACCGGACGTTCGTATTCGGCGCTGGTGCAACCGGTGGTGCGGGACTATCCGGTCGACGGCATGGTCCCGGGCGACGTCTTCTTCCACAACGATGTCTACCTCTCCGAGGGCGGCATCGGTCACCTGCCCGACCTGTGCGTCACCGTTCCGGTGTTCCACAGTGTCGATGACGGGCCGGGCGAGGTGGTCGCCTTCGTCCAGGCGTTCGGTCACCACGACGACATCGGCGGTGCGGTACCAGGTTCCATGCCGTCGCACGCCACCAGCGTGTTCGAGGAGGGCCTGATGGTGCCGCCGATCAAGCTCTGGTCGGGCGGGGTGCCGAACGAGGCTGCCCTGAAGATCATGACCCGCAACTCGCGCATGCCGGAGTCGCTGGCGGCCGACCTGGACGCCGAGTGCAGCGCATGCCTGATGGGCGCCCGCCGGCTGGCCGAGCTGTTCGCCCGCTACGGCCGGGACCACATAGAGGCCTGCTTCGAGGCGATCCTCGCGGGCACCACCGAGACCTACCGCACCGAGATCCTGTCGAAGATCCCCGACGGCCGGTACGTCTGGGAGGACTACGCCGAACACGACGGGGTCGAGGAACCGAAGCTGCACACCCAGCGGATCACCCTCACCAAGCTGTCCGACGGCGACGGGGTGAGCGGAGCGCGCATCATCCTGGATTTCACCGGTACCGGGCCGCAGGCCAAGGGCCCGATCAACCACGCGGCCGGCTACTCCGACGGGGTGTTCCTGGCCAAATGGCTGGCGCCGATCCTGCGGAACCTCGCCGACACTCCGGAGCGGATGGCCGAACTCGACGTCAACGAGGGCGTCGTGCCGTTGATCGAGATGCGATTCCCAGGGCCCGGAACGCTGCTCACACCGGTCTTTCCGGCGCCCACGAATGCCAGGACGTTCGTCATCCTGCGGCTGCTGGGCGTGCTGGCCGGGGTGATCGCCAAGGCGGTGGACGGCCGGATGCCGGCCGATCAGGAGACCATCCGCTACGTCGGATTCCACGGTGTCGATCGGGACGGGATCCCTTACCTGATGCGGGAAATCCTCGGCGGCGGCTCGGGCGGGCGGTACTACTCCGACGGCGAGGACACCATCCACGTGGTGCCCGACTCGTCGAACGTCCCTGCCGAGGTGACGGAGTCCCGGTTCCCCTTCCGCATCGAACGGCTGGGCCTGGCGGTGGATTCCGGTGGCGCCGGCCGATATCGGGGCGGCCTGGGCTACGAGAAGCACTACCGGATGCTGATCGACGCCGATTTCATGTGCATCGCCGACCGTTCGATTCTGGCCTGCTGGGGTGTGAAGGGCGGCAAGGCCGGGAAATCCTTCGCGGTGACGATCGACCCAGGTGGTCCGCGCGAGCGGGCGATCGACGGACTGGTGGACGCGGCGCCGGTAGCGGCGGGCGAGATCGTCAGGGTGCGCACCACCGGCGGTGGGGGTTGGGGCGATCCGCTGGATCGGCCGGTCGCGGAGGTGGTGCGGGACGTGTGGTGGGGGAAGGTGTCCGCCGCCGGCGCCCGCATCGACTACGGCGTGGTGATCACCGGTGGAGCCGCGGGACCGCTCCACGACGGATCTGTCGCTGCGGTGGAGGTCGATCAGCCGGCCACCGATGCGCTGCGGGCCCAGATGCGCCGGGCCCGGCCGGACGATCCGCCGTTCTTCGACCGCGGTCCCGGTTACTCGACTCTGTCCGGGGGACGGCGGTGTGCAGAGGTCGACCACTTGTAGCGGATAATCGGCTGGACCGGTCGAGTGGGTGTCGGGCCCGCTCGACCGGTTCCTGGTCTCCCCGGGCTGCCACCACCCCGGTGCCCACCTCGTAATCTGAGGTGGCCGACCGCTCAACGAGGAGAACCTGTGCCGATCACCGACGGACCCCTGGGGGACATCATCGTCCTCGACCTGACCAGGGCATTGGCCGGCCCGCATGCAGCGATGATGCTCGGTGACCTCGGCGCCCGGGTGATCAAGATCGAGACACCGGGACACGGCGACGACACCCGCGGCTGGGGGCCACCGTTCATCGAGACTCAGGACGGCCCGATCTCGACGTACTTCCTGTCCTGCAACCGGAACAAGGAGTCGATCACCCTTGACCTGAAGTCGGCCGACGGGGTGGCAGCGCTCGCCGAACTGATCGCCCGAAGTGACGTGTTGATGGAGAACTTCCGACCCGGCGTCCTGGACCGCCTCGGGTTCCCGCTCGATCGGCTCACCGAGCTGAATCCGCGGCTGGTGATCCTGT
>JAABUP010010299.1_pt1 | contig 11084 bp, 11 predicted proteins | sample 5559201 | NCBI WGS metagenome assembly JAABUP01 (sample SAMN10711887, study PRJNA513373) | rock metagenome | isolation source: Antarctica rocks | place: Antarctica | reverse complement strand
ACCCAATGTCTAGCATGGGCGCCAAGCAGCAAGGGGAAGCGCAGGACGAGACCGCCGCTGAGCGGCGGAGAAGACTTGGTGCGTTGGGGGAGGGGGATGAGGCTGGTGGCCAGGAAAGTAGTGATAGTGAAGATGATGGGGGGGAGAGGAGGCCGAAGACGGGACATACGCCGCTTGCTGAGCCGGCGGGTCCTGTGGAGGCGAAGAGGGGGATCCGCTTTGCGGATGATTTGGGGAAGAATGCGAGGAGGTGAGGGAGGGGTGGGGAGAGGCGTTTGGCAAATAGTAATATATCCTACCGACGGTAACATTCGGTTGTTGGCATTATCGAGAGGGGAGATACAATACATATGGCTGGATGGCGTTCCCGGCGATTCCTTTCTTGCAGAATATTCGAACATGGAATCTTTGCGAATGGCATTTTTCGAGCGAAATGGGCAGGCTGGCGGTGGAATTTAGATTGGCAGGACGCCAGGACAAAGCAGTGGATATCACATGACGTGTGCTCTCTCTCCACCAGGTGATGCGATCTGTCGCCAAGGGATACTCTACAAAGTAACATCTGCGGAATGATGGGAAATAAGGATTTCCGGCCACGCGATGGGTAACGCTGCTGACGGAGTTGAGCGTGTTCGGGTTTGTTACGTCGCCTGATGCCTTGTGTGTGTGTCTGTCTGTCTACCATCGTCTCGTCTGACCCACCGGCCCCTATCCCCCCGTCCCCTAACCACCCTTCCCCTCCGCTCGCAATCTATCCCCTTCCCTCACATCCCCATCTCCACCTCCATCCCCCCCCCACATCCACATCCCCCTCCTCCCTCAACCCCTCCCTCTCCCCTGGATCTCGAAATCCCTCGTATCTCCCTCCCTCAGTATAAAATAATAATCCCCATCATTCAACACAGATACGATTAGATTTTCCGGGGAGAAGTAAGGGAGTGGTGGGGGATGGGATGTTGGATTTTGTGAGGGGGGAGGGAAGATTTGATGGGGTGGTGGGGGGGGGTTTGGGGGTTCGGGGTTTTTGGTATGGGGTTATGTATAGTATCTCCAGCCTAGTCATATGGGATATGCATGCATGTTGTGCGGCGTCCGTAGCTTTACTTTAGGATGAGGATAGTCGCGCGAGATGCTCCAAGACCGAGGAGATTAAAGCAGATGGTCAATGCTTTGGCAAGCCGTAGATCCGCCGCCTTCCCTCCGAGCTGTGAAGACATCCCGAGATCCCTGGCCGTTTTGCTTCCGTGCTATCTGGGGGACAGATGGATAGCGGAAGTGTCAGTGGCATCTCCTGTTTTTAGAACCTTGCATGGTGCTTCTGGTTATGCTGTAGTGCGTCTCCGGTTCCAATCCCGGCGCAGTGGCCGTGAGCACTCGTTGTATGCTCCTGTGGTTGGGTCCTTTGTTGAGGATGCTGTGACCTGGGCTGGTCGTGAGCGTTTTTATGGTGATGAGAGAGGCTCGAATGGGTGTGGGTCTTACGTGCGGCTTCGATATTGTGGTTGAGGATGCTGGAAAGGCCGAAACGGAGGGTTTCGAGAGGTGGATCCTATAGCTGAACATATGGAATTCTTTAGTAGTCGGCATGACTGGCTGATCTCCAGACAATCACAGTATCCGCTGATCATCGTACTTTGTCCAATTCATTTTTTCGACATCAACTTTCAGCTCCAGGGTTAAGCTGCCTGTGACAGTACTGTAGCGGCTCCACAACCTGGGTCCACAAGTCCTCCCGCCACGCCTGCTGTTTGTTGGCTCCCACGCCTCTGAGGGTGGGATTCCTTAGACACCGTTTGATGGCTTCTGCGAATTCGGGGCCGGCTTCGTCGTTGGCGTGGCGGTCGCACCATTGCATTGCGGCTACTAGGTCGAGTGCTGAGCAGGATCGATTGGGTATCAGTACATAACTCTCTTGTGCTGTAGACGTGAAGATGCAGTTGCAAAGTGATGGGTGCAAGAGGGTGGAGAGAATTTCGACACAACTCTCATGAAAATGCGAAGGGCCATGTTATTTGAGTCGCTGCAAGACCAACTTACCTGGGTTCGGCTTTCCATCAAGCGTGACGAAATTCTTCCGGATTTCGTGATCTTCAAGCGCAACACCAAAGCAGAGCTCAAGAAGTAAGATACCCAGGGCCGACATCCCACGTTCCGCCATCATATACGCCGACGGTTTCTTTTCCGGGTCTGAGTTGAAGGAACGTGAAATATATAGTTTCGCGCAGATAATCGTATGGTCATGGCGATGGAAAAGGATATCTTTTTTCTCCCATTGGGGGCCCAGCCATGGTGAGTCGTGGAGTTGGAGATGAGATGAAGCTATCGTGAAGGCGATTTCGTAGCGCTCGCGTCGTGTAAGCCGTATAGTCGATGATTCACTTAGCAGGTCTTGTAGTGAGATCGATCCCGGCGCCGTATCTGTTGGGCTTTTTTCAGTGATCGGGTGGATGTGGTATTGATTCTCTGCATCTCTCAGGCAGCCAAGACTTGCGTACGATGGATTTGAGTGGGCGATTGTGTGGCATAGGTCGAATATGTCTGCTGCTGACTCGTCTCTCTTGGAATCGAGAAGGCTGGACGGCGAGGTTGGGGCCGGCGAGGTTGGAGCCGGTGAGGTTGGAGCTGCCCATCTGACTCCACCCTTAGGAATTCTGGCGGACGTCCGGATACTGAGTGAGGGTCTCAATGGTGACTTGGAGAGACTTCTCGATGGAGATGGAGGTTGCATTGGGGAAGGCGGTACGGTCAGCGATTCCGCTATTTCTTCATTGACCGGTTTGATCGTCGTTTTCCGCATTACCCACGGGGCCGCTTCTCGTACATTGATGTCAGAAGAGTACAGGAGTGATATGCGCAACTCCACGTCTGGTGTGGTGTCTCGAGCCTGTAAGAGCAGGTTTGCATGATGAGATGACGAGCATTCGCAGCACCATGCCTTTTTCAGAAGACAGTAGATGTTCTTGGCATGCTGCCAGAAGTTGCTCAGATTTGCGCCTGCATTAGTCGTTCTGCGGCGCTGTCTGGTCATAGCTAACCGATCACTCGACTCAAATAGTTCGCGGAGCCTGCTATTGTACAAGGATAGGTCATCCAGAAGCTTGTTACGCGGTTTTTTGTTGAAAGTGAATTTGACCCTTTGCATTTGATATTCCAAGCTAGACTTGGCTTTGACGGTGACTTGAAGGCTGGCTTTGTAGCCAGGAGATGAAACCGATATTGTCTGTAGCAGTATATCAGTCAGTCTTATGGATCAGTCTATTGCAAGTGGACAAATAATGTCGAGACTAGGAGGAAAAGCTTTAAGTCGTTAAAAAGGAGAATGCATCCTTGCGATTCCTAGCTCCGGCTTGCTGTGTAGACATGTTCCCTGCTGAATACAACGGGAAGAACTCCATGGTCGGGATATCTCGATGTAATCGAGCCGAAGACTCGCAAGGAGCAAGTGACAAGCGAAAATAAAAGGACCGGAAGTGGGCCCGAGTGTCGGGTTGTTTGTCAAGCTTCAGGATGAGGAATAACGACAAAAGAGCACTGAAACAGAGTGAAGGCGCATTCACGTACTTCTGCAGATGTCATATTACCTCGCTCCACAACGCCAAGCTCCTTCTTCAGGCTGCCCATCACTGACGCTATTTCGCTTACGATTTCGAGGTATATGTTGTATGATCTTGGCAGCCTTTCTCGAAGCCCAATTTCGAGTTGAGCATCCTGTGAATAGCTTGAGGTCAGCATTTTGCCTTGTAAAATGAGCAGCCCAAGATGTATTGTATATTAGCAAATGATGCCTGAAATCTGCCCGTATACTTGTTGAAGTTGTTATGAGATCTTTCTCTTCATACTCAATACTGGAAAGAATGCACCCACTTTCCATTGTTCACCCCCAGGGTTCGCAATCAGCGATTTCAGCTGCTCGTCGTCTTGAGCCAAGGTTGACAAGAGTTATTCAAGATTCTCCTCAAAGACCAATTTTTGCAGCTTCAAGTTCTGCTGGCATTTTTTGTGCTCTCGCTTAATTTTCCACCAGTCCTCTATCATTTCCCATCCCTGACGATAATCCTCGAGCGCAGAAATCAGAAGCGGAAACACGGCGAGGACGAAACCAGCAGCCTCCACCCCACTCATTTTATCTTTTCGTATTGATCTCTGGTTGATTGACTGTGAAATCTATACCTATCATGAAGAGATATGGAAAATAATTTTATGTCTGCCAGCAGCAGCTGGAACTCAGCCCGAAGATGGCGCGGGACGAAGACCTGCAGCTAGAGTACTAGTAGTAGTACGTCCCGCTAGTAAGGCATGGTCGAATTAGCGAGCTTCCATAGCCGCCTTCATCAACTTCGAAACATCTAAACCCAATAACTGGATATTTATACTGATCATCTCAGTCGCCTAGAGCATCGATTCTCGAATGATCTCTTCGCAGCCGTACGCGTTTATGTCTGTTGGTCGCGCAATTTAGGCGAAGCCTGAATCTCTGGAAATGAACCATGATTTTGATATTCAATCCGTAGCAAAGACTTGTCAAGCCCTGCGTTGAAAGACATGGACTGGATTGACTGGCCACATGATATCTTATTGACACAAGATTGAGAGCTCTTCGAATAAAGGACAAGTTTGTCGCGAGTGTGAGCACAATAACGCCTCAGCTTTTGCGATTTTCCACCTAAGACTCAGGATGAGACTCAATGATCGCCTGCAAGTCACACGAATCTGGTATGCGGTGACTAATATATCAATGACACAAGGAAGCACCATAAGAAAGAGTTTTTGGCTCTAAGTCATATATGGTTAGCCCAAGACTAGCTCCTGCTGACTAAAGCGTCGGAGAAGATTGGTAGAGCTTCCGCCGTTACAATTGGTTCGTGTCCTTGATGCATCTAATGGCTTAGTCCCGGCGATTCCATTTGGACCTCGAGATTGATAGAAATTGGTGGTACCAGAGACTTGCTATATTGACAGCTTTTCAAGCTCGATGAAGAGGCTAGTGTGCGATACGATTGGGTGGGGCCTAATGAAGCAATGAAGTCCAACTACATCGCTCCACATGTGAAAGCCTGCGTCAATCTCTTCAACGAGCTAAGCCACTTGCCAGGAGCGACGCCGAGTGTACAAACGAGTCTAGATGACCACCTTGGTCGTTTTCGCATTTGGGCAGGGAATATCGGCGCCTTCCAAGAGATTCCTTTACCAAGTTCCCTCGATTACCGCTTGAGAGAGGCGCCAAAGGTTGCTGAAGAGATCAGAGACCTTCTTGATGACCTATGCGAGACATTACAGGACCTTCGTCCTATACTCTGCGGCAATCAGTCGAATCGTGCCGGCGAACTCAGCCATGTGCAGTCAAAATATATAGTCTCTTGTGATGAAGGTAGTGATACAGCGAGCATTTCTAGCGACCAGTCCGAACCCGTCTCGGAGCTTGAGGAGTTACTAAAGTCTTGTGGTGACACCATCACAACTCTGTTCAAAATTTCTGTACTCATCCGAAGTGCGACCTCTCGTGATAGATATGCTAAGGCTGCAACGGCCTAAGGAGAGCCATTTGAACCTCATTTCGACGTTGACCATGTCGGACACAAGTATCCGCGGATCCGTCGATCGGAATGGCTCGAAAAGCGTCTTGGGAAGGCTATCACTCAACGGCGCCAGTACCTGCGATACTGCAGAGACCATCGTGAGAGGACGGGCGCAGAAAAGCGGTTTACCGAAGCTGATAATCACACACCTAGAGATAATCGGATGACTACACATGATCGTAAGGATTCATCCAGTCGAGCAGGGAAAAGCCCTACACAAAGTATGGGTCCGAGTACACTAGCCATCACAACTGCTTCTACACTGAATGTCGCAGCTCTGGAGGTTTTAGACGAGGGCTCAGACGAAGCACAGTCGCAAACTTCATATGCAAATTAATGGGCGAAGACAACAGCGGCGACTATTTAAGAGTACCGCCAATCCCCGAAGATGCCAATTCTGGGCTGCTGTTCGAATGTCCCTACTGTTGGACGGTTCAGACCATCAAAAGCCGACGGGCATGGAAAAGACACGTTTTCCAGGATCTGAGACCATATGTTTGCACATTTGAGGGGTGTGACTTGAAGATGTTCGCAGAGCGTACCGCCTGGTTCAAACATGAACTTCAAGCTCATCGTATAGAGTGGTGCTGCCCTTTCTGCTTCCACTCGCCTTTCCAGACACTCGACTCGTTCGAGCGCCATTTGGAAATTAGCCACGCCCAGCAATTCTCTCGAGAGCAGCGGGCGGCCTTAGAGGAAGCTTGCCGGCAATCTGTCGACAGAATAACGCCGGAAGCTTGCCCTTTTTGTGACGAGTGGGCAATGAAGCTAAGGGACGCTAATCCAGATGTACCTTTGTCTAGTCTGGTGGTGACTACAGCGCAATTTCAGCATCATATTGGATCGCACATGGAACAGCTGGCCTTGTTTGCATTACCGAGGAACTACGACGAGACAGACGCATCTACAGCTGCAGCCGCCGGTTACAGAGACGACTCTGAATCTGACTTGGAATCTCTTGCCTCATATGAAGACCTACAAAACCCTCCTCTACATATTGCTGCTTTTGAAGGGCTCGAGGAAGAAGTTCTCCAGTTACTGGAAGATGGCACGGACGTCACGGCCTCCGGACAGACGTGGGGAAATGTCTTAACGGCAGCGATTATTGGAGGTCATCGCCCAATAGTCCGGCTTCTACTAGATCATGGGGCCAAAGTTGATCTACATGCTCAGTCTTATGGCTTGCCACTTCAAGCCGCAATACTAAATGATGACAAACTAAGCATCCAAATGCTCCGAGAAGCGGGAGCTAAGGATGTCCCTGATGGTTCTGAAAGCGATACACATCGGCGGACATTCTTGATCCGAGCAGCTGCTCGAGGCGACGTTAAGGGTGTACAGGAACAATTATTATTAAATCCAAGATCTAGAGACATCTCAGACGATTTGGGAGACTTGCCTCTACATCATGCTGCTATTAATGGACATACTGAGGCAGCTCGGTTGCTTTTGGAAGCTGGCTGCGACATCAATTGTGAAAATGAAGAGTTCTTAAGACCGCTACATGATGCAGCATCGAAGGGCTTTACCGAAGTTGTTCAGCTTTTCCTGACTGCGCCTGGATGTGATCTTGACTGCAGGAATGGCGATGGAGATACACCTCTACATAACGCCGTCAAGTACGGGCGCGCTGATGTTCTGCGTCAACTTGTGGCGGATGGAGCGGACGTTAATTGCCAGAATCGCAAAGGAAGTACGCCTCTTCATTATGCGGTAAAATTCGGGCATATCCGTTTGGCCAGATCACTTTTGGATGCTGGATGCGAAGTCAATTGTCAGGATTACATCGGATCTACGGCCCTTCATGGCGCGTACCAGAAGGGACGCTTGGTTATCCAGAATTTGCTCCTTATTATGGGAGCTGATCCTACAGTCAAGGACGCTGCAGGTCGGGCACCAGCGGACGTTCCAGATTTGCCTTCTGAAACAGCTCCAGTCCTCAGGGAATTTTACGAAAGCTCAGACAAACTAGTTGACGACATTCGCCTGGTAGAAAGGACCCTGCTAGAAAGATCTCATGGTGCGGGAGGTGCATTTTCAACTATTCAGGTAGCTATGGATGAGTCGCATCTTGCTTGGAGTGATGTCCTTGAGTGGGCCCGGAATCACGCTTTCGTTGGAGAACCTGAGGACAGTGTACTCTTCCAATACTCAAAACGATGCTTGTATTCCAGACTTTTGACAACGTCGGCTCTTAGTAAACTCCTGTCCAAAGACGATACACTGCCGGCAAACCAGGTGCAGCTGTTCGAAATCATTTTGCAAAGATTTCGGGAACGCATCATCTACGAAAAGGTCATTGCAAGCTGGCTGGGGAGAGCTACTTCGCTTGAACCTTCGTCGGCCCTAGATGATCATCTCGAAAAGATAGAGTCAATGCTCCAACAATTGGAAGACAATGTAACATATCTTGATGATTTTGACAACATACTGAAGTCGCCGTCTGATCCTACTCTCGAGATGCCAAAGGAAAAAATGGGCAGCATCGCCATAAACCAATTTAGTGCTCTAGCGACACTAAGTCCAGAAACACAGCATGATGAAGAATAAGCCGATGTGTCCTGATATACTTAACGTATCGCGGAGGGCTCTTTCTATGCAGGTTCAATGGACTTTTTAAACGATCCTCGATCTCGGTAGGAAATCTCGCTAAGTGCGACGACTTTGGTCAGCTGGCCCAGATGATGCGCTTTTTATGGTAATACTACAGAAAACCTTTAGGAACTGAGAAATTGGCACGCCGGACTACACCAAATGATTGGAGGTTCTTATCAATAGCGAAGGAGTATACGCGTTCATGCCAACCCAATGAAACAGGTGGCTGGAATTGAGCTGGACCAAAAGGCATCTGGAGGTTCGGACTTGAGTGGTTCCAAAAGATCCCCCTCGAGTCTTCATGTCCACTATGACTGTTTTCAAAATCCGCATGAGGGCACCACAGGACACTCAGCCTTCGAGCAAGGAGATGTCGATACAAAGTCAAGATATGTGAAGACATGGCACCACTATCACTCAGTGCTAGCTTTTCTACCCCCCAAGGATTCGCCTCAGTGTGGGTATTAAAGATTAATGAGAGCAGGCGAAGCCACATCATTACTGCAATTCTCACGAGCCACGATTGAAATTGATCAAAATTCATGGACCAGATAATAAATCAGGTTTCGAGCCTTGAGACCGGGGAAGGACCTCAAATTAGCACCAACTGTAACCTACAGCATGTGTCTGCAAATTGAATGACCTGTGATCTTAAACGACATCTACACCTATGGAGATGCGGTCAATGGTGGTAGAATACTTTCTTGACAAACAACCTATTGGCTGGCATAGATATAGGATGCTGGAACAGATGCCGGCTTTGGCAGAGTCAGCGAATGCAGAGACAGGTGGACCCCTCATTCGATTGTTCAATCAACGACCCGGGCAACGTTCAAGCAATGAAGGTTATCAGACAAAGAATGGTGGACGATAGTTCTACCCTCCTGCCCTTTCGCAGACGTCAGAGCGGGCCGGTGCGCCAAGAGATTAAATTGCGGGGCATCGGTATCCCTCGGACCCTGATTACTAATTCAAATGCACCCTGATGACATGTGCAAAGCCTGTCGTCCATAAAATGTCTTCCACTTCTCTCCAAACCATCCCATGTTCCGATCAGTACAACGCGCAGCTCAGTTATCATCCCACCTGAAAGCCAGGACACCAATCGACAAAGTCAGCAATCTCAGTATCCTTAGCAACACCAAGAAAATGTCACACCTCTTCGAAGATGCAACACCAGCAGAAGTGAAGAACGCAAAGGTATGTCCTTATCTCTACACCAAGTCCATGGGACGGAAGCTGATCAATGTCAACGTGTAGGGTCTTCACCTCATCACTCAGAGCACACCCAATGGCCAAAAGGTCCAAATTATGTTGGAGGAGCTCAATGAGGTCTATGGCACAGAGTGGACAACCACGTTGATGTGAGTGTACTCTATGTATTCGCTACGTCGAGTCGTTCACTGATGCACATTTCCAGAAACATCATGACCAACGAGCAAAAGAAAGATTGGTTCCTGCGCCTCGACCCCAACGGCCGCATCCCTATCCTCGTCGATCACACCCAATCGCCCCCCTTCCCCGTGATGGAAACATCCGCCGAACTCCTCTACCTCCTCAAGTTCGCCGACAAGAACGACGTCTTCGGTTTCAAGGATGAGCTGGAGCGAAGCCAGGCGCTGCAATGGTTATTCTTTTGGCACGGGTCCGGAGCGCCGTATCAAGGGCAGGTTAATCACTTTGCGAAGTTCGCAAAGGAGAAGATCCCATGTACGTATTTCTCTCCGCATATTCCTGAACATGGCGGAATAGGAGACTGACAATGGGTTTGCTACAATCAGACGCCATCGAACGTTTCCGCAACGAAACCCTCCGCGTCTACGGTGTTCTCGAGATCCAACTCAGCGGCAAATATAGCGGCGCACCCCGTGACTACCTGGCAGGCGAAGGCAAAGGCAAGTACTCGGTCGCTGATATCGGGACCTGGCCGTGGGTTAAAGGCTGGGAATTTACGGGCTTTACTGAGGAGGATATGAAGCCGTTCCCACATTTGTTGAAGTGGATTGACAGGATTGCGGAGAGACCGGCTGTTAAGAGGGCGACTGGGGAGAAGTATACACAGAAATAGATGGTATGGGTGGAGATGAAGGAAGAGTTGGATATATATATATTATGTACGTTGAGTTTAACATGCTTCTCAACAGTTATCTCCATTGCAGACCCCTGCCTTAGCAATTCGGTAGTGGGCATGTAGAAATATTAATGACAGACAATTTCGATCCGGCCCTGAACGCTAGTAATCAAATTATAATTGGCGGACGGATGTCAGTCTATGGACTATGAGTTTGGAGGCAAGTATATAGTTGTTTTCTCCTTTCTATATAGATCAACAACAGTCGACCTCATGATGTTCCTACTGACCAACCATGAAAACCCATTCTAAAGATATACACTCTGAACTTAGGATTGCGGGTTGCCATTTCCGTTCAGAAAACAGAGCAGGGCTGCTTTAGAGGGAGCAACGAGGGAGCGAAAGGGCGCAGCAAGGGAGCACGGGGGAGCATTGAGGGAGGAGGATGGAAGCGGAGGGAGCAAAGCTTCGTACTGGGGCGCAGCATATAGGCGCCTAAACTGACTGTGTTCAGCCCGGCTTCAGTTGTCTACTGTGTTTTCAAAGAAGGGTTTGACAAGCATCGTGCACAAAAGACTGTCCCTAATACGGCTGAAGCCGACGCAAATGAATTCAACTAGACGCGTAAAAAGCTTGCATTGAAACTCCCTGCTCAGGACCTGCCTTGAGCCATTCTATCGAAATAAGATGTCCTTGTCCCTTCAATACAGCTGACTGCTAATGCACAACGCAGGTTCACTGCACATTGCAAATCAGGCTGCTTGCTTCATCGTTAAAGTCAAAGCCATCTTCACCAAGATTGAAAATGCCTGGGGCCACGATTCCGATCAAACTGTCTCCAT
>JAABUP010010297.1_pt1 | contig 11086 bp, 9 predicted proteins | sample 5559201 | NCBI WGS metagenome assembly JAABUP01 (sample SAMN10711887, study PRJNA513373) | rock metagenome | isolation source: Antarctica rocks | place: Antarctica | reverse complement strand
ACGTTAAAGGTGTGGAGCGGCTCAGTGTGCTGTAATCTGATAATACGACGTCAAGTTAGAGGTGCATCTGAGACAAGGCCATCGACAATATGTACCTACCGTGTAGACTTTTAAGATTGAGACCCTGTTAATCTGCTGATTGTAGCTACACTGAATGGTACCTTCCGAACGACTAGGTCCACACTATTGCGGTCAGTTGAGTGGGGATACGTCGTGGATGTATGGTAGGGGTGTCTGTGCGCCTATATAGAAAACACTAGTAGAGAGAGCCTTGAGCAACTACCGCAGGAACGAGCCGAGGTGTTGTATAATCATTGGTAAATCAATGAGGGGCGACTTCCTTCCCTTCCTTGATATTGTGTTGGGTCTGTATGTACCAATCTCAAACCTTTCAGCTGAAAGAGGCATGCAGGCCTCTAGCTCATGTCATGCTCGATGCGACAGGCACCGACGCATCTGCAAGCTGCAGCTGCGTGAGAGGATGGGAAGACTGGTCATGTCATCGCTAGGGAAGGAAAGAGGCGGAAGTGCTTGAAGATGCCTGGCCAGATTCGAGGATTTCCTTCTAGCCTGGTTGGTCGGCTCGAGCAGGGTACATCCTCGCAGATACTACTGTCTTAGCGTGACAACGGTTGCATGGCAAGCCAAGTGCTAATTCACTTCCCTCCGTTTGATGATCTGTTTCCACTTGCGCATAAAAAAGCTATGCATATATTCGAAAATAGAAAAGATAGATTTTCGGTCCGACCAACGACTGATTGGGATGGTGATTGGAGGACATCGAAATGGCAGAATTTGCTGTGGCTGAAGATTTACGAGAGTACGGGATCGAATGGGAAAGTCCATCCCCAAGAGAGCCAACACTTTGTTTCCATTTGTCTTTTAGTGTTGAAAAGGCAAGGACTGCAAACGAAACAGACCCGCCAGTCGCGGTGAATCATTAGCTCAAGGCAATGCCACCCGGTGATCTGGTTCAGCGAGTGAAGATGGAGCCTGGGCGGCATGGAGATGACCGCTACGGCGTTTGGCCTCTAATCCTAGTTCTAGGCCTTACGGGCCAACTCGCGGAGCAATCACCATTCACGACTCGTCACCTGCCTCCACTTACACTCTTACCACACGACGCGGACCTTGTCGACGTCAACAACATGTCGTCTACACACAAAGGTGCCCAGTACGAAGTCTTGACGGGAACGAAACCTGCTGAGTGCCTTATGTGATCTACCCTGCAATGCGCATGCAGCCTTGACAATCCTAGCTGTCCGATACCCAACGTCCCGCGCCATCCCATCGTCCAACGAGCACCAGAAAAGCTGCCTATATGGTCTACAAAGTAAATGTTGTGTAAGAACGTTGATATTTATAAACTTCCCGGAACGCTCACGGGAGGAAAGCGAATCTCAACTTTATCTCATACTTGGGGATAGCAGTCTCAAACCTTGACAGTAAGAAGCATCTGAAGTATAATGGGCGAATCTTCATTGCGAGAGAGTTTCGGCATAAGGTTCAATCACGCCTTGTGACTCGCCTACTCGTCTACCCGTCTACTGTTGTGTTGGTTGTGCATGTTGTTGAGCTGCCACGGCGGTATTCTCTATTTCCAGGCGGCGCTAATGTAGCTAGCTACTAAACCCCATGCAACATACGCGCTATATCCGATCCTTGATACCGCGTCATGGTAGAACTTCCAGGGACGCGATGTCGTAAACAAATATTGCTGTCACCAGCTCCCTACTTATCTAGGTCGCTGTTCACTCCTATAGCAGGCTCATTGTTAGGCGATCCAGTTTACGACGGTGACAGCGACTGCGATAGTAAGGGGTAGTCTATAGTGAGGTACATTGATATCTACCATAACGATGAGAGTCCTTGGCACCTCACCTTGTATGCCCAGCTGTAGCAACGCTATGTAGCTAGCTTAATTAGCGCCGCTTGGAAATAGAAACGACCCGCCATCGCGGCCTAGCGGCCTAGCGACCAATAACCAAGACACCGACATGTTGGTGCATCCGATTGGAAATCGTGTGACTTTCGCCACCAACTTCTACCCTTCCATATCTGGTTTACCTGCATGCGATGGGATGCCTTTTTAGGCAAAACCCAGAGCAGGACTGACGATTTCCAGTCGTAAATGGCCAACTCACGATCCTGCAGGTAATTTGTGGGCGATTGGTTCCTGCATCTACCCACACACTCAAGTGTGAGTGGGGAAGCCTCAATGTCACTCAACATGATAGGCTGCCACTCTGCTCACCGCTAGTAGTTCTGCAGACCACGCTCCGGTCTCCCCACGTGGCGTTCAATTAGGCTTTTTGCATATTATCTGGACACTGGATTCAGCTCTCTCCTACATCCCTTTGCCCCTGGTCGTTCGAGAAGCTCTTCAGTTGTTGCACGGATTGGGCTCGTACACATCGTATAGTATGCACCTACCCGTCAAAACCCAAGTCGAAGATCCTGGCCTGAAGCACCTGGTAGAACGGATTACTCGTCCATGGGCTTGGAGTGGGGGATCATGGGCATGAGATCCTCATTGAGTTCAAGACTTGGTGTGGCATCGACGATTGATCACATGAGCCTCTACTAGCCGAAAAACGTTTTCCATGGGCAATCCTTGATCAGTGAATGATTTTCAACAGTCTCTGGGTCCAATGCAGAAGAATACTCCGAAAGGGGAAACAGCAGGAGGCGATATCCTTGAAGGGTGCGCCAGAATGATGGTGCTTGGCAAGAATGTAGTGACGGGTGTTGTTAATGTTTATTGTTATGTACAATACATGATCCAGGCGCCTTACACAGCTTACGAGCCTCGTCCGAAATGGGGACCGATGCGCGCCCTTTTCTCCCCATACATAACGCTAACATTTCCAAGATCTTCGCTCGTCTTATGCTGATATCTTGCCCTGCCACTTTCAGGGATGAGACTCAAGACAAATCAGGACCTGTTGACACAATGGCTGGGGCACCACAAGCATCGAGATATCGTCTGCATCAAATATTCAGTTTTCAAGCATAGGGTTCGCACGGATTGAGATGATTAAGAAAGTCCGGAAGTCAAGTTGATACAGCCGTACCTATTTGGGACAAGGTGCAAAGACAAGAAAGTTGCATTGGGAACATCAAAGCTTCCAAACGTTCTCGCCGGGAATAGCAGTGACAGGAACGGGAAATAAGATAATTGGGTGCACCAATCGTCTTGTCTTTCTCTTAGGACCTTGTGCCCATCCGAGAAAAGGCAATACGATCAGTTGAAATATGCCACCTAAAAATGACATCCTTGGACGGTTAACCAGACTACGAGGCATACGTGCAGCACGTGTACCAGTAATCCTGCTCAGACCGCACCTGACCAATACGTTGATTAATTCCGTTGTGAGTCATTGTTTATTGCAAAGTGTAGCATCTCCTTCCATGATGATCAACTGGCTTTTCCTCTTGGGCTTACTTTCCAAACGGAATGTGCTCTCAAGCTCATCGCCATATATCCGTGGCCGAGCCCACGAAATACATAGCTATGAAACAATTGTTTTGGATGTTCAGAGAATCGCTATAAAAGTCGCGGAGTGTGGGCACTGGGCTATCTGTGATTGCGATTTGGTGGATTCACAAGCAAAACCGGCTGCGTATCTCAGTACGGCTTGTCCAGGGAGAACCACCTTAGTCCAAATTATATGCTTTTTTCAAAAAGCATCTAAGATGCGAACCAGTTTCAAAGGGAAGTGCTGTTTAGAATCTTGTGTTCTTTCCGTCAAGACCACAGGTGCCAACATCGAAAAACGTTGCAAATCTTCGACGCTAACCAGCCAGATAATCTCATGCAATGGATCTCCAGCAAAACTTAAAGTATTTTGGCTTGTATAAGGTTTCTTCTTTCATATCTTGTTGTCCTTGATCTAGGCAGGTTTGGGGATCTTGTTCAAGGGACGGAAAGTTTTCTAATATGCACCGAGGGATGACATACCAAGAAAATTGTTCTTGACAGCTCCTGCTATGTCTACAGCGACTAAATTTGATTAGCCGCGGACCTATCGAGTCTCCAGGATGGTAACCTTAGGGCTAGTGAATGGATTGATTGTTCAGGTCCTTGGAGGCTTAAGTTGCCCTATCATCGACACGGTGCCACTACCAATAGAACTACTCTATACCCACTTAGGAAACCAGAACAACACCAGGGGGCACGTCTAGGGGTAAGGGGAGGACTGGTATTACTAGTGCTAGGTACCTCGGGGCTATGTGCACTGCTGCCAAGCATCTAGACGTTGGCCGGGTGCCCCCAACTTCCGCTGTCGCTAGACCTATCTCCGCAACTTCACTCTACTTTGCTGACACGATTTTCGAGTCTAGAGGCACATAGTAGTCCAACAAGTCGGCGGTCCTGACTCGAGAATCAAGACACAGTGGCTACCGAATCACTTCCAGCCGTGTATGCTGCCCGGCATGCCGCATTGTGGCGTGCAGAGGGAGCTGCAGCTGCAGCTACGTGGGGCTGAGCTGAGTCTCAGACCGCAAGGCTACGGGCATAGAAATTACATACAATCTCTTCCTGTTTGTAATGTCGCTATGCGCATACCATTTTTTGGGCCCATGACTTCGATGGAGCTTCTCACCACCTTTGGAGTTGCAGCTTTCACAAGGGCCTGCCGGTGAAGCACACCAGCAATTATGGCCGAGTTTGGCATTATCGCGTCGGTGATACAAATCGCAGACGTGGGCCTTCGCCTGAGTGTTAGACTGTACACCTTCGGAGAAATCGTCGCCAGTGCAGACAGATCGGTCATCTCGATATCGAAGGACGTCTCGTTGACTTCGTCCGTTCTGAAAGAGCTTGGGCAAATACTTGGGAAAGATGAGGAGGGCCTTTTGTCAAGGAACGCCATTGATACGGCGGATACTGTCGTGAAGGAGGATTTGGAGGTCTTTGAAGAAATGGAGAGTATCCTGTTGAAGAAAATGCCCAACCTCAGGACGCCGGGAGGGAGGACGCCTAAGGCTGTTCTCCTTCTAGAAAGAGTGAAATGGTCTTACCTACAACCCAAGTTGCAGTTGCTTTGTAGCAACTTGGATCGATTGAAATCTACGCTATTGCTGATGCTCAATGTGATCACGTACGCTAGGCAGGTGTCTGGGAAGTCAGTATCTCCTTCGGCTAAAACGGTGGCTCTCAGTCCACTGAGTTGACATTACTGTAGAAGTGAACCTGCTTCTGTGGTAGCGGACCAGAGGAGCCTGATCGAGGACTTAGCGCGTTCCAATCAGGAATACATCCGCAGATACGAAGGTCTGAAGCTTGCCATTGAAGCCAAAGCCCCTAACATAGAGCACGATGCTCAAGCTGGCAGTCAAGAAGATAGCCTTGAATATAATGGAATCCAGACCGTGGACTTCAATACTATGAACATCATAGCTGGTGTCCAAGGAGATCCCATAAATCCAGATCCCGAAGCGATATTGTCATCAACGGAAGTCTACGATGTTGCGGAAGGCTTGCTGCTAACCCATCTTGAGCACTATCTCGACCTCCTCAACAACCTACTTGAGGAGACTGATGAAGACAAATATGCGATCAATACTGACAGCCGTACCGCGATGAAAGCGGGCATTGGTCAAATATACGAACGTGAGATGCGTGACTTGGTCCATGTGCACGACCTTAAGGCGATAAGGAGTGCTGAAGAGCAGCTCGCCCCACAGGTCAAGAGAGTAAGGAAGCGTACTGAGCATGCAATGGAGAGTCAGGACACGCTTGACGGTGCGGCTAAGACTGTAGTTTCATCGCACAAGGTCATGACACCCAATACTGAGGACAACCACTTGCCTGGAATGTCGAATTTGTCTCTGAACCCTGAAGCTAGCATTGCTCAACATCCTCCATCAAGGAAGCGTAAAGCAACCGACCAAGCACCCCTGAGCGGGTCCATCGCTCAACAGGAGCCTTCTACTCCTATACCTGCAGCTCTCTACGTTCAAGCATTACATGATTTCGATGCCAACAAGGAGACAGGCCTTAGCTTCAAGCAAGGAGACGTCATACAAGTCACTATCCAATCGGATAGCGGTTGGTGGGACGGTGTCCTTAACCGTGTTCGTGGTTTCATCCCCAGCAACTTCTGCGTGGTAATCACCGGAGATCCTCCCACGACCAATCTGACTTACAGACACCACTGGCATCCTACTCCGGGAACGATGGCCGCCGACCTTACAGCCAGCGACTTACGACGCCCTGCCCCAATGGCTATACCAAATTTGGGACTCGTACTACCTCCGCCCTCACCTCCTCCTCCGACATTCAACGGCTATGTCCCTGCAAGTGATTCAGGGTGGGCTTGGGGAAAGGATCCCACTGTGGGCTTCGGGAAGTCTGGAGGATCTGAGTCCAAGACTGGGAACATAGCTTCAAAATCGGAACGAGATAGGTCGTCTTCCCTTCAGCCTAGTGCGACGGGGTCGAGAATTTCAGACCGAAGACAAAACTCCAATGTAAGGAGAACAAAAGTAAGGAGAAATGAGAGCGGAACCAGTCTTTTCGAAGGAGGGGCATTACGGCATCGAAGGGCCTTAAGCGTAGTTCAATGGAATATGGTCGATGATGAGGAAATTCCTACCAGATCATCAGAAGCAAAGTATGACGCAGAAGAAGCTCTCGCCACTGATGGTCTTGCTCTGGAGGACGCAGACTCTGATATTGTTGACAAACTCGTGAAACGATGGACAAAATAGAGGTGGTATACAACCCATGAATCACAGTGACTGCAAATTCCCCAATGACGAGGACCTTTCTGTCGTTTCAGGCTATGAAACTTCAGGCGCAATACAACTGTCGATGCTTGACTAATACGCTGAATGTGCTTCCTTAAGAAGAATTTAAGCCGTACATACAAGCTTATCAGGCCTATTACCTGTGTTCTGAATCGTTGATCCGAGCGGTGGTACTTGGGTCTGCACGCACACTTGTCAACAGCAAGTATTGTTAATGTCAGACAATACTGCTGCCAAATCTGCTCATTGCCTTCGCCAAGGTTGTCCATCGTCTAAAATACCAAATTCGGAACCCTGACGTCATCTACTCACTCTTGCTGATCGCCGAGTACCCACTGAACGGGAACAACTAGAAAGGTTTTATTTCTCTGCTCTTACAATGTCAACAGAGTTTCAAAACTCTGACATTGTGATAAGGCTTCGCTTGAAAAGAGCTGCCAGCGTTTTAGATGAGGGAGTAATGGTCCATCATGCAAAGGACACGGGTCGAGAACATCATTCATTCGAAAGCATGACTGGCTAACGTAAGCAAAGCCAACCCATGAATACACCTCAATCGTCAAGCCCAAGCGTCTCGATTGCCAAAACCCCAGCAGTCTCCCCGTATCAAAAGATTCAGCCACCCCTTCGCCTCTCCCCAGCGCCATTCTAAAGCCCACCTCCTCCTTTGATACATGAGATAGTTCATCCAAAAACAGGCTTCTGCTCCGCACCCTCCACAGCATGCTGATAGCTCATCCGATCCTTAGTATAAAACTCCACGCCCGTCTTCGCAAAGTCCCTAACGCTCTTGTCGTCGATACTACCAGCCTTGACACACACAGCATCAGGCATAACCTCCAGCATAGTGTAGAGCGAGGAGCCGCAGTCTAAATCTTACGTCAGCAACTTTCTCCTCGGCGACAATTTATTTGAGGCAAAAATTGATGCAAGGTGGTGGACCGGAATGGAACATACTGCCGCAGAACCAATGGTCGTTCATCTTGCCGCTGTCGCCTTTGATGTTGTAATTCTTCGGGCTGCCCTTTGTGACTTTGAAATCTTTGCGCGGGACGACGACGTTGGAGGTGTAGGCGCCCCCGGACCATTTCTGGCAGTCGGTGCAGTGGCAGAGGGCAGTGACCATGGGCTCGCCGGTATATTCGTAGGCGACTTCGCCGCACATGCAGGAGCCTTTAGCCATTTTGATTATCGATGGTAAGGAGTTTGGATTGTATTAGGTTTGATTTAGTGTGGTATAGGATGTTGCGATTCGTTCTTGAAGGAGTGAGATGGATTTTTACAAGAACAGTAGAGAAGGGTAGGATGAGTCTTTATCAACCACAATGAAGAAATGTAAATAAAGTCATCTCGGTGTTTGGAGGGGTATGCAGGTGCGGGGGTGGGTTTCTTAGCACCATCTCGACGCCAAAAGACCCTCAAAAGACCCTGATAGACCCTTTTCTCCGACATGAGATCTTCAGGAACAGAGACTAGTTGTACGGTTATTTGTCACAATGTAGAATGTGACTGCATTGTGCATAGAAGAGTAAGCGAAGGTTAGGTTCGTTACCCTTGAATGCTCATCACGGTTGGGGAAGGCTTCTTCCGAATAACAAGCGCATAAACATCGTTAGGAATGAAACTCAATCCGTGGGGTAACACCAGTGGATGGCCAGACAAAAGTGGGTTGGCCAATGCCAGACTGTCTATTAATAATGGACGCCTCCCCTTAAATATACAAGCCCAGCCACGCTATGCTATCTACAACAACTTAATGCTCGTTCGGCGGCATGGTGCCCAAAATTCACTATCGTACAGCGTATCTCGGAAATCAATCGATGTCTATTAGTGACTGATTCGGGCGAAGAGGATCAGACGATGGCAGCGCAGGTGGTACACTACCATTCGTCTGGACAGCCATCTTGGTGGCGATTCGGCCGAAATACTGGATAACCAGGGCTTCGGTATAGTAGCTGTGCTGTGCTGAATGGTCTGAAACCAAGTTATGCCTAGGGATAACAATTAGTCACCTAATCAAGAGTACCTCATATGGGGAGCTTACGCCAGCTCGTGAGCCATGACCACACTCCAATACACCGTTGCATCAGCCCTATTCCCCTGCTGCACAGGCGGGAGATGCAAGTTCTCAAAGTATCGGTAATTGAAGAACAGCGCTTTGCTCTGGTTGAAGGCAATGGTGCTCCCTGAATCATCGTAATAGATATGCACCGTATTGCGCTTGAGGCTGAATGCGTCGGCGCAGTCCAGTAGTATTCCAGCGAAAAGCTTTAATGCAGATGCATTCGCAGCCAGGAACTTCGCAGCAGGTATGCCATTCGCTACAACGGTATTAGACAGGAAAACCCGGACGGCAGAGGTCTCGCCAATGTATGAGATGTCTTGGCCCGGTTTAGCGTCGCAGTAAGTTGCGGTCTCTTTGACGTCGTTAACGGATGGTTGGCTTGCTACACTTGTGGAGTTGTGAGCGCGAGAGGCATGGATGGCGTTGACGAGGTTTTGTTGGAGTTGATGCGGTGCGGTCGCGGTTTCTGGTTGGGGAGCTTGAGTGATCTGTTTTTGCCCCTCTTTCTGGGTGTATGGTGGTGGTGCATCTTCTTGAGAAGCCTCGACGCCTCTGATTCTGTCAGGTAGGGCGTTCTGGCTGGAATGGCGCCTGTCAAATCCGAATTGCCTCCCAATGCCTGAAAGGAAGCCGCGAGGTTTAGGCTTGATTGACTCATCTTCAGTCGCTGGTGGGCGGTCGTGACGGTTGCGCTCTGGCGAGTCTGGGAAGACTCCTGGCATCAAGGCCTGGTTCTGCGCCTTCGCAACATTCTCTGCTTGCGTCTGTTTCCAAGCTGCTTCACGGTCTCGCATCTCGCGCTGCTCTTCCTCCAGCTGTTGCTTCCGAGCATCCTCGGCAATGCGGGCTTCTGTCGCCTTCTGGTTGAGCAGACGAGCAACATTGTATCCTCTGGATCGGAGCTTGGGGAGACTGGACTCCAAGATCATCTCCAGCATAAATATCGATTCTGGCTTCGAACGTTGCAGTAGCACTGGTACTAAAGCCTGGCTGACCTCAAGCATGTCATAACCGCCCGCAGTAACGTAGAGTATGGGCTTCTGGTTGTGCATGACAGCGCTCCTCTTTGTTGTGTAGTCGAGGTTGTATCCTCTCAAAGACTTCTTCAGAGTGATGAACTGCACACACTTGACCCTAAGATTTTGCTCTATCCATTTCGCGTTGTGCTTGACGGATTCTGGTGAGTATCCGTGTAAGAAAAGGCGGACTCTCTCGTGGAGCAGTTGTTGTAGTTTCAGAGCCAGTGCCTCGTCTTTTGCAATCATTCCAATAGATTGGTGCTCTTCGAGCAGGCTGGAGACTTCGGGTGCGCCCAGGCTATGATAGAAGTCCTCGAGGGTTTCCTCCATTGGCGCAGCAAGAAGGCTCGTCTTGAACTGGCTGTAAGTGATGAAGTCGTCAACAATGACGACTTGACCAGCGTTTGCAAGCTCCCAAGATTTTATGCCAGAGTCATCTTCGTCTTCGTGATCCCCTTTGCTTGACTTGGAGCTGATTTCTCTGTATGCCAGTAGGCATTTGACGCCTTTTATATCTTGAACCAAAGTCTTATCCTTTTTTAGAGTACGCCATGAAGCAGCAACGCTTCTGAGAAGCTCCAAATATCTGGTATCACCAAGGACTGAAAATATTCTTGCCGGCTCACGAACTAGCAGCCTCGTCAGCTCGATTGTACTCGGCTCATGCTTAGAGCCAACCCTCAAGAGAAACGTGTTCGCTTCATGTCCAAAATCTACATAGTCAAAGATGTCGGCGTACTTGTCGCTATCACCCAGGAAGCATATTCGAGGAGGTATGTGTACTAATGGCTCAGACTTCTCGTCTTTGGGGGTGACAACGCTCCTTGATTTGGACGCAACAGGTACAATCGCTGCCGCGCCAAGAAATTCAGCGTGCCCGTCGGTAAGATCTGAGAGGCGGCTTGCGAAGTAAGCAAAGATCTCACGTGCATTGCGCTTTGATTGCGGAGGGCTTTTCATCACACGATTGACACACTCAACCAGAGGTGGATCAGGCTTGACACCGAATTTCAAGGCATGGATATGCAAGTCCTTACGCAAGATGTCAAAGCCCATGATGGCTGCTCGCTCGCTCGAAAAGCAGTTGTTCGGCGTTGCTGCCTTCTTTTCGTCCCCTTGCACAGGAAGATACGGTAAAGTGACATTTGAGTGGTCGAATTGCGCATAGCCTTTGGTCTGATGGTAATCAATGAAGTACTTCAGAGCATGATGTCGAAGACCAAAGTCTTGATTGATCGCGGCAGTT
>JAABUP010010295.1_pt1 | contig 11091 bp, 5 predicted proteins | sample 5559201 | NCBI WGS metagenome assembly JAABUP01 (sample SAMN10711887, study PRJNA513373) | rock metagenome | isolation source: Antarctica rocks | place: Antarctica | reverse complement strand
AAGCCGAGCGCATCCCAGATGCGACAAGAGGCAACATTGGTCTCGTAGACGAGGTTAAAGACAGAATACGAGTAGCCCAATCTTGGAGCCCATTCCAAATATCCTTCGCCCATCAATCTTCCGACTCCCCTATTTCGCGCAGCCTCGGTGACGAGGAAACCTCCATTGCAGACATGACTTGACCTTCCGGGGTAATTCGGCTTGACATAAAAACTTCCCAAACAGACTTCTTCCCATCTCACTCCTGCCTCCTCCATACGCACCACCTCTTCAATACTACCAACTTCCCCTAAAAACATAATGGCACCAAAATTCTGGAACCAGTATGTTCCAAACGTTGCAAATGACATGGAGGTCATCATTGGGTAAGTATCACCTTTCTCGATTTCGAGATTTAATTGGTTGCAGAGGTATGTTAAGAGCCCAGGAGGAACTTGAGAAGCGTGCGAGAAAGGGAGAAGAGATGCTATGGTTATCCGGTCACGGAGCGTCACTTGGCGGGGCTGTATTGATGGTGGTATCTGGGGATCCGTGGGAGTAGGGTACGGAGGGGCCCCAGAGACGCGATAGATGGCCGGCGCCGTGGGGTCCTCCAGCATGGCAGGCATCTTGAATCAACAAGGCTGTCAGGGCTAGGGCTCGGCGGCCAGGGGGAGAATAGTCGCTACTGGAATAAGTCAGCATGATAGGAGATGACAGTCGCGAGTAGAATGTGGTGAGTCGAGGAGTGAGCTGTCTTTTCCAAGAGAGGAACAATGTTGTGGCATGCACAGCAGAACGTACAATTGCGTGACCTCTGCGACTAGGGTTTCCTCAATCCAGCAGACTGACTGATTCGTTGAGCTGGCACTTTGTATCACGGTGTTGATCGAGTCGCGATGATGAGAAGAACCGAGGAAGTTCTCAGTTCTGCGCGTGAACTTTACCGACTAGATCTTCGCGCTAGCGGTGATTAGATCCTTTAAGTCCGTCATTGATTGATAATCACGATCTCCGCTATTGTTTTTGTCCTCATTCTTTCTTTTCTCTCTCTACATAATTGAGTAACTTGATCATGTCTTCGTCTACTGTGGCTTCGAACTTTGTCAATGGAAGCAGTGGAAGCAATTCTAGTGGCACCACCAATGGCGCTCAGCCCAAAAGTTTGCCTCCAACTTGATCGCCCAAGAAAAACAGTAGCTAACATGGGTTTCTAGTCACGCTCTATACCAACCACGGATGCCCTTGGGCACATCGCGCCCACATAACGCTCCGCGAACTCAACCTCCCATACGAAGAAGTCATCATCCACCTCGACCGTCCCCGCGATCCTTGGTATCTAGAAATCAATCCTCGTGGCCTTGTCCCCTGTATCAAGATCTCCAATGGCCTGCTCAAAGATGAAATTGTTACCGAGTCTGCCATCGTCAGCACATTTCTGGCAGATGCCTTTCCCAGTCCAAAGTTCTATCCTGGAAGCCGAGAGAGTCCAACAAGTGCTTTGACAAGGGCTAGGATAGGATTCTTCGTTGATACGTGGTTCACGAAAGTCAATACCTTCATGTATACAATATTGAAGGCTGAGGGAGAAGAGAAGGATGAGTTAAGTGCAGACCTAGTCGCTGCTGTCAAGAAGGAGATCGAGCCGCTGTTAGAGAGCGCGGCGCCTTTCTTCGGTGGGAGTGAGAGTATGACCCTCGCTGAGGTATGCATCCTTCGGTGAACTAAGTACGTTTGGGCTGCTTACTGAATGTGCGATGCTAGGCTCTGACAGCACCATTTGTAATTCGGTATCGAGCCTATACCGATGGTGGACTGATGCCGGCCAGCGTCCTGAAGGGCCTCGACGCTCTGCCCAACTATAGCAAATGGAGCAAGGCGATTAGTGAGCAGGACAGCGTCACATACATCTTTGATGGGCCGGGCATTTCCAAGCGGACCGCAGAGAGGGTTGCAAAAATGAAGGCGGACACCAGTCCCTGGCAAAACTCGTGTCCGCTCTAACCCATTTAGGTAATAAGTCTCAAAATAGTATACTGAGGATTTTATTGCTCTCCACGCCTTTCTACCATAATTCTGACTTGAGAGCTTTACTCCCAATGCTATATACACCATAGTAGTGGTGACAATTGACCGTTTGTTTGGGGACGAACATCTTTGTTTTGGGGAGCTGGTGGGGGCTTGGCCACTACCCTAAATGGGTTAGAGCGGACACGTGTTTTGCCAGGGACTGGTGCGGATGGGAAATGATTAACCACGTTCAAATCCTGATGAGCTTGGCTGCTTTGTATTGCAAAGATTGCTCCTCTGAAGCCATTCGAAGACCAGCATCGAAGTGGTTCCATCACTGGTTTCTTTTGGGGTGAGAGTCAGCTAGGCTACTTTCCTTGCTTGCCCGAGTCGAGCCAAGTATCGTCTGTGCTGGTCAAGTCTACAGACTCGTCGCATCTGCATGTCCAACAGTGCGTTCTATCGCCACCAATGCCATGGACTAAGGTATCGAACACCTCTAAGATGATATCAGGTATATTCTTCAGTCATTCGTAACAGCCATACCTCTCTACTGCTGTCTTGCATTACCTCTAGGCCTCTAGCTCGGACAGATCTCCCCTCTACATAAATCTTCAGCTCATCAACATTCGTGACTTCATGGCTTCGTTTCCAGTACAAATGATAGTAGAGTCCCGCGTGTTCCTTTGTATTTATTCGATTGTCGACCCTCGGTTGTGTTTTGTCGTAATTTACACCAAGTCACTGCACCAAAAGGCTCATAAAATAAGTCCACAAGGATTTGCGGGAAATTTATGGCACGGTGCTCAACCGTTTGGCATTCGTTCTGGGACGGATATGGGCCTTACTCGATACCTCGGAAGCGTGGTTAGATCATCAGACACAAGACCTAAACTTTCCGGAGCGTCTTCATACGCATCAACCGAGTCGAAATTGTCTTCGAGAGACTCGGGATCTTTATTCAAATCCGTCAGCGGTCGGTTCATGAAGCTCCCGCCTTTCCTCGAACGCTTTGGATACTCGCGGATTGCATCAAGTAGGAGCTCGAACGCGGCTACCACATCTTCGGTCAGATCATGCCGCTTGCGCAGCTGGGGTCCAAATTTTGCTAGCACATAGCTGTTGTCGCCGTGGATCTGGAGATGGGTGGCGTTCGTCAGAATCGACATGGTCTCGATGTCTGCATGGTCTATGACAAGGTCAAGAAGATGGGGGCCTTTGAGTCGGGGACATTCCGTATATTCAAACCATCGATCGAGCAGCAGGCGGAGAACGCTGTGGTTGTTGTAGATGATCGCTGTCGTCAAAGCTTTTCGCCCGTCTTTGGACGTTACATTTATGTCCGCACCGTAATCCAGTAACAGCTTCGCAAAGCTGACTGGTTTACCTTTGGCAACGTGCAGCAGTGGTGTGACCCCGTCGACGCCGCTTGCCTCGATATCAGCGTCGAAATCGAGCAGCGTCTTGATAAGGGCGGGGTCGTTTGCGTTTCGTGCAGCGCAGTTCAGTGGGCTGCCGAATCTGACCCCGGAAGGGAGAACAGGATTTGGAAGAGCCCCGGCTTCGCACAGAAGTCTAATACATGATGTATGGCCCGGATTAGAAGCAAGAGTCAGAGGCGTGTTCAATTTATTATCAACAATGTTGGGGTCGGCTCCAAAGCTTAGAAGGGTGACCACTGCTCGGTCTTCTCCGCGTGCGGCTGCCCACTCGAGCGCTGTGCGGCCCATTGCGTCTTTTATGTCGATGTTGTTGGGGTCGCGGATGATTTCTGTCTGCAGGTCCTGTAGGGACAGGCGGAGGACGATCTTGTGAATGGGGGCGAAGTCCTGGTTCTCGATGAATTCACTATCTCTGGCAATGCAGCGAAGGATTGCAACGACGCTGACGCTGAGATTACCACGAAGTAATATATCGCACGCCTTGTCTGATGGGCAATCGTCGCTAGCAGCGACAGGTCTAAATTGCGATTTTAGAATGGCCATTTCTATCACTTTTGCATCATCTAGCTTACTTGTAGTCCGGATCCGATCCTGCGGCAAGCAAGAATCGGCAAGTCTCATATTGCTGTCCGTAAAGAGCCCACTGGTCGTCATTAGCGCCAAGCCATTATAGAACTCGGATGTGTCGACTTGCCCGGAGCAAAGAATAGCCACGAGTGCTGCTCACATCCTTGGGGGATGCCATGCCCTGCTGAAAGAGACCCTTGAGGCCGTCAATATCGCCTCCTAATGCAAACTTTACGCATTGCGCTGAATCAGGTACTCTTCTCAAAGTAGTCAGCTCCCACTGTGGTCCAATGCTTGACTGGAAGCCGAGTCCAGGCAGACGATTTGAGACAAGCAAAAGCCCAACGGGAACCAATATTCAGCCGATATATAGGGCGTTTGGGACCTCCGACATGCAGATGAGTCGTAGTTTGAATTGAGTAATGGAAGTCCGCAATAGCCTACAAATAGCCGTCCAATAATACGATCAAAATATCCTGAAGTGTTGGACTTGCGTTCCAGATGACATACACAAGGGCAACCAGGGCGACAGACTGGACCAACGCTCTTTCTCACACGGATGCCAACTGCTTAAGATGTCAACGCCGACTTCTCGGCATCGGGAGGTAAGGAGACGTCCTGTGGTCGCTGTCTGATGGCTACTGCCGTTGGCTGGTTTTTCGCCATGCTGTCAGAGTACAACGACTCGTCAATTACGGTTGCTTGGGCCATGAGCACTCGCTCAATTCTACTTATACGCTGATCGACTTTATCTATATTCTGGTTCACGGTTTGTGTCAGAGTGCCGTGATACTCTGCTAGGTCCTTGGAAATGTGGACGCGAAGGTCGGTCTGCTCATCTGAGTCACGAGACAATGTCCTTGAGAGACTCTCGAGGTCGAGTCTGACGCGTATCAAGTCACGACTATCGGCATTGTGTCAGCGTCATCTTTGGGAGGGTGACGTGATGGTATTCACGCGACGTGCTTGCATACGAATTTGAGGCGCCGAGCAAGACATTGAGGCTGCATTTGATGGCTCTGATGTCAGTTTGCAAAGCCTGCAGCTTTGGCTGCCATTTCCTCCACTTGCTTGCCCTTAGCAAGAGTTTTCTACTGGTGCAGTGTCCTTTGAGATGGCCGACAATGTCCTTCAAGTCTTTCAGCTTCGCTTCGACTTGAACCAGAAAAACGGGTATAGAGTCTTTGTCGCTATCGGATAAACCGTTGCGCTCTTGCAACACCGCGGCGACTTGATGAAGGATGAATTCGACATCAGCGACTTCATTGCTCAAGGAGAGTTGCAATAGCAATCACTGAGGCCACCGCCGAAACGGGATCTATGAGGTTGTTTGATGATCGATATTAGGTTACCCAGAAAATTGCATGCAACCAGATAAGCAATTCACGATAAGTGCCAACGCCGATCTCCGTCTTTATGCTGTCCGCCCGGAGTCTTATATACAAGGCAAAGCAGGCAAAGATTGGGGCCTGCATGAATCTTTCGAGCGATCCAACCAGAGCCCGGGGCTGCAACAAAATAGGGGAACTACCCCGCTCTAGTCTGTAATCTTCCATTTCGGTAACATCATACATAAGGTAAGGTACCTTAATGGCTGTATTTGATCGACCCTCATGAGATGCGCGACGTCAAGCAATACTTCGAATTTTCGATACAAATCTATACTAGTCTAGAAACACCAAAATGTGCGTTGCGTAGGTATCTCTCATCGGCTAGGCCGGTCCCAAAATCATACTAAGTCATCTAGTAGCATCGGCAAGCGGTGGAGCAGGGCCAATAGAGTGCGAAGATGTCCTCAAACGACTGCGTCGAAGCTACTCCATTTGGCCAAACAATGCGAGAGAAGCATTTTGCATTCGACCCAGCTTATACTCCGCTGAACCACGGATCCTATGGCGCCTTTCCCACTACCATACGTGAATATCAACGAAATCTGCAAGACGGTATTGAAGCACGCTCAGATCCCTTCATAAGATTTTCTGTTCCGCAGCTTTTGGACGAATCTCGTGCAGCGGCCGCGTCGCTTCTAGGTGCACCCATGGATGATGTTGTCTTTGTGCCGAATGCCACTACAGCGGTAAATACGGTGTTACGCAATCTACAATTCGTGGAGGGCGACACCATCATATATTTCTCCAGTGCCTATGGGGCGTGTGAAAAGACCATTCGATACATTTGTGAGACCACGCCAGCTGAAAGCAGGTGCATCGAGGTGGCTTTTCCCATCGAAGACACGGATCTAATAAACCTCTTCCGCAGCACGATACACAGCGTAAAGCGGCAAGGAGGAAAAGCGAAAATTGCCATGTTTGATACCGTAGTCACGTTTCCTGGAGTGCGTTTGCCGTGGGAAGGACTTGTGAAGTCCTGTGACGATCTGAATGTCTTGAGCCTTATCGACGGAGCTCATAGTATCGGTCACATCGACTTGACACATTTAGCTAGTACTAACCCTGACTTCTTTACCAGCAATTGTTACAAGTGAGTTCCATATAGTGGCTTGGAAGCTCTGGTGACTTACGCACTCGGCATGATAGATGGCTTTATACTCCGCGCAGTTGCGCCATCTTCTACGTTCCCTTTCGTAACCAACATCTGATACGTTCCACGATACCAACATCACACGGCTTTCACGCTATCCCAGGGGATGAAATTGATGGTACCTCAAGCATTGCGCAAGACTGTGGCAGGTTCGGTGACTTGTTCAAATGGGCAGCCACAATCGATCAAACGCCATACCTCTGCGTGCCCGAGGCAATCAAGTTCCGTGAAGACATATGCGGAGGCGAGGCCAGAATCCGAGATTACTGCTTCAATCTCGCCCACGTTGGCGGCTGCATAGTTGCAAAAGCACTCGGCACGGCGACCATGAGTACTCCGCAGGACCAATCAGGGCAGTGTTGCTTCACTAATGTCCGTTTGCCTTTGCAATTCCAGCGGCCGGATGCACCGAGTTCGGACGCTCAAGGGGGTCTGGATGCTGCCGAGGGGCCCAAGATTGTAGCTTGGCTTATGGACCGTGCAATGTGTGACTATAACACGTGGATTCCTGGGAAGTTTTATGGTGGAGCTGTCTGGGTTCGTTTCAGCGCACAGATATATCTCGAGACGAAGGATTTTGAATGGGCTGGTGTCGTACTCAAGGCGCTGTGTGGAAGGGTCGAGAAGGGCGAATGGCGTGAGAAGGTTAGTAGATAGATCTAGACTGATACTGGTTGCGAATCGAAATATTCGATACCCAGATAATATTTAGATCTATCGTCGAATAGTGCTCGACAAGGACCAAACCAAGCCACATGAAGAAACACTGATTAGAAACCTCGGCGCGTCATTGTCCCCATAGACATACAACTTCACGATACTTCTTGCTGTCATCATCACTCCCGAGCGCCTATTGCCATATGCCGTCGTTTCCTAGATGGTATGTGAGCTAAATAAGAACTTTGACATCTCGATATCATACTCCTCATCGTCCTTTTTAGGTACAAGCAAAAGATACTGCACTTGGCTGATCACTCCTCTCCCGAAGATAGAAAGCCTTCCAAATGCCGCATACTATAGGTTTCGGCAAGTGTCTTAGAGCTAGACTGCCCAAAGAAACATTCTTGCGGCTTGAAGTCTCCCTGCAGTCGCCGTCATCAGGAGTGTCTCTCCTGCAATGTCATTCTACGACGAACGGTAGTCATACTGACAAAGAAGCTCTGCTTGAATAAGAGCAGTCGGTGACAACCAGCTCAATTCCTGTGTAACGAATACTCCGTACAAGAGGTCGGGATAAGCAGCGACGCCAAGACACGGTCGACAGCTAACCTTGTTTGGGAAGGCGCAAGCAGACCACGAAATTAGCCACGGCAAGCAACGGATCAAGGGCCCCCTCGAGATCTTAGCTGTACGAGCTGGGGGCTACGAACCTGCTGTTACTCTCGAGTATTCAGTAGAGCCAAACGATCTCATCCCCCTCCCCCCGACCGACCCTTACCGTATCGATAAGAATCGTCTTTATCGACTACTACGCTTCCTACCCTCGATCCGACAACGACTAATTAGTTCCGATAAACCTCGATCGAGCTATATAGTCTTTACTATTCCCGTCGCTTAACCCTACAGGCTCTCCGGTTTTATAAAGAGAGAATTTTTAACTACCTCGATATTTTATAACTTTATAGATTTCGGTAATATAATATCTAAATTCCTAACGGTTTTAATATTTATATAATATTAGATAGAATCGGCTAAGTTTTCTATTAAATATAAAATAAATTACGTTTTATATATAGAATAGAGGGTACTAGGACCCGAAATAAACTTATAATAAATATAAAAAGAGAGTATTTCGTAGGTTTAATACTCTTTAAAGTAGTTCTATTAAATTATAGTATTTAAAATATTTATAATAATATAAAAGTAAATATAAAGTCTTAATAGGAGAATAATCTTTATATTTAAATAATAGAATTAATTTTTAAAGAGTTAAAGCGAGGGCTTTAAACCTCCTATTTTTAAAAAAACTTCGGAGTATTAAAAATTATAATATAATATTATAATGTAAATAGTATGACTACGCCGTATACTCTCTTTATAAAATTTATATATTATATTTAGTAGTTATTATAAAGTTAGTTTTAATATAATATAATAATTACCTCCCCTTCTAGGGGTTTCGCCCTCGAAATTAATTTAATTATTTTAATATTTTTAACGAAAGAGTATAATATAAGAGAGTCGAAACTAAATAGGGTATATATATAATATTTATATCTTTTATCTAATTTTATTAATCTCCTAGTTTTTTAATAATAATATATTAAGAAAAAACCTCTAAACCTAATAAAAAAAAGGGAGGGAAATAAATTATATTTTAAAATTAATAATATATCGCGTAAGGTTCGTAGTCGGCGTAGTTATATAATTATAGATTATATTAAATATTCGATAAAAACCTTAAAACCTAAAGGGAAAAGTAAGGGAAAGAATATTATAATTACTATTAAAAATTATAAATCTTTATTATTAGTAGGGCTTTAGCGATATCGGCGGTAAAATAAATTATTCTACTTTATTATTTAGGAAGAACTCTAGTTATAAGAGTAAATATATACGGGTAACGGTCTTAATATAAATATAAAATCTTTATTAACTTTTAAGTTTTTCTTCTTTTATAATATCTTATTATCTTCTATATATATAAACTCTTATATATTACTATTAATAACTATACTATATTTAGACTTTTATTAATTTATAATAATCTCGGTCGTATCTTTAAACTCTTTCTCGAGGTCGTAAATATTATATATATATTCTATAGGTGAGGCTAGAGTTAATATATTATAATTTAAATAAATCTTTCTTTTCTTCTTTTAAATTCTTTCTTTAATCTTATAATTATTATAATAAATATATAGTTTATTCTATCTTTAAATAAAGTATTTATTTATATTTTTAAAATAATTAATATTATCGTAATATTTATTTTATTTTTAAATTATTAGTTTTATATTTTACTTTATTAGCGACGTATATATAACTAGATTACTTTAATATTTAGTATATTAATTTAATCTTTATAGTATACGATATTAATAATAGTATCTAGATATTTAATATATCTCCGATTATTTATAAAGTAGTAGTATATTATATACGCCTACGCCCCGTTAAGGGCGCTAGTATATTATATATATCTATACTCCGTTACCTCTATAATATTATTATTTATTAATACGGGGTTCTAGCCTTAATATCGCGGGGTTCTAACTTTTAATAATTTTATATCGAGTTAATATTCCCCCGTATTAATAAAATCCTTAAAGATTAGTTTTATTATTAAATCTAAGATTTAAAAACTATTTAATAATAAACCCCGTAACTATTTTACGTTTTTTATATTATTATTAAGTTACTAGCTCTACGCTAGCGGCTTTAAATATTATAGTTTTAATCTTTTAATCTTTTTAAAAAAAAGACCTATTATCGTTATAATATTAAATTTAACCTCGGGATATCTAGAAGAATTTAGTAATAATAATATTAATTAAACCCCCTCCGATAACCCCCGTTATAAAGATAGTAGTGAATTCGAAGGTATTATTACCCCCGAAGAGACTTTAAATATATAGTTTAAAGTTATTAAAGAAGAAAACCGTCGCTTTAAATAATAATAAAAGCTAGGGGTATTATAAACTTAAAATTAAAAACTATATAATTCTATTATTTCTATACTCGCTAGCGGAGTACTAGTAGAATCTACTACTTTTAATAGAGGTTCCCTAATTATTATATTTACCGGTAGAATAATAATAAGTTTAATTATATTTAATAGAGATATTTTTATTAAGGCGAAAATACTACGCTTTAATAAAATACGTTTTTATAAGAGTACGAGTGAGAGTAAATATTTATACTAGTTCCGCGACGTAAATATTAAATTTTTAATTAGTTTTAAATATTTTATTACCGATTATTTAAAGATTATATATTATATAAATTCGTTAGAAGGTGACCCTTTAATATAATAATATAAATACTATAATTTATATAGTTTAATTAGTATTATATTTAGCTTTTTTAAGAAGTTCCTTTTTAATTTAATAACGGATTTAATAAATTATTATCTCCTCGTTTATAAGAAGTAGGAGGAAGTAAAGTAATAATTTAACTAAAAGATATTATTATTTAAAATCTATTTTAAAGAAATAAAGACCTAACTATTTTTATTTTTAAAAGAGTATAAGATAAATTTCTTTTTAATTAAACTTAAGTCTAAATTTAAAAATAAAATCCTTAATATTAATAGTATATTTATTTAAAGGGAAGAAATTCTTATTTAAATTATTATATAAGAAAAGAATCTAAAGTATATATAGTTAATAAGTAGTTTTAATTTTAATTCGGGTTCCTATCTAAAGAACCTTAATAAAGGAAAATTTATAATAAACCGAATTATTAAATTTAACGCTAGCGATAGTGTTAAATAGGCGCTTTTAAAGGAGAAGGGTAATAAATATAAAATTAATACTATTAATTCTTCGCGCGATAAGATTATTTATTAGTATTATAAAACGAAAGGTTATATTAAATCTAAATATTCCAA
>JAABUP010010294.1_pt1 | contig 11091 bp, 14 predicted proteins | sample 5559201 | NCBI WGS metagenome assembly JAABUP01 (sample SAMN10711887, study PRJNA513373) | rock metagenome | isolation source: Antarctica rocks | place: Antarctica | reverse complement strand
GGCCTGGTCGGCGGCGCACCCCGGCCACTTCCCCATCGTCATCTTCATCCACCACCCCGGCACCACCGCGCCGCAGAGCTTCCTGGGCGCGCAGTACGCGCCCGCGCTCGCGCAGCTGCAGGCGCGCCCGCGGCCCCGCCCGACCGCCGACAGGCTGCCAGGCGATTGTGAGTATTGCCTGCACGACGCACTGCGCAGGCTCCCCAGCACGTCCGGCTGCGCCCTCCATCTGATGCAGCAGCCGCTCACCATGACCATGCTGCACAGTGCCGCCATGCATGCGTGAACGGAGGCCAGTGCGCGCACCATTGCAAGCACATGCTGCTGAGGGTGGCCTGAGCTGTGCGCCCTACCCTACCCTACCCTTTCCTATGCATGCAGGCCAACCCCAATGTGCAGCCGACCAACTTCACGCGCGGCGCCAACGCGGCCATCGTGGACATCAAGGCCGAGATCCTCTCGGTGCGCGCGCGGGAGCGGCGCGCCTTGCTGCTCTACGCTGCACGGTGCCCTCATCGCATGTCCTTCCCTGATCTGCGTGCATGGCAGACACGCGCCAGGGGCGCGGTAACAGGCGCGGCGCCTGCGCGCGGCCGCTGCGGGCACCTCGCCGGGTTGAAACGCGCGGGGCAAACAACCTGGGCTAGAAGTCTGCACTTCCTCGTGCGGCTCGGCCCCGCACGCAAGCCCGACAGGCGACCACGCGCCCGCAGGTGTTCTCGCTGGCCCAGATCTACACGCCGGACAACCTGCGCGTGGACAACGGCGCCAACGCGTCGGTCGCGCTGCGCGACATCGTGCTCCCCGGCGGCGCCGCCAACGGCTCCTGGCCCACCATTGCGCGCCTGCGCGGCAAGATCCTGTTCTTCGCCGATCCGGACTACAACACCGAGCTGGAGAGCGTGTGCGCCGCCCGCGCGCGGCTCGCGTCCCCTGGCGGCAGAGCGCGCATGTAGCGCATTCAACATGCGGTCCGCGGCAGAGCCTGCATGTCGCGCAAACGACATGCGGTCCTGGCGGCAGAGCATGCATGTCACGCTAACATAATGCGGTCCTGGCGGCAGAGCACGCATCTAGCGCAAACAACATGCGGTCCTGGCGGCAGAGCATGCATGGAGCGCAAATAACATGCCCGTGTCTGGCCGGCGGGCAGTGCTCGTGTGCCTGCAGTCAGGCGCGCCCTCGTGCGCAGGTCCCCGGGCGCGGTCAACTCGCTGCTCTGGCCGAGCGATGACAACGGCGACTCTGACCCGAACGTGGTGAGGCCCCCAGACCAAGATGGCTAAATGCAGTGACGAGTGCAGACCCGGTGCAGCCAGCCCTTGCAGCGCAGCAATATTCCTGGGGCTGTGAACAGCAGAGGCGGTCTGGGGTGCAGGCGCCTGCGCGAGCTGCGCCCCGCCCAGTCCCGGAGGGCAGGGCGTGCTGTTAGAGCGCATGCGCGCCTCCAGCAGTCCTCGTTGCGGAGCCGCCCTCGGCCCTAGACCTGGGTGGCAGGGTATGTCCTCAGCCCCGGCGCGCGCGCGGCGCCAGGTGGTGCTGGACGCGGAGGTGGACCTGGACCTCGCCAACTACACCACCACGCCCTACAGCCTCGACCTCAACGCCAACGCCTCGGTGCCCCCCCCTGGCGCCTCACCGCCGCAGCCTGTGTTGCACACTCTCCTGTTCCAGGCAGAGAAGGAACCTTTCTCAGGGGATGCTTGACGTCGACATGAATATTCCGGGGATGACGCATCAGCTCCTACGCTCGACGGGGAGCCAGGACGGGTCGCTTCACCATGCGTGCATACGCAGTCAGCCTGTCGAGTCGGCCCTGTCAAGGGTCAGCGTCTGCGCCGCAAGGCAAGCACATCACGCGCACGATGTGGTACAGGCCTGTATGCCAGCGCGCGCACGCTTGCACCGTCCCTGGGACGGGCACGCGCCGACCGGCCCTGACGCGGCGTGCGCCAGGTGGACGCGGGCGCCTACGCGACGCAGGCGATGAACCTGCAGGGCTTCTACCTGCGCGGCGGCGTGGACAGCACCGCGGTCGAGGCGCAGTTCAACTACACGCGCCGCGCGGCCGACTTCCAGGCCATCGGCGGCGCGCAGTTCCTGTCCACCTTCTTCGACGTGCCGCCGCCGCAGAACCTGCTGCCGTCCACGTACCAGGTCCTGTCCCTTACCCTATCCATACGCGCAACCATAACCCTACCCTGCCATGCCGAGCGCGCGCCGGTGCCGCCGCGCTGCGGCTGCTTCGGCGCCGGTGCTGCGGCCCAGCAGGGCTGGTGGGTTGCATGCAGGCGGTCAGTGGATGTGGGCCAGAGCACCGCCGAAGTATCTGTGCACTGCAGAGGCCTCCAGGTGCCGTGCTGGGCAGCCGTCGCTGCAGAGTTGAACCGGAGACATGCCGGACAGCAAGCGGCCATGCGCTGCAGAAGCCCTTGTGGCCGCCCGGGGCGCAGAGCGCCCGATCAGTGACGGTGCTCAGCAGACGTCATACGGGCGCCCGCGCGCAGGTCAACCCGGGCACGCAGTTCGGCGGCGCGGTGGCCGTGTGCAACCCCGTCACGACCGGCAGCCAGGTCACCATGGGCTCGGTCGTGTACCCCTTCGACGGCGCCATCCCGCAGCTGGGCGCGGCCACCATCATCCAGCCGCCGCTGCCCGCCTGCCCCAACCCCACGGGGTTCTCCTCCTGAGCTTATTAGAGTGGGAAGAGGCGCGGGTGGGGCCGGGTGAGGCCCCAATCACTGCCTCCGTGCGCCCTGGCTCGCTCGCCATGCGCCGGCGGTGACGCGCGGGGCGCCGCCCTGCCCCACCCGCGCCCGCCGCCGGCCTGCGCCCGGGTAGTGGGCGCCTCTGGAGCGCCGGCGACCGCCATGTCATGCAGCCACCCACCGTGGCTGCACGAGCGGTCCCTGCAGCTTTGCACAAGCTCTGGTGCCTATGATGAGCCGCATGCGACTGGGCCAGGCACCTAGCGCCACCCTTGATGTGTCTGGCCCGCGTCCATGTGGGGCCTCTGCGCCACCCCCGCTAGTCACTTTCCAAGATGTTCATCTTGTCAGTTGTCTGAGGGCATGCACGACCTTGGTCATGCAAGCTCAGGCGGCATCCGGTGATATGCCTTGGCATAACAGGTTGCCTCCTGAGCTTGCATGGCCCAGCATAGCGGACCGCTGCCTGAGCGAAGTGCACAAGTCCTGATGTGACTTGACGGCGCCGACCCTCCGTCGCTTGAGTCCGCAGGCAGGGTGCTAGAGCCATTCATGGTGTGGTTTTGGTTGGCGTCTGGGACTGCTTAGTATTGTAGCTGCCTAGCGAGTCTGTGATGCATCTGCTGGTGCCAGCACCGCGTCGGAGCGTCGGTGACTCCTCACGCCGCATGCAGCTTCTAGCATTCAAGCCAATCCTCATGGATCATTATGGATGCAAGTGCCATTTGCGTTACGTGCTCCACCACCCGCTAGTCCAGCCAGTGCAATCATGCACTCCGCTCTGCAACTGGCACACCCCGGACCATGTGCACGCCCCATTGGTGCTGAGATTGCAATGGTGGCTAGGTGACCAGAGTCTACAAATATGTCAGTAACGTATGTGCGGAGAGGCCACCTGTGTCAGCATGCCACAAGAGCAGAGTGTCTCACCCGCAGCTCTCCGCACTCTGCGCCTCACACATGCAGGCATTGCTGGCGCCTGAACCAAACATTGTCAGACCGGACGTAGCTCAGCACAATTACCTCACCACCTCTCTGTGTTCACTCATTTGCAGCCGCGCATGCATGCCACAAACATGGCGGCCGCGGAGAACATGGCGGCCGCAGATAGGCCCCGGCACGAAGGCCTTGCGCAGACAACACACGCGTCTGCGGGGTCGTGCGGGACACCTGGGACCCCAGAGGAACACCCCGCATCCACGCCGCGCGTCCCACAGTGCTGCTGCCGTGCGCTTGATTCGCTTCCACCCGCGCAGAAAGGCGGCCATGCTAGCACTGGTAAAAGAAATACCGCATGCGTCATGTTGCCTGCGCCTGCAGCGCGCGCCGGCGGTAGCGCACGCGGCAGGGCTTGGGCCCGACCACCAGCGAGTCGTAGTCGGGCTCCGGGAAGGGGTCCAGCAGCTCAAACTCGAAGCTGCGCAGCAGCAGGCTCCAGATCGTCTTTATCTGCCGCGCCCGACGCACAAAGACCTTGCAACGAGCCAGCAGAGAGATGTTCCTGGCACAAAAGTTGTCAACCCTTTCCTCTCTTTCCACTTTTTGTCATGCTCAAACCACCAGCAAGCATCATCTACTGCTCCGCAGCAGGACGTGGATGCTGTGCCAACTTCACCCAGCGCCAATTTCATGCACATGCAAGGACGCCCTCCACGCTGACCAGCCACTGCCGCAATGATCAAGTTTGCATGCAAGCGGCACAGCTGCGTGACAGCGGGCCGCCCAGCAACGGTGCTCTCATCAGCAGGCCGCCCGGATCAAGCCCGCGCCTGCAGGTAGGCGAAGTTGCTGCCCATGCAGCCGTGCCGCCCGCCGCCAAAGCCGATGAATGAGAAGGGCGCAGCTTTGTCCTCCTCGCGCGGCGGCGCGAAGCGGTCCGGCTCAAACGCGTCCGGCCGCGGGAAGACCTGCGGCAGCCGGTGCGCAAAGGCCGGCGACGCAAACACGATGTGCCCCTGCGCGCGCGCGCGCGCGCGCGCCTGAGTGCACCGGCAGGCGCGCGGGTGTGCCCGGGTCTGCGGTCATGCCCCGCGCGCGCACAGTGGGCTGCCGCCTGCGCATGGCTCACGCTTGTATGGGCGGCGCAGCTTTACAACAGAGCGCCTTCAATGACCATGGCGGAAGGCCACGTCTGCACCACCAGGGTCTGCGCGTGGCCGGACGCCGCAGCGTGGCCGGCCGCACGAGATGATGTGGCGCAGGCCAGGGCGGCGAGGCAGGGGCGCGCCCTGGGCACCACGTGCCGCCGGCCGGCGCTCGTCTCGACCGCGAACGCCGCCTTGGCCTGGCGCAGCAGCATGATGAGCGGCGGGAAGAGGCGCAGCGCCTCGGTCACGCAGCGCTGCAGCGCGTCCATGTCGCCGAGCGCGTCGAGGTCGATGCCCGGCCCGCGCTCGGCCAGCACGCGCCGCTGCTCGGCCTCCGCGGCGGCCCACGCGGTGGCCTGCCCCCACCGCGCGCCGTGTCGGCCGCGGCACGATGCCATGTGCAGCATGCTAGATGCGGCACTAAACTACACAGCTGTCCCACTCCGATTGCACACACGAGGATGGTTCTACAACTCGGTGCAAGCACGGGCCCATGCGACCGAGACTTTGCAGAGCCCTGGAGCGGCTCTCGCGAGCAGCCTGAGTCCACGGGCTGACGCAGGGCGCGAGGCGCAGCGAGCGGCAGGCAGCGCGCGCGGCCGGCGGCGCGCCTTGTTGGCGATCATGAGGTAGCCGGTCCACGCAGACGTGATGGACGACGTGTGCTGCCCCGCGAACAGCGTCGCGATGAGCAGCCCGGTGATCTCGTCGTCGGTCAGCGCGCGCCCGCCATACACCTGCCGGCCATGCGCCCGCGCTCTCAGGCGGCACAAGGCGGGCCGCAGTGCCAGAACGGTCACTCAGCCACGCCCTCTGTGCGTGGCTGAGCTAGCTCCAATTGCCGTGCAGCCGTCACTAAAAGCCTGCACCACAGACCTTGGTGCCAGGCCCTCCTAGGCTGCTAGCACACGCCCAGCCACGCCGCTTGGCCCCAGCGGTTGCTGGAGCAGGACCGCGCCATTACGCGCATATGGACAGCTGGAGCACTGCACCCACCACGAAGACATGATCTGCCCTCCCCTCGAACCTGAACCCCAGCGAGGACAGGCGCCGCGCCTTCTCGTAGCGCGAGTCGATGAAGCACTGCAGGATGTCGTCCTCGCGCGCGCCGCTCGCACGCCGCGCGCGGATCACCTTGCTGAATATCCTGGACAGCTCCTCGCGCGCCCTACGCGGCACGCGCGCGCAGGAGCGCGCACTCAGCGGCCCGGTAGACTACCCTGGCACTCGCCATGCGACACCTTCTCCCACGCCCTGCGACGTGTCCCCAACGCCTCAGCACCCGCCGATGCGTTCAGAGCATTGTATACTGCCGTGTGCGCGCCAGCACCGCGTCTGCCACAATGCACCTGTTGTGGACCCGCCCTTGATGCCCCGCGACTGGACAGGTGCCTGATCAGGCACCCCGCGGCGCCGCCATGCGCACAGCCCGCGGCGGCGGCGCTGCGGGCTGTGCCCTACCCGGGCCGGAACGGCCCGGGTAGGGCATGGTCGAGGCATGGCCTGAGCCACACCCGATCAGCCATTGCGCTCGCCGCGGCGCGCGCGCACCGGTCGCGCCGGCGGTGCTGCGGGATGGGCAGGTAGGGGAAGAGGACGGAGACGGGCAGCATGCCGGCGTCCAGGTCGTGGAACAGCTCCGCGACCTGCTCAAACATGCTCTCGCGCACCTCCCGCCCTGCCCCCGCCCGGGCGCGGCAGCGGCGTTGGTGCGTGCAGGCCAGGACCCTACCCTACCCTAAATCTACCACCGCATCGGGCGGTGAAGCATGTTCTCGCCCACCGCCCGCCCTGCCCCCCGCCCGCGCGTGGCAAGCAGCGTTGGTGCGTGCAGACCAGAATCCATCCTACCTTACCCTAACCCTACCACCTCACCACCAGCCACGACCCCGCAGCAGCTGCATGGCCCGGCCGGGCGCAGTCGCCAGCAGACCTTAGTCGCTGCATGTGCCGGAGCTACTATCAGAGAACACTCATCGGGCGGCGGGCCGCCCCGAGTGCTGTCAGCGAAACTCCCGCGGCTCGATGTGCGCCTCATCTGAAACTCACCCGACCTGGCCACGGCCGCGGCGAGGGATTAACAGAGGCGCGGTGCCGGGCGACCCCTCCGGACTCGTCCATCCTTGGAGCAGCGCCACGCGCGTGCAGAACTTTGCCCAGGTCGGCGGGTGCACGCCCCATGTGCATGCACGCCTCAGCGCAGTGCCAAAATTGCTTGTCAAGCGCCTGCCCAACCTGACCTCGGTCCAACCTCCAGAGGTGCGTACTCCTTCTTCCTGCATGCATGCGGCCGCGCCACAAGCGGGCCCCTGCGCTCGCGCCGCGCGCCGCGGCTGCCCAGCGCGCACCCATGAGCGTGCGCGAGGCCGTGAGGATGATGAGCTCCGCAAACGCCTTGCTCAGGTCGACCTCGCCCTCGTCGCCCCAGCGCGCGAAGTACGCCTGTGCGCGCGCGCTCGCGTCGCGAGCAGGGACGGCGGCGATGCCGGCTCCATGCACAGGCCAGGCTGCTGGCGATCAGTTCTCAAGCGCCGACTTCAACGCGCTGCTACTCGAGCATTATTAGCTGCCCCTGGGGGGTGGGGCAGCATCGTAACACTGCAGCGTAACACGGCAAGCAGGGACCTGTCCGGGTCTTGCTTTGGACAGCGCAGGCCGCCAGGCAGGCGTAGGAGGCGGGCGGCACCTCCGCCTCGCTGACAAAGTGCGGCACGTACAGCTTCAGCTTGGCCGTCTTGAGCGCCTCGGCGAAGAAACGGAACTGCTCCGCGCGCACCTGCGCCGCAGCCGCCGCGTTACCTGCCTGCACCACGCACTGACAAAAACATGTTGATTTAGGTTCAATTCAGCATGTGGTGCCCACCTTGTGGTCCACGTCAAACACGACGCCCTTGCCAAACGTGGGCACGTTAAACTCGTACACCTGCGCGGCCAATAAACAACTCCTTGGCATGCCTCTGGCAGAGGCTGCGGAGCGTGGCCTGGTCGATGGCGTACAGCAGCTCGCAGCGACACGCCCATGCCGCCTGCTGACCAGCGCGCGCCTATGCGGCCAGCGCTCCGGTCAAAGCCACACTTGTAACATCATGACCAAGACAGTGCTGTTTGTTCAGTGCCCTGTGAAGGGCGCCGGGCAGCTTGCATTGGATGAGGCGCGGCCCGCTGTGCAGAATGTGGCATACAAGCTGCACAGCAGAGCGTGAGGAGCGCTCAGGCGCCCGCGCGACGCGCGCACCTCCTTCTGGCTCATCTCCTCGTCGTTGGCCTTGAAGAAGTGGCCCGAGACCTTGGGCCCGAGCAGGAACGTGATCTTCTTGTGCAGCACCGGCACGGTGAACACCTCGCCGTGGCGCGCATAGCCTTGCGCCATCAGCTTCATCGGCCCCTGCGCATGCGGCCACATTGATGCCGGAGCGCGTGCGCTGCCAAAATGACACTCTTGCGTGCGACTGCCGTGCTGACTTGCTTGCTGCTGTTGCTCCTGCTGCTGGAACGAGGCTGCTCCACAAAATGCTTGAGCAGTACTGACATACACGCCAGCGGGGTGCTGAACTCTAGCCCTGGTCCTGGTGATGGGCGCGCCTGCACAAACTTGATGATGCCGCCAACAAAGGGCACGCCCTCGAACACCGGCGGCGCCTTGGCATTGAGCTGGTTGCCCGCCGCCCGCAGCACCACGACGGCCAACAAGAACACCAGCGTGCCCACTGCAACCAGGGCGGCGAGCGGCAGCGCCGCCAGGCCTTCTGTGAAGGCCGCCAGGTCCATCGCCGGCCGCCCAACGGCCCCCCTTTCCACTTTTGCGAATGCCCGCTGCACCTGCAGCTGAGCGGCTGGATGGTGGGGGCCAGCCCTAGAGCAGACCGTCCTAAACCTGGAGAGCTGCCCGCAGTGCGTCGGTGGCTGGCCCCAAAGCTGTGCCAGTGCAGCGAAGACTCTTCACTCACTGAAGAGACCGTCAGGCTCCCAGCTGCGCTCAAGCTCTCTATTGGCGATCGCTCGTCTTCGCGCGTCTTCGCGCGTCGCTGCTTTGCCAGGCACCAGCGCACCTGTCTCAAGTAGGGGCAGGCCTCCTCGGTCGCCGCCACCGCCAGGATGCCAAAGGTCAGCAAGAAGGAGGCGCGCGCCGAGGCTGGCGCGCCGCTCGCCGCGGCGCCGCCGCTGCCAATGGACAGCGGTGCGGACGAGCCGCTGCACGCAGAGCCGGGCGCCGGCGGCGAGCCCAGCCGCGCGGGCGGCGCCGCCGCGGGCGAGCCCGCCGGCGGCCGCGGTGAGGCGGCGGGGGACGCCGGCGCGCGCGGCGGGCAGCCGTCCACGTCGGGCGCGCCGCACCGGCCCAGCTTTGCGCCGCTGAGCGCGTTCGACCAGAGCGGGCGGCGCGTGGAATTCCGGCGGGTACGCGCCGGCGGATTCTGCCTGCGTCGCGGCGCTGCGCTGTGGTGCAGGAGCCACCTGCAAGCGCGTTGGAGCGCCGTCGCTGCTGCGGCGCTTCGTGCAGACAGCGCCCTGGCGTGGTCGCGACTGCTGCCGGACGGCGCGTTTGCGAGAGCCTTGACGCAGGCGCGCGCACGCGCCGCAGGTCACTGTGCCGGCGCACCGAATGACGCCGCTGAAGAACGCGTGGCTGGCGCTGTACAAGCCGGTCACCGAGAACCTGCGGCTGGACATGCGCATGAACCTGAAGACGCGCAAGGTGCGCGCCGGCACTCCCGCGCGCTGCGTTCCCGCTTTACGGACTCTTGACCGCTTGGAGGGCTGACCGCGGCCTGGCCAGCAGGTGGAGATAAAGACGACAAAGGACACGGCGGACGTGGGCCACCTGCAGAAGGCCGCCGACTTTGTGCACGCCTACATCCTGGGTGCGCGCCGCCGCCTGGGCGGTCGCGCTGCCGGCGCGGCGCGCGCTCTGTCCGGCTTGCGTTTGATGGCATTGCCCGTGCCGGCGGTGGGCGGCGGGCTTGCGCGCGACGTCAGTCTTGCCGCAGGGCCGGGGCGGGGGAGGCCGGCCAGTGCTCGCAGTGTGGACGCGCGCGAGCGGCCACGAGGGCGGCAGCAGGGCGCCGGCAGAGCGCAGCCGGGGCAGCGGGCGCTCAAGCGCGCGGCCGCGCGGCAGGCTTCGAGGTGGCGGATGCGGTTGCGCTGCTGCGGCTGGACGACCTGTACATCGAGTGCTTCGAGATCAAGGACGTCAAGGCGCGCGCCCGCGCGCCGCCAAGCCTTGCGCGCCGCCAAGCCTCGGGTGCTTGCGTCGCCGCGTCGCCGTTTCGCCAGCACGCGCGTCTGAGGGCAGGCCGCCGTGTTGGGGTGGTGATCTGCCTGCCTGCCGACTCGAGGGGGCGTGCTCCGCTCGTGTCTGCGACGTGCTGGGGCGCTCGGCACTCAGTCTGGAGGCCTGCTCTGTCCTGTGCCCTGGATGTTGCTGGGCAGCCGCTTTGCAGCGGCACGATGCCGTGACCCGCTTGCGGAGGCTGCGCGCACGTGCGCCGCTTGAGCGCATGCGCCCTGCGCCGCCGCGGGCGAGGCCCATGTGCGGGAGCCTCTTTAAGCGGGGCGCTGCAGCAGGGCGCCCGCCCGCCTGCGTGTGTAGCTGACGGCCGCGGGTGACTGGGTGCAGACGCTGCGCGGAGAGCACTTGTCGCGGTGCATCGGGCGCCTGGCGGGCAAGGTGCGGCGGGCGGCCCGCGTGCGGGGCGTGCGTGCCTGGCCCGGGCTGGCATGCTGGGCGATGCGAGGGGTTGCCTGCGCGGGCGGCGTTGCGCATGCGTTTGTGGAGCGCTTTTTGCGCCTGGCGCAGCGCGCCTGCCGCAGCCTGTTGCTCCGCCGCCTGTCGCCTGCTGGGGCGCATAGGCGCTGGCTGCTTCTGCAGCAATGCCGCGCGGCTGACGCGCGCGGCGCGCCGCTCGTAGAGCGGAAAGACCAAGTTCACGATCGAGAACGCGACGAAGACGCGAGTCGTGCTGGCCGACACGCGCATCCACATCCTGGGCTCCTTCCAGAACATCCGCATCTGCAGGCGCGGCCCGGCGTGTGTGTGCCAGCCCTCATTTCCGCCAGCATTCTTGCAGAGGCTTGAACGTGAGACGCGCGCGTTTGTTCTGGCATCGGGTCCTACGACGCACAGACACGTGTTTCGCATCGCATAGCGCTGCCGTGCCCTGCCTGCCTGAGTGCTGTGCGTGCGTGCAGGGACGCCATCTGTGCGCTCATCATGGGCTCCCCGCCGGGCAAGGTGTACAGCAAGCTGCGGTCAGTGTGCTCGCACCTGAACAGCAGCTATTGAGTGCTACATTGTGTGC
>JAABUP010010293.1_pt1 | contig 11091 bp, 7 predicted proteins | sample 5559201 | NCBI WGS metagenome assembly JAABUP01 (sample SAMN10711887, study PRJNA513373) | rock metagenome | isolation source: Antarctica rocks | place: Antarctica | reverse complement strand
CTACTGGCTACTGGCTACTGGCTACTCGTTACTCGTTACTCGTCCCCGCCAGTAGTCGAGCGTGTCGCGGATCGTCTGGGCGAGGGGGATGGTGGGCGTCCAGCCGGTGCGCGCGCGCAGGCGCGCTGCGTCGCCGACGATGAGCGGGCGGTCGACCGGGCGCAGCAGCGCGGAGTCGACGATCGTCTCGATGGGGACGGTGGCCTCGGCGATAAAGGCCCGCAGCAGGTCGCCGATGGAGACGCCGCGGCCCGAGGCCACGTTGTAGACGGCCCCCGGCTCGCCCTTGGTGAGCGCCAGCGTGTAGGCGCGCACCACGTCGCGCACGTCCGAGAGATCGCGCACGGCGTCGAGCGCCCCGACCCTCATCACCGGCGCCCCCTGCCCCGCCTCGATGGCAGCGACCTGACGGGCAAAATCGGCGGCCACGAACCCGGGGCGTTGGCGCGGTCCCATGTGGTTGAAAGGACGTACCCGCACCACGGGCATGCCGAAGGCGAGATAGTGCTGCAGCCCTAGCATCTCCTGCGTCACCTTACTGACCGCGTAGGGATCGAGCGGCCCCAGCGGCTCATCCTCGTCCAGCGGCATGCGCCCCTGGTCCCGCCCGCCGTAGACCTCTGAGGAGCTGATCACGAGGATGCGCGCGTCGGGGCACAGGTCTCGCGCCGCGCTCAAGATAGCGAGCTGCGCGCCGCTGTTGTTGGTCAGCGTGGCCATGGGGTCCTGCCAGGCCTTATGCACCGAGGCCTGCGCCGCCAGGTGGTAGATCTGCGCGGGCCGCGCCTCGGCTACTAGCGCGCGCACGGCCGCCGCGTCGGAGAGCTCGACCGGGTGGATGGCCGCGGCGCGCAGGGCCGGCGTGAGTTCGGGCTGCTCGCTGGGGTGGGTCGTCCCGTGCACGGTCCAGCCGCGTCGCTGGCACTCCTCGACGAGATAGCTTCCCACGAAGCCGGTGGCGCCGGTGATCAGTACGGTCGTGATAGCTCCGCCCTCCTTGCCTCCCTATTCTACCCGACCGCCTTAGTCGTAGGCTTCTCCAAAGAAGAAGACCGCAAATGTGGTAAATGTGTCGAATCGGTGCGACAAAGCTCCACAAACGCCCTGAAACGTGGGATACTGTGAGCAGCGGGATCCGGTGTCGCCACACGTCTTGCGGGACGACAGCAGGCCGGGTCTGTAGAAGTGGACACATCGGTGCACGGGGTGTTCGTAGCCTGCCTCATCGGCGGCTTCGCGGCGACCCTCTTGTTCGCGATCCTCGGCGGCCTGGGTGGCCACGGCGTGGGCCACCTCCACGCCGGGCACGGTCACGCCGGCCATCTCCCTTCGCCCGGCGCCTCGCACGCCCATGACTCACACAGTACTACTAACGGCGCGCACGGCGGGGCGCATAGTGCCCACGACGCGGGCCACGCGTCGTCCGCCTCCGGCCGGTTAGCCGGGGCCGCGGGCTGGACGCTCTCCTGGTTCAGCCCCCTCACGCTCGCGGCCGCGGCGCTGTGGTTCGGCGGCGTCGGGCTGATCACTGAGGGCCTACTGCCGGCGGAGCTTGCCGGCGCGGTGATCGTCGTGGCAGTTGTGGCCGCGCTCCTCGGCGCGGCCCTCGTCCGCGCGGCCATGGCTGCCTTCGTGCGGTCGAGCAGCCCACCCTTGCAGGCGCATGCGGATGGCGCGCTCAGCGCGCCCATCCGGCCCGACGCGGCCGGCGAGGTCATCTATACACTGGAGGGCCTGCGGCGTAGCGCCGCCGCGCGCAGCACGGAGGGCGTGCCGCTCCCGCGCGGTACCCAGGTGGTCATCGTGCGACGCGAGCGGGGCGTGGCCTGGGTCGCGCCGCTCGACCCTCTCGCAACGCTTGACGAGGTAGTAGCCGAGCCGGCCCGACGCGAGGTGCCCGAGGCTCACGCACGCCATCGCGGCGACCTCCATCCTCCACCGTAGGGGACATCCCATCGCAGTACGATAGCCTGACAACCTGGGACTGCGGTCGCAGGGCAGCGTACGGGCGCTGCGGCGCCCCAGTGACGAGCTGTACCGTACCCCATCGGTGATATTACCCAACCGCAGTTGGCGGTAGTTTGCCCTGCGACCGCGGTTGCAGGCCTCATAAGTTTGGAGGATAAATCGTGAGTATCGTCACCCTGGCGGCCATCACCGTCATCGTTATCGGCATGGTGCTGGTCATCTCGATCCTGGGTTCTTTGTATCGCAAGGTGGGTCCCAACCGGGCGCTCATCGTCTACGGGCGCGGCGGCACCAAGGTGCTCGTGGGCGGCGGGACCGTGGTCATACCTCTGTTCCAGAAGGCTGACGAGTTCAACCTGGAGCTGATGAGCTTCGACGTGGCGCCCAGCTACACCCTGTACACCAACCAGGGCATCCCGGTCACCGTTGAGGCCATCTCCCAACTCAAGGTCGAGAACGAGGACGAGAAGATCAAGCGCGCCGCCAACCAGTTCCTCTCCAAGAGCGAGGCGGATCGCGAAATGATGGTGCGCCAGGTTATGGAGGGGCACCTGCGCGGCATCGTCGGCCAGCTCACCGTCGAGCAGCTGGTCAAAGATCCCGAGCTCGTTTCCGCACGCATGCGCGAGACTGTTGCCGCCGACCTCGACAAGCTCGGCCTCGAGGTCGTTTCCTTCACGCTGAAGGACGTGACGGACGGCTCGGGCTTCATCCAGAACATGAGCAGGCCGGAGGTCGCGCGCAACAAGCAGGTGGCCGAGATCGCCGAGGCCGAGGCCGCGCGCAACGTGGCCATCCGCCAGGCCGACACGGGTCGCGAGGCGGCGCAGGCTCGCGCCAAGGCCGACCAGGATCGGGTGCTGGCGCAGACGCTCTCGCAGGCGGCGCAGGCCGAGGCGCAGCGCGACCTCGAGGTCAGGGAGGCCGAGTACGCCGCGGTGGTCGCTGCGCAGAAGGCCCAGGCCGACCGCGCCTACGACATCCAGTCCAGCATCACGCAGCAGCGTCAGGTCGAGGAGCAGAGCAAGGTCCAGATCATCCAGAAGCTGCAGGAGGTCAAGGTGCAGCAAGCCGAGGGTGACCGCCGCGCCGCCGAGCTGCTGGCGACGGTGCAGCGCCAGGCCGAGGCGGAGCGCGAGCGCATCCGCATCTTGGCCGAGGCCGAGCAGCGCCGCGCCGTGATCGAGGCCGAGGGCCGCGCCAACGCCGTGCGCATGCAGCTGGAGACCGAGGCCGAAGGTCGCGCCAAGGCGGTGCGCCTGCAGGCCGAGGCCGACGCGGCGGCGACCCTGGCTCGCGGGCAGGCCGACGCCGAGGCCCTGCGGCTCAGGGGTATGGCCGAGGCCGAGGCCATCAAGGCCAGGGGGCTGGCCGAGGCCGAGGCGCGCCAGCGCGCCGTCGAGGCTCTCAATAGCCAGAACCAGGCCGCCATCGTGGACACGGCCCTGCAGGTGCTACCTCAGGTGGCGCAGAGCCTCTCCGCGGCCTACGGGCGCATCGGCAACGTCACGTACGTCGGGACGGGCAACGGCGAAAATGGGGGCGTGACCTCGCGCGTGGCGCAGGAAGTCGCGGGCATGGTCCCGCTGCTCGGCGCCGTTTTCGAGTCCACCACCGGCCTCAGGCTGCGCGACCTCATCGCGGGGTCCGGGGGCCAGGGCGCCGGCGCGACCGACGAGGCGACCGACGGCGCGGCCGTGGGGCACAATGGCGTGACGCCATCCACGCCATCCACGCCGGCTAAGGAGGCCCATGTCGCGCCCGTCATCGATGCCGCCGTCGTGCCCGTGAGCGCGACGACATCCAGCGCTGATGAAGGCGCCCCCCGATTGCGCCGGTAGGCGCGCTGGGCCTGGCCTTTCAAGGTCAGGCCCGCTCATGATCGTGGGGCGCGCGCGGCGCCGGCGTGCCAACTATGTCGAACGGAGCCAAGCACGGGTGGGCTGGGCCCTGTCACGGATCGGCGTTCCCCACGCCTGCCGTGGACGGGCGGTCGTCGAGCAGCGGGGAGAGGTCCGCGGCCAGCGCTTCCGGCGCGCGCGCCGGGCGTAGCCTGTCTAGCGCGGTTAGGAAGCGTGGGACATCGAACTGCGCGACGACGGCGCGGCGGCGCAGGTCCGTGGGCAGCAGATGCTGGAACGGCCCCATTGCGAGCATGGGCTCCAGGTCGCGATAGCTGTCGGCGCAATACTGCTCGACCGCCTCCGCGGTCCATGTGGAGAGGGCGCGTGGCTCGTCGTCCAGCTCCAGGCACAGGCCGAGTTGGGCCGTTTCGCGCGCGCGGACGCGGTAGCGCAGCAGGTCGTAGAGGGCGTGCCCGTACACGTCGCCGAGCCAGTGGAAGAGCAGCCAGCCGCTCGGCGACGGGACGAGCGGGGCCGCGTCCGCGGGCAGGCCGAACGTGGCCGGGAGCAGGCGGGCCAGCTCGTGGGAGAGCAGCTGCCCGCGCGAGCGGTAGCGCAGCCGGCGCGCCACGTCTTCGCCCTTGTACGCCGCGACCCACAGGGCCTCGCCGTCCTGCCACTCTATGCTGACTGGGCGACCCTCCAGGGTCAGGACAGGGCGGTCGAACCATTCGCGGTCCACGGTGGCGACGACCTGGCCGCTGTGCTGGTCACGCACCTCGATCGGCCGGCCGGCCTGGCCATGGATGTTGCTGTGGATGCTCAGGGGACAATTCTTGCGGCCCTGCTGGTCGAACAAGTCGTTCAGGCGCTCGCCGGCCGTCCAGTCGCCAGGGCGCCCCCTGGCGAGGTAGCGACGCCGGGTCAACTCATCCAGGATCGCGTCGATGTCGCCTTCGGATAGCAGCCCTGCCAGGAGCGCGCGCAGCTCGGCCCGGCGCACGGCGCCACTTGGATTCGCCTTGATGAGGCTGAAAATCTGCTGCACGCCGACGGCGGGACGGAAAGGCGCCCCCCCGGAGTCCTCGTACTCATCGGGCGCGTCGTCTCTATTGCTATTGGAAGGACTGGCATCGTGTCTACCGGGGGCGCCGGCTTCCAGCCGGCAGCCGGTCACGGTCACGTCTACGGCGTCCGCTATCATCGATGCGCTCGTGGGCGACGGCATGCCGGCTGGAAGCCGGCGCTCCCAGTGGGGATGGGCCGGCGTTTCGCCGGCGCTATCCGTAGGGGCGTATACGATACGCCCGTCGTCCGGCGATCCAGTGGCGAGGAGCGCCTCGAACAGCCGCCGCTCGAGCGGGTCGCGGTAGAAGCAGGCCGCGCGCGTGATCCCTCTACGGCGGTTGCCGCGACCGACGCGCTGCATGAACGAGGCCGGGCTGCCGGGCGGCCCGATGAGGATCACTATGTCGACGTTGCCGATGTCGATGCCCAGCTCGAGCGTCCCCGTGGCGAAGAGGATCGCCGCGGCGTCCGAGGCGAAGCGCTCCTCCGTGTCGCGGCGGCGGTTAGCCTCGATATTAGAGTAGTGCACGTAGACCCTGTCGCCGAACGGCGAGCCTTCGCGCACCGCCGCGGCGTAGGCTTCGACCTCGGCGCGCGTCTGGCAGAAGACGAGCGCCTTGCGCCAGCCCCGGGCGTGGAAGTCGCCCATATAGGCCTGCAGCTCGCCGACGCCCTCGGCCGCGAGGGGGCGCCGCTCGGCGTCAAGCGTCCGCCCGCCCCCCACCGTGAGGACGCGCGGGCCGGCGCAGTAGCGCGCGGCCAGCGCGTCGGGGTGCGCGACGGTCGCCGAGAGGGCCACGACCTGCAGCGTCGCCCGCGGCGCGTCCCCATGCGCCGCGGCATGGGCGCGGACGCGGTGCAGCCGGGCGAGCAGCGCGCGCAGGTGGTCGCCGCGCGGCGTCCCGTCGAGCAGGTGCAGCTCGTCGATCACGACGGCGCGCACCGTGGCGAACAGGCGCGCCCGCGCGGCGAGCAGCGCGTCGAGCGACTCCGGCGTGGAGATGAGCAGGTCGGGCGGCCGTCCCGCGCGCAGCGTCGAGCGGTCTCCCGTGCGCACGGCCAGCCGGAGCTTGAGCGTCTCGAGGGGGCTCTGCAGCCGCGCCGCCAGATCGTTGACCAGCGCCCGCGTCGGCACGAGGTAGAGAATGGCGAGACCGTGCGCACCGCGCGCGCCGGGGCCGCCGGGGCCGCAGTATCGCTCGACCAGGGGGGCCAGCACGGCCTCGGTTTTGCCGCTCGCCGTCGGCGCCACGAGCAGCGCGTCGTGGCCGTCGAGCAGCGCCGGGATCGCGGCCTCCTGCGCCGGCGTGAAGGAGCCGTGCCGCTCGAAGAAGGCTGGCCAGGCGCGGGGCAGCCGTTCCTTCATCGCCAGGCGGGCCGCGAGGTCGCCCACGGTCGCGCGCTCTACAAGGGCCTGCGACCGCGGTCGCAGGGTAAACCACGCCGACCGCGGTTGGTCGGAGACAACGTAGGGGCGTATCCCATACGCTCGCGCCTTGATGTCCAGAGCGTATGGGATACGCCCCTACGATGACCAGCCTGGCGCCGCGGCGCCCGTGGTTTGCCATCCGGAGCCACGCGCAGCGGGGAGGGTGGTCGCAGGCTTACGGCGCCCACCATTGTCACAACCTCAACCCCTTGCGGAGCTCTCCCAGCACCGCCTCCGGGCTGTAGTCGGCGTGCAGATACAGCAGATCGCACAGGGTCACGGCCGTTCGGATGACCTCGCGCAGGTTGACGCGGTGCTCGGCGAGCGTGCGCGAGAGCAGGCCCGGCGCGCTGGCGCTCACCTCGTTGTAGCGGTCCGGCGCCGCGGCGTAGCCGAAGGCGAGGGTGTGGTAGCGCAGCAGCGTCTCGAAGAACACGCGGATGTCACGCTCGATGAAGCGGTCGTCGAGCCGGATGATCTGCGCCGGGGCCAGCCATAGGTCGACCGGCATCCTGTTGGCGCTCTCGGTGAGGGCGAACAGGAAGAACAGGTGCGGGTCGGTGGCGAAGGTAATGGGGTACTCGACGCGCGCGTGGTCGGGGATGCTGCGCGGGTCGACCTTGCCGTTGGCGTTGCCGACCGCGGCGTAGATCATACCCTTGAAGAATGCGTCGGCGCGCCCGCGCTGCGCCGCGCGCAAGAGCGAGTAGTGCTCCGACTCGTCGATCAACACGGCGAGGCCGCTGTACCCCAACTCGGTCGCCAGCACGCTGAGCCCGGTCAGGATATAGATGTACTGGCGGGCCACCTCGCCCGTGGTCCACAGGGTCGGTGGCTTCTTGAAGCACGCGCGCATCTCGGCGGTCGGACGGGCCTGCGCGCCGAGCCACGCTACGACATCGTCGTAGGCCACCTGGCTCGGGCAATCGGCGAGCGCCCGCAGCGCCAGGGCGAGCGGATCGTAGCCCGGGATCGGTGATCGCTCCAGCATGGCGGCCGGGAGCCCGGAGTGGTCGACGGCCCTTTTCAAGAGCGGCTGCAGCCCCCGTTCGTCGGTGTCCGGGTAGCGCACCGAACGGGCCAGCGCGCGGTAGATCTCGCGCGCCTTGCCAGGCGGCGCCTCCACGAGATCGAGGCTGGCGTTGGCCACGAGGAAGTTTTCGCGCAGAGCTCGCCGCGCGGCGAGCTCCACGAAATGACTCTTGCCGAAGCCGTAGTCGCCGATGACCGCCTGAACATCGCCGCCGCGCTCCTTGCTGCGCGCGAGGGCGCGGTCGAGGCTGACGCGCTCGGCCTCCAGCCCGATGGTGAGGGTTTCGGCATCCTGCACCGGCACGATGCCCAGGCGCAGCGCCTCCAGAGTCTGCCGCGCGCGGAACTGGTCGAGCTCCAGCACGGGGGCGCGGGGCGCGGGGGCGTTCACGACCGCGCCCCGCGCTGCACGGGCAATGGCCGCGCCGTCCTCGAACTCGCGGGCGGGGAGCCGGAAGCGGCGGCCGGAGTCGAACAGCACCTCCCACTCGAACCCGCCCATGTAGGTGCGCAGCAGCGTGCCACCGCCCAGTTGCGGGTGCGTGACGGCCCGCCCCTGTTGCACGGGTTGTTGCACAGCCTGCATCCTCTATCCTCTGACTAATACGGGCTTTGCATCTGGTCGGCCAACTCGCCCAACTGCTCGCTCTGGCCACGGATCGACGCCACCGCGTACTCGAAGGTGATCGTCACTTCGCCCTCGGCCGTCTGGCGGTACCACTCCGTTACGAGGGCTTTGATGAACAGACGCCGGTGGCTGATTGCCAGGTACGATTCGCGCGCCGCCTCCGAGAGCAGGGCGATATTGTGCGCCTGGATCGCGGGGTCGAGCTTGACGTCGAAGGCCACCTCGAAGATGGGCAACAGGCGGTTGCCCACGGCGACGAGCAACTCGTCGTCCGGGATGTCGAGCTTGTCGAGGCTGATCTGCGGGCTGAACGGGTTGGCGCGCGAGAAGTAGTTGGGGGCCTGTATGCGCTGCTGCAGGGCCGGGTACTTGGGCACCACGTCGTAGACGAAGACGGGCGGCACGGCGTAGACGAACATGGCGCCGGGCAAGTCCTCGCGGCAGCGGTCAATGACCTCGCGCAAGTTATCGGTGGCGACCTTCTCGGATTTCCCGCCGACGCTGAGCATGCGGTCGCCCTCGTCGAACAGCAGGGCCAGCCCGGTGTAGCCGAGCGCGCGCACGACCTGGCAGAGCGAGCGCAGGGTCTTGAAGGCGTTGTTTCGGTTGATCTTCTCGGTCACGCCGATCCCCCGCAGGTCGCGCATGTCTTCGGGCCCGACCTCCTCGCCGTGTAGCCATCGCTCCAGCGCCTCGAGCCGCCGGTCCTGGCCGCGCAGGAGCGCCGCGAAGTAGCCCTGTACCGCCTTGTGGAAGCTCAGGCTGTCGACAGGGGTGATCTCCAACGTCTGTAACAGGGCGCGCACCTCGGGCAGTTCGGCCGCGCCGGGGTCTTGCAGGTCGAGCTCGTGGCCGTTGACGACGCGGCGTAGCGTGCCCTCGAGGAAGGTGGAGAGGCCACGCTCGTCTTCGTCGAGGTCGCCCAGCTCGTGCCAGATGATGGAGCTGGCGACGGCGGCGTAGACGCGCCGCTGGTCGTCGTAGGGGCTCTCTTTGGGGCTGAGGTCGACCTTGCTCACGGCGAGGTTGCGCTCCCAGGCGCGGTCGCGCAGGCAATACAGGAAGTGCGACTTGCCGCTGCCGTAGTCACCCACGACGAGCTTGAACACGGCGCCGCCGTCGGCGAGGTACGAGCCGAGGTAGTGGCGGTCGATCGTGTTGAGCAACGACTCGTTGCCGACGTTGTAGTAGCTGACCCCCTTGGAGAGCGGCGTGCCCGACTGCCCCAGCACCTCGATGATTTGGCGCGCCAGGCGCGGTTCCGGCAACATATCTACTCCTTCGCGTAGGTGATGTCGCCGACGTAGCGGCCGTCGTGCGGGCTCGCGCTGTCCGCGCCGTTGAAAATCCAGATGCGCTTGTCGGCCCGCTCCGCCTCGGCCTTGGCGGCGTCGTGGGGGACGAAGTACTCGCCCTTGTAGGCGTGGCGTGGGCCGCCGAAACGCTGAAAGTCGTAGGCGAACTGGGCGCGGCTATACTCGGCGAAGCCGCCCTTGGTCGGCTCGATGCGGAAGTTTTTGCTCTGTCGCAGCAGCGCCAACTCGAAGTAGCAATCCACGATGTTGGCGCGCCCGCTCACGTCGCGCCGGCGTTGCGCCAACTCCCAGGCGGTGCGGAAGTCCGCGACCCAGCGCTTGGAGTCCTCGTTGCGGCCCTCCACCGCTCTGGCCGCGCGCTCGTAGGCCTTGACGATGGCGTCGACGGCGAGCGGCGCCTTCTTGATGACCAACTCTTTGCCGTAGCTGACCGACGCGGCGCGCTTGCCGAAGTCGGCGGCGACATCGAAGCGGCCGAGCTCGAAGCGCGGCGGCTGGCCCTTGATTTCGATGCCCTGTTCGCGCATGGCGTGGCGCAGGGCGACGCCGAAGGTCGCGCCGAGCGCACGCTGACCCTCTTGCAGCGCGCGGTTCAGGTCCGGCAGCAGCGCGGCCACCGCGTCGTCCCGCTCCCCTAAGCCCTGCAAAGTCGTGTAGGCCCGGTCGAGCTTGACCACGTCGACGATCTCACCGCGCAGCGACGCGGCGGCGTCGCGCAAGGCGTCCATGAGCGTGGAGAGAGCTTTGGTCTCGCGGCGCAACTCGGGGAGCAGCGGGTCGACGGCGTCCTCCCGGAGGCGCAGCGCGTCGAACGTCTGGCGCGCGGTCGCCAGCTTGTCTTTGTCCATCGTGGCCGTGGTCGCTGTGTCGCCCTCGGCGTAGTCGCGCAGGGCGCGGCCTGCCTTGCCGAGCGCCCCCGTCGTGGCCTTCAGGGCGGTCAGCAGCCCGTTGGCCGCGCGCAACTGCTGGGCGTAGCCCTCGCGCAAGCCCTCGAGCCGGCCGATCAGTTCGTCGTTGGGCAAGAGAAAATCCCTCTGTTAGTAGGTTGTCATAACAATTTACCCGAAGTATAACAGGCTGTTTTCACCATCGCACGCCCCTGTCCACGACAGGACGCTCGCCGCCTTTTCATGTCTACTGGAAGCGCCGGCTTCCGGTGAAGACGGCCCAAGCAAAAAGTAGATTATGTGTGATCGGCCTGCCCCTGTTAGGCCTGTGCGGCCTGCAGTCTCTCCAGCGCCTCTTCGGCTCGGCGGGCACGCTCTTCGGCGGCCAGGCGCGCCTGCTCGGACTCGGTCAGGCATTCTCCGATCTCTTCGGCCTGCTCCTGTACAGCCTCGTAGTTGTGCCGCAGGGCCACGACTTGCTCCTGAGCAACGCGGTAATCTTGTTGGAGGGCCACGACTTGCTCCTGAGCGGCGCGGTAATCTTGAAGCGCCTCTTCGCCCACGCGGATCGGCGCGCCGGTCGTCGGGTCGATCACCCGTAAGTAGATCGCATTCGGCTCCCATTCAATCCCCCGTATCGCTACCGGCCGCAGTTCCGCCCTCAACAGCGGGCTCCACACACCTCCGTTCGGCAGCAGCGCCACCTCCTCCAACCGTCGCTCATCCTCTTCCCCTTGTAGGGCAAAGGCGCGCAGATGCGGAGGGGCCATGGCCGCGGGGTCGTACACGTAGTACTCGCGCACGCCCATCCGCCCGTACAGCGTGCGCTTGCCGCGGGGGGCCGTGCTCAGATCCTGCCGCCGCGTGGTCCACGAGGTGATCTCGAACACGATATCGGGCGCTTTGCCTTCCTCCCAGG
>JAABUP010010292.1_pt1 | contig 11092 bp, 12 predicted proteins | sample 5559201 | NCBI WGS metagenome assembly JAABUP01 (sample SAMN10711887, study PRJNA513373) | rock metagenome | isolation source: Antarctica rocks | place: Antarctica | reverse complement strand
ATGGGTACGTTGAAAAGAAGTCTTGGGTGATGCGTTGGCTAGCTGTCAATGGATAATATCGAGCTTGAAGATGGAATATGATGAGTGTCGGTGGGTTTAAGGGAGAAGAGATGATATCATATGGTAGGTTACTTGTAAGTTGCACTTATCGTGCGTATTCTCTGATAAGATCCACAGAAACCGAGCGATAAGTGTGGAGATTAACAGGGCAAGAACCCTATCCAACGCCCCAAGGCGTCCAAAACGCTCTTTCATTGTTTAACCTCAACAGCTAGGGTGAACTTGTGCCAGCCACGTTGTGAGGGCAATACCAGTGGATGCTATATCAGTCCTCGACCAAAGCCCTGTTACTCTGGACGTTGCCGCGCGGTATTGAGATCTAGATGTATATGCCCCTGTTTCAGATTGCTGGTGACCTACACACATTGACGCAGTTACATCGCTACTCAATCAACGTTGGTCAAAACAGATTGATGGCACTTCTTGTTGTTGTGACAGGAAAAATATGGAATGGGCATAACCATATGAAAGGCTATAGGCATGGAGGTTAAACATTATCGACTCCAAAACGCCAGTAGATAACATGCTTGGATTTACAGTCCCTTAAAGATCATGAACTTAAGCTCCCACTCCTTTCAGCGTCCAATTCCCTCTCCGCTTGCTGATAATACTTTGCCGTGTCCACACCATGCTGTATATTGTCAGCAACTTCTTGAAAACCCTAGTACAAGATCTCACGCAACATACCTGTTCGTGATTTACAAAATTAAACCATGGGATAATATGGAGAAATACCCCGGAATACCTGGAATTTCTCGATGCAACTCCCTGCATATAAGGCGTCATTGTCGATAGCCCATATAGCGGCTCGTTCCTCTTTACTTTGTCCACCATTTCTCGCATATCCATGTCTACTTCGCGCTTGTTCTCTTCGAAGCCGTAGAAGCGTTCTAAGCAGGTCACCAATGTGGTTAGTAATTGTGTCATTGAGCGGAATGCGGGGGGTTTTCCCGGAGGGTGAACTGACGGACTGATCGAGTGTAGAACATCAAGAAACCTGCCCCGGCACCAATTACGCCCGTCAACCGCATAATCGGCGCGAAACCCCCGCGTCCAACGTATGACGGTGCGATTTTCTCCCATAACAGCATTAAGGCCGGTCCAGATACTGCTGTGGCGATTCCGACGCCATAGTCTGAAGGCCGGCCGTATTTACAGACTCGTTTGAAGTGGCTTTCCTGAACCTTAGCTGGACAGAAGGGGACATTGAAGAGGGAGCCAGTGGGACGTACGGATCACTGTCAATTAGCTATAAGGGGATGTGTTAGTGAGGCAATGAGAGATATCAGGGGCGACGAACTGGATATGGAGTATTGAGGGTTCTTGCAGGGACATAGGCCCGTTGCAGATCGGACATTGTGGGCAATGGATAGTTGAAAGCTCAAATCGAGAAACTGCATCAGTGTCCGAAGTTGGATGTGAATTCCTGTGTCGCGTTAACGAGCGGAGAGTCGGCGTGGGTTTAGCGAAATGCTGTGGGGGTAAAATCACGTCTGCCCTCGAAACTTTGCAGATTACGTGACAAGCTTCAACATCGGCCTTGAAACTTTCAAACCACACTGCCGTTCTACATTCAGAAAATCGAATAGTATCAAACGAGTACGGTGAGGAATTGCAATATCTGTTATGGCTCAGGTATCGTCCAAGCAGAGCGATGCCGCTGCAGTGCCAGCAGATGACTTAGATGATCTGTTCGACTACGATGTAAATAGGGATGATGTCCTTCGCGACGTGGACCCAAATATGGATGCACCGATAGTACCGAAGCTTTCTGGCGGAAAAGAAAGTGCTCTAGGCTTGGGTATCGACGAAGAGATTAAGATTGTAAAGCAAAGAAAACCCGTTCCCAAATTGGATGAACCTAGGTGCGTGTGTCACAACGGCACGACTGATTATTCCTAAAATTGTCATCTGAATTTCAATAGGCTTCTTTCCCAAGCTGGAATTCCAAAGCTGAGGCGACTTGCTAGAGAACGACTTAAGTTTCGTGGGAAAGGTCAAGAGGTTAGCTGCCATGTCCTCTTAGCGAATATCAATTAACTCTTCTACAATTTAGTACTCAGATGTTGCTCGACTTCTCAATGTCTATCAGCTCTGGCTCGACGACTTATATCCAAGGGCCAAGTTTGCAGACGGTCTGGCAATGATTGAAAAGCTCGGTCACACCAAGCGGATGCAGACCATGAGAAGAGAGTGGATCAACGAGGGTAAACCAAAGGAGACGATGGAGAACGCTTCGACAAGTACTACAAAAGGTTCAAGAGGGGCATCAAGGACCCCCAAAGTAGATGAAGCATCAGCGTCAAGCAATCCTCCGGAACGGCCGCGAACACCCGCGGTGGGTGACCCGGACGACGATCTCTATTCGGCGAGTCCAAGACGGCCGAGCAATGGTCATCAACAAGGTTCTGCTCCCAATGATAGCCTATTTATCTGTGATGAGGAATCGGACTACCAACCTCCAGACGATGATCTTGATCTATTGCTAGCAGAAGATAGCATGCATAATTCGAGCACCAGACCTGATGCTAAGGATCTCCCGATTCTTAACGATGACGGTGGAGAGAAGGACAACTTCGACGATGAGATGGAAGCATTGGCGGGCATGGACGATATGTGGTGAGCCCGCAAGGACAGGGCTGATTCGACGTCTGCATTTCTAGCATTCGCAATGGCGTTCGAGCCATCGGTTACCTGGATGAGACTTTCCATGGGTAAGAAAGATATTATGTGAAGCAGTTCATTTGTGATGCTTACTGTTGAATGAAAGGTTCCATAAGCGAATAATGTAATGATACCTTAATGAAACCACGCTAAAAGCGTAACAAAGCGATATTTCTGTAAGGTACTTTTTGTGCCCGTCATCATTCCAGGTCTCAAATTGTCAATCCGTCAACACATGCAGAACTTCTTTGCTCAGTGTTTGAGTCCAGATTCCTGTACTTGCTAAATGTCATGATATCGTCAATGGACAGCTCTTTTCACTTCAAGTTATCTCCATTGCTCTGAATGTACTTGGTCTCCTTAATAACGATAAACATTTTATACACAAAGAAAGAAAGGAACATCGAATCATTCAAGCATTACTGAATGCTTAGACTCTATGGCAACGGACCTTCTGAAAGCCGTCAAAGGACTGCAGATTAAGTATAGAGATGAGAAAGATGACGATTTCTCTATCGACGAGATGCTCACGGAACCACGACCAAGAAAGCGACCGAAAAGAGCACCACAAGCGTTGAAAAAAGAGCTTGAAGAGGCCTTTTTGACCCCGCCTACATCATTCAGTTCTGAGTGGCTGAACAAGCTGCAGCAGTAAGTTGTATGGTTCTATATTCTAGAAGTCCGACTGAAAACTTCGACAGGAGATGGGAGATCCCTATAGATTACACCGGCATGTATGAAATGGCACCCACGCAAAGCCGGACTATCATCCGCTTTACTAGAGAAGGTTTGGAAGGCAAGGTCACTGGGTACAAGGAAGTTACTGTTCCTGCCAACAGTGCTACTGCTAAGAACTCTACCTCCTTGCTACGCAAGCCGGCCAATCGTGCAGACTTCGTACGTGGTGCTGCGGGTTTTTTCCCTTTCGCACCTGGTGGCCTCGACGGTGTGCAAGCAGTAGCAGATCTGGAGGACCAAGCGATCCAAGAAAGTCAACGAACCGAAGGTACAAAAGGTAATACTCTAGATCGGGTGATTGATTTCACTTCTGGTGGGCTTCTTGAGATACCACCGGGATTCACCAGAGGTCTTGACTTTGCAAAAACCCCGAAAAGTCCCGATGAAGGTGGTGCGAAGCAGATCGAAGAGACCCTAGGAGCAGAGCCAGACGAATCTGTTGACACGGATGAGGAAGAGGATCCTCAAGCAAACGGGGTTTCCGTAAACAAGGATGACTCTGGGGAATCTGGCGACGAAGCAGAAGAGGACATCGATTCACTACTGCCTGTAGAATTTCCCGCGCTTGAGCCTCATGGGCTGCTGGCCACGTCTACAGCTAAAAGAGGAAGAGAATGGGCCCATATGGTTGACGTTAAAAAGGGTATTACCAACTTCAATGAGCTCGTGCCAGATATGGCCAGAAGTTGGCCATTCGAACTTGATACTTTTCAAAAAGAAGCGGTTTACCATCTTGAAAATGGTGATTCGGTTTTCGTAGCTGCTCATACCTCGGCTGGAAAGACTGTCGTCGCAGAGTATGCAATAGCACTAGCAGCCAAGCACATGACCAAAGCTGTATATACTTCACCAATCAAAGCGTTGAGTAATCAAAAGTTTCGAGATTTCAGGCATGAATTTGATGATGTTGGTATCTTAACAGGAGATGTTCAGATCAATCCCGAGGCTAGCTGCCTCATCATGACCACTGAGATTTTAAGAAGTATGCTCTACCGCGGCGCCGACCTCATAAGAGACGTCGAGTACGTCATATTTGACGAAGTTCACTATGTGAATGATCTCGAGCGGGGCGTTGTTTGGGAAGAGGTGATTATCATGTTACCAGAGCACGTAACTTTGGTTTTGCTCTCAGCAACCGTTCCAAATACCTACGAATTCGCGTCTTGGGTTGGAAGGACAAAGAAAAAGGATATCTATGTGATATCAACCCCAAAACGGCCAGTGCCACTAGAGCATTATCTATGGGCTGACAAGGCTATGCACAAGATTGTTGGAGCCGACAAGAAATTCCTAGATCAAGGTTGGAAAGCCGCAAATACTGCAATGTCAGGAAAGGAAAAGATTACGCCTCAAAGTGGCAACCAAGGAACCAGTACCCAGCGTGGAGGACCCGCTGTGCGCGGAGGTCGTGGACAAGGGCAACGTGGCGGAGGGCAACAGGGCAACCAGCAGCGTGGAGGTGCCCAACCGCGTGGCAGAGGTACACCTCAACGAGGCCAAGGCAATATTGCTCGAACAGGACGCGGTGGAGGTCGAACAACCGCTGCTCAGGATAGGAATGTGTGGGTACATCTCGTCCAGCATCTCAAGAAACAGAACCTCCTACCTGCTTGTATTTTCGTCTTCTCCAAAAAGAGGTGCGAAGAAAACGCAGATGCGCTATCGAATCTCGACTTCTGTACAGCCTCGGAAAAGAGCGCTATTCATATGATAATAGAGCGCTCAATTGCTCGGCTCAAGCCCCAGGATCGGATACTGCCTCAGATCAGACGGCTGCGAGAATTGCTTGCTCGAGGTGTAGCCGTACATCATGGTGGACTGCTCCCAATCGTCAAAGAAGTCGTAGAAATACTGTTCGCCAAAACCCTGGTCAAGGTCCTATTCGCTACGGAGACATTTGCGATGGGCCTCAATCTTCCCACGCGTACGGTGGTATTCTCGGGCTTTCGTAAGCATGACGGTCGTTCATTTAGAGATTTACTTCCCGGGGAGTATACTCAGATGGCAGGCAGAGCAGGTCGGCGCGGACTTGATCCTGTTGGCAGTGTGATCATTGTGACTCAAGGGAGTGACGAAGCCCCTCCCGCAGCTACGCTAAAACAGATGATTTTGGGAGATCCTACAAAGTTGCGCTCACAGTTTCGGCTTACCTACAACATGATCTTAAACCTGCTTCGAGTGGAGGCATTGAAGATAGAAGAGATGATAAAGCGCAGCTTTAGCGAAAACGCGACCCAAGCGTTGCTCCCGGAACAGGAAAAGAAGGTCAAAGTATCAGAGGCGGATTTAGCAAAGATCAAGCGGGAGCCTTGCGATATCTGTGACATCGATGTTGACGAGTGCCATGCAGCCGCTATGGCATTCCAAGCCAAGACGACGGACCTGCATTCAGGGCTGGTGGCGTCTCCAGTCGGCAGGCGGATGTTCTCACCAAAGCGTCTGATCGTATTCAGGAAGGTACAGACCCTTTGCTCTCTGTTGATACTCAATGCTAAAAGATGAGCTAGGATGGCATCCGGACACCAGGCGTTCTCCTACGAGATGGCGTCAGCAGAGGGTCTGCTCCTACAATCGAGTTGCTCTCGATATCCTCGAAAAACCCTGTTCGCCAGTCGAGCGATCTACTGCCGTATATTCCACGATTCCGACAATTTTTTACATCACTACCCACCAACATAAATGAAGCAGATCTCAAGGTTCTTAAAGTCCCTTTAAGCGACGTTGAATGTATTACGAAAACAACCGTGAAGGTGAAAGGACCAACTTGGACCCTACACATGAGAAAAGGTATTGACGCTCTACTAGATTGATCTGATTGCAATACTGAAGCGCAGTGAAGAAACGGAGAGATTTGCGCAAGCAGAACTCGCCAAGATCTGTGCTTCATGGACATTACCAGAGTGGGAAGAACTCGATTGGAGTCGTATCAAAGAATTGTCAATACGAGATACGATGGGGCTTCGCGAACAGCAGCTGGTAAAAATTGAAAATGCCAACTGCGTTGAGTGCCCCACATTTGTGAAGCATGTGGGTATCATACCATCCTGAATAGTTATGTGAATTCTGACAACTCTCAGTTCTCCATGCGCCACGATGAGTGGCTGATCAAAGAAAACATTTCACAGCTGCGGCAGCTCATGTCCGATCAGAACCTACAGCTACTTCCAGATTATGAGCAGCGAATAGCTGTACTAAAGGACTTGGGGTTCATCGATGAGAATTCCCGTGTTGAACTCAAAGGCAAAGTCGCTTGTGAGGTCAGTCGTACTGTCAGGACATCCATGCGGGCTGTCACTAATAGACTCCTGCAGATACACTCGGCGGATGAGTTGGTCCTGACTGAATTAATATTGGAGAACGTGCTTGCGGACTTTGAGCCGGAAGAGATAGTCGCGCTCCTCTCAGCTTTCGTTTTTCAGGAGAAGACAGATGTTGAGCCCACATTAACGACTGGCCTCGAGAAGGGGAAAGAAACGATTATCAAGATCTCCTCAAAGGTCAACGCTTTTCAGATCGAACACCAGGTAATCCTTTCAAGTAGTGACTCAAACGATTTTGTCAGTCGACCAAGATTTGGTCTAGTCGAGGTTGTGTATGAGTGGGCGAGAGGAATGTCATTCAACCGCATCACAGATCTTACGGACGTGTTAGAAGGAACCATCGTTCGAGTCATCACTAGGCTTGATGAAACCTGCAGGGAGGTAAAGAACGCGGCAAGAATCATTGGAGATCCTGAGCTTTTCACCAAGATGCAGCGTGCGCAGGAGATGATTAAAAGGGATATCACAGCTGTGGCTTCGTTGTACATGTAACGCATAAGGACTCGCGGCCAGTGATGGCCACGCGAATAAACCAAACTCAAACTTCTGTACCTCCGCACCTCCGTAATGGCATTGAGACCGCAAATCGATGCGCATGCTCGAAACAGCAGTAGTGCCGATCCTTGAGCAGACGATAAGCGAGCAGGAGGTGAAGATTGGATTGATAGGGTGGGCAGCCTCCTGCTGGCTCTGCAGTTCTGCAGAGTCAGCCCTGTTTCAGGTGATACTGTATCGTACCGTACTACTCTCTACTGTAACACAATGCCCTGATGCGCTAAGGTAGGTAGCCTTCACCACGAATCACGGTACACGGAGCGTCGGCCAAAAATGTTATTTGGCGTAACACAAGACTCGAGTCTCTAAATAATAACAATCGTTGATGACCTACATCCACCAACGCCCAATACTCACCGCCCAATGCTGCTGCCCCCATAGTCAGCTTCTGCAGTATCTTCAGCTTCACGATTCAAACTCAAGGACCTGGGCAGTCTGGCCGGTGGTTTGCGCACTGTGCTGATAAATCCTTCACTATGGAGGTTGCCGTCCTTCGAAACCGCATACAGTCAACAATCGACCCAAATGCTGACGCCAGACGGCAAGCCGAGCTAGACTTGAAATATGTATGTCCAAGAACTGTGGACCAAATGTTGTAGAGAACCATTGCTAACGACCTGCAACAAAGGCAGAGGAACAACCAGGCTTCACCAACGCGCTCCTCGACATTCTTCAAGCCGAGCAAGACAATGGCGTCCGACTTTCTAGTATTTTTCTACTATTAGACATTTTATCTTGAGTGTCTAACGCATTCATAGCTGTTGTCTACCTCAAGAACCGGGTTTCAAAAGGATGGGCGCCGGCAGACGAATCGCCCCTACACAAGCCCATGCCTGAGGAAGAAAAGCTCGACTTCCGCAACCGCCTATTACCCATTTTGGCTTCCTCACCGTCGCAAATTAGATCTCAACTTATACCAATTCTGCAAAAAATACTACAGTACGATTTTCCTTCAAAATGGCCTAGCTTCATGGAAATGACCATGCAGCTGCTGAACACCAACGACGCGAGTTCTGTCTTTGCTGGACTACATTGCATGTTGGCAATATGTCGGGTCTACAGATTTAAAGGAGAGGACAATCGGGGGGAGTTCAACCAAATCGTTCAGGCATCATTTCCCCAGCTCTTGGCCATTGCGAACAGATTAGTGAACGAGACAAGTATGGAAGCATGGGAGATGCTACGGATAATTATGAAGGCTTACAAGCATGCAATATACGTGGGTCAATGGCGGAGTTAATCCAGAATACCACTGAGCTGATGATTTTAGTTCGATTTACCGTCCCATTTGATGAGACAGGACAACATGGTAGGGTGGTGCACTCTGTTCCTGACAGTTATAGGAAAAGAAGCTCCCGCTGAGGCACTGGACGAGGACCTGGAAGAGCGAGAAAGGAACCACTGGTGGAAGGCCAAGAAGTGGGCGTATGCGAACCTCAACCGACTATTTGTGCGGTGTGTAAACCTTCGCAGACCTTGGGAGAGTTCTTTACTTACACTAGAATCGGAACAGTTATGGCAACCCTACTGCACATCCCAAGAATACCTCTCCTGAGCTTGTGGAATTCTCGAAATCGTTCATCACAAATTTTGCCCCCGAAATCCTAAAAGGCTATCTACAGCAAATAGAAAAGTGGGCATCAAAGACGACATGGCTTAGTAAACCTTCACTTTCTTATACGTTAAGTTTCCTAGACGAGTGCGTCAAGCCAAAGTCCATGTGGAATCACCTGAAGCCGCATATGGACAGCCTAATCTCTCATGTTCTCTTCCCTATATTATGTCAGTCTGATGAAGACATTGAACTTTTTGATTCGGATCCTTCAGAGTACCTGCATCGGAAGTTGAACTTCTACGAGGAAGTTACTGCACCAGATGTAGCAGCCACCAACTTCTTGGTGTCTTTAACGAAGAGCCGCAAGAAGCAGACATTCACAATATTAAATTTTGTAAACGGCATCGTCAATAAGTACGAATCCGCTCCAGATGACCAGAAACAACCGCGAGAAAAGGAAGGGGCTTTGCGCATGATAGGAACCTTGGCCGGCGTAATCCTGGGGAAGAAGAGCCCCATCGCCGACCAGGTGGAGTATTTCTTTGTTCGACACGTTTTCCCAGAATTTCGAAGCCCTCACGGCTTCCTTCGTGCTCGAGCTTGTGACACACTGGGAAAATTTGAGCAGCTTGAATTCAAAGATCCCAACAATCTTTTGATCATCTATCGAAATATCCTCGAATCTATGGCCGACTCTGAGCTTCCCGTGCGTGTAGAGGCAGCACTGGCACTGCAACCCTTAATACGGCACGAGGTTATCCGGGCGTCGATGCAGCAAAACATACCCCAGATAATGCAACAGTTACTCAAGTTAGCTAATGAAGTGGATGTTGACGCACTAGCGAATGTTATGGAAGACTTCGTGGAAGAATTCGCAGCTGAACTCACCCCATTTGCGGTGGCACTGAGCGAACAACTGCGGGATACATATCTACGGATCGTTCGTGAACTGCTGGAACGGCATACTGCGAAGGACGAAGATGAGACATACGGAGATTTTCTGGATGACAAGAGTATCACTGCGCTTGGGGTGCTTCAGACTATTGGTACTCTAATCCTTACCTTAGAGGCGACACCAGACGTCCTGATGCATCTCGAGACGATACTGATGCCCGTTGTGTCGATTACACTGGAGAACAAACTTTACGACCTTTATAATGAGGTATTCGAGATCATCGACAGTTGCACTTTCTCTGCCAAGGCAGTATCACCTACGATGTGGCAGGCTTTCGAACTGATTCACAAGACATTCAAGGCCGGAGCGGAGCTATACCTCGAGGATATGCTACCTGCCCTCGACAACTTCGTTTCCTATGGTACCGAGACACTCATACAGACGCCAGCTTACATTGAGGCTCTCGCTACCATGGTCTCAGACATCTTTCACGATAAGAAGGTTGGAGGAATGGATCGAATATGTGGATGCAAGCTTGCCGAAGCATTAATGCTAAATCTTCGGGGCCACATCGATCAATACGTTCCAGGATTTGTGAAGCTGGCCATGACAGTAATCGCAAATGGCGACCTCATGGTCAAGTCGTATCGTATTCACCTCATGGAAATGATCATCAACGCCATCTACTACAACCCGATCTTGACTTTACGCGTATTGGAATCGAATGGGTGGACTAACAAATTCTTCAGCTCGTGGTTCTCTAATATCGAGAGCTTCTCGAGAGTGCACGACAAGAAGCTATCCATTGTTGCGATAAGCTCATTATTGACCTTACGAGCTGAAGATGTTCCCAGTAGCGTGCAGCAAGGGTGGCCCAGACTGCTGCAGGGCGTCGTCCGATTGTTTCAGACGTTGCCCACGGCGATGAAAAGTAAGCTGATATTTAATTATTGCGATCTGATTCTGGATATACAAGATATATAAGAAGCCTGACCAAACTTCAGATCGAGAAGAAGCCACCAAAGACGGAGACTTTACGCTTAACGAAGACGATGATGAGGACGACGAGCGAGAGGAATGGGAAGGTGACGTGGCCTGGACAAATGATGGCGACGAAGGCGAGGGAGACGTCAAAGACGAGAGCGCCGCCTATTTAGAGTTCCTCAATGAAGAAGTAAGCATTCAAGCCAGCCTCTTACTCCGGGTTTGCTGACAGCAATCGACAGGCCCAAAAATTCGGCGCCGCCAACGACGACGACGACGATGAGTTGGAAGAGGAAAGCCTACTCGAAACCCCATTAGATA
>JAABUP010010291.1_pt1 | contig 11097 bp, 15 predicted proteins | sample 5559201 | NCBI WGS metagenome assembly JAABUP01 (sample SAMN10711887, study PRJNA513373) | rock metagenome | isolation source: Antarctica rocks | place: Antarctica | reverse complement strand
GCAGGTACGCAACGTACGAGTCGGCATAGTCGATACTTTATATATTGCGTCGAACGATAACATGCAACGATATAGCAGGCTCGTTTGCTCTATACTATCAAAAACAAGTCGACGCAATCTCAACACGGCCACGATGGGATCGATAGGCGAACGAAAACATCCTCTCAAGAAGCCAGCAGGCCATAAGCCGCCTGTGCCACGATGGACATTGAAGCTTCCTCACGATGTTCCACATATCTACACACTCTACGTCGGCGTTCAGACCCGTGACGCAAACAGCGAACATGTTGTAGGCCTTGAGCAGACGATCCAACAACGGATGAGTGACAGCCCCAACAAGCCTGCGGCAATCGACACTTTCCGAGTCACCGACGGCTTCGATGTCCGAGATTCGAAAGTCTGGGTCGCATACTGGACTTCTGCTGACAAGTTCACCTCCACGATCAAAAGTCTGAACCTGCCCGAGCTCTGGCAAGGACTTGGGTCCAACAAGAAGAGTGTCGGAGTATGGAGCGAGCACTTCACAACATCAGTAGACCATCTCGAGACCAACTATTCCCGACTCGATCACAAACCAGGCCTAGCCCAACTGCCAGACATCGAACAACCCAGCCACGAGTTGACAGCCTACTGGGGAGCCGGACGAGATCGCATCCCAGCATCCTCCCACGACCTCTTTAAGACACCATCACAAACTCCAGCACCACAACACCAGCCTAAAGGCATCGGCGAACACATCACCGGAACCAATTATGACAACATGTGCCACATCCGCAGCGGCCAATGGTGGGAGACGTGCCCAGACGAAGAACGTCTAGCCTACGAAGGAAACCTCCAAAAGACCTTGATGACCGGGATGAACTACCTCTGGGACCATCCCAGCGAAACCGGCACGATCGGATTGCGCTTCCTACAGAATCTAGATGACGATGGACAGCCGATGAAGGAGACATGCGGTGCGGGTTTCCATCGCAATTGGGCGGATCTGGAGAAGTGGTCCAGTCGGCATCCGTCGCATTTGGCGATTTTCAACGGTGCGATGAGGCATGCGAAGAGGTTTGGGGAGGAGAGGAAGCTCATGACTTGGCATGAGGTGTCGATTTTGAAGGCGGGTGAGGCTAAGTTCGAGTATGTTAATTGTGCGCCTGAGACTGGAGTCATACGGTGGGTTGACTTGGAGCGGAAAGAATTGGAGATGTAGTGTCATCGTGATAATTGCTTCTGTCTGTACTACAATGTATGAAACAAAGTTATGATGGTGCAAATCAGTATGGATACATACCATGAAGCTTGTTCTCCCATGCCCATTGGCCCTCAGCTGTCAGCCTTCAGCGGGAAACACCTAGCTTGCCACCCGCTTGATCAAAGTCCACATACTTGCCCTGGAACCAAGCTTGTCCAACAACCAGAGAGGTTTTACCGGCGACAAATCGATGCCTGTGACGATTGCAGTGCAGTTGTTATTGCCATTGTCCGCTTGCTGAGACGCCGAGGGCTCGATGTCGAAAGGTCTCGTGCTACTGCCGGGTGAAAAGCCAATCGTTGGAGGGGCATCGCAAGGGTAGTAGCCGAAGAGGACCGCCGTGCAACCTGGGAGGTTCTGCCTGACATCTTCAATTCCGAGGATGTCGAAGAGCTTACGGACGTCGCTTGTAGGACCGACGATCTGAATTCTGTCAGCACGAACGATGAGTATACGGTATATGTGCTGCTTACGTTGGCGGTACCAGAGTCCGAAATGATGGTCGCGCCCGTCAATGTGGTAATGCCGTTTGCTGTGATGGCTCCGTCGAATGCAACCACTTCGTTCGGGTCAGCATCGACGGTGACAAGGTGTCCAACGTATATCTTGCGATCTGTGGCCCCAGAAATTTGTGTACTTGTGCCATCTGTACCCAAAGCTAAGCCAAATTTGCACTCGCGAACACTGCCTTCGTTGCACAAAGTCTGGAAGAAAGGGATGGCATCGAGCTGCGTGGCGCTTGCAAATGTACGAGAGAAACCGACGATGCCTTGGTTGGGAAACTGAGTAATGGTCCCGTTGTTCGGAGGTGGCTTCGCGATTACAACGGCAAATGTCTGGTTGCAAGCCGTCGACCCAGCAAAGGACACGGCGTCCGCGTAAGTGTGGTAGGAAATGTTCGCGGTCCCGCAGCCATCCTCTTCGCCGGTGCTGTAGCTAAGTACGCCATCTCGGTGCAGATCCAACGAGCTTGGGCTCGGTTTGTAAAGATCTGGGTTGGTGGACACATCCGAGGAGCCGGTGTCGATGAGAAGGGAAAGGTTTCTCCTTGCGCCAATATTGAACGTGCCGTACCAGAAGCGCCGTCCAGAGTGTCCGGAGCTAGTGCATAGCCACGGGGCCTTCTTGCAGCTGCGTGGTATGATTGCTGTGCAATACTGGCACCTTTAGCAGCCTGCTTTAGAGGTATCGACAGAGTTCCCGATCCTGATGCAGCGACAACGCTTGTCCCTGGCTTGAATGGGGCCTTGGAAGAAAGCTGAGAGAGAGTACAGATGTGATGGAATGGTGCTTCAATTTGACAAGGCCGGGACGGAGGAGTAGGAGACAGAAACGCCTTGAAGACTTCCCCTTCGCCTGATAGACCACAGTCTACCGGTTCATTGGACGTCTTTTTGCAGACCGGGCTTATGTGTTATTGGCGATGCGGCTGCTGTGTTACGTGTTCGGCCATGTTGTGCTTTGACGCATGCCGTCAAAGTTTGCTAGAAGAATGAGGGCCTACGCGCTTCGCCATCTCCTCGCATTGGTGTGGGTGCCAGCCATGTTGTCGAGCTAAGGATGGTATAAAGACATGTCAAACAAATCCAATGTCGACGGATGATGAAACATGAGGTGAGACCAATCGATTGGCTGAAATAGGCCTCATTTGGGAACCAGGTGATGAAGAGATGGGGCCTGAGGCAACAATTTTGGAAGGTCTTCCTTTCCACCACGCTTCATAGTCTACCGCAACCTATTCGTCCTTTCGTCTGAGCACAGTGCTTCGCGCGGCTCGACGTGACCTATCGAACTCATACTCTCGCTCCCAGTGCACTCCGAACCTTTGAGGAGGTGGGTTGACCCGTGCCCTGCCCACGCCCATCTGGATTGTCGTCACCAGGAATTACAGCAATTTATAGGCCACAAAAGCCCGGGAACTTTCAGAGTACAGCCGTGACGACTCCTTCATCTTGAATAGAAACCCTTTGCGTACTCTGGCCAGTCGCAACAATGCATACAGCTATCAACTTGCGGGAGCGGACAGCCAACGTGCAAGGCTTCTGGAACCCCGAGCATCTCCTGACTCTCGACCAATCGCATTCTCTCAAAATCGCCAATGTCAAGGGAGGCTTCATCTGGCACTCACATCCCAACACCGATGAGATGTTTTACTGCGTCTCAGGCGGCCCGCTGCGAATGGAACTGTGCACCACAGCGAAGACTCCAGAAGACGCCGAGAAAACTGGACCGGACGAGGTCGTGGTGTTGAATGTTGGGGATGTCTTCAGCGTACCACGGGGGATGCAGCACCGTCCGGTCGCTGAGAACGAAACGGGGATTTTGATGATCGAGAAGGTTGGGACCGTCAATACGGGTGATCGGGAGGGCGATGAGCGGACGGTGTATGTGGACGAGAAGGCGTAATGTCAACGAGAGTGGAGCTGGCAGAAAGGAGGGGACCGGCGTGACCCGTTGGATGTTTCTGAATGTTACGGGCCGCTTCAGGCGGAGGCGTGGGTACATGATTCCGAACATGCGCAGCACCTCATCGTTTGTTCACAGCAATCCATACTCGACACATTGTCTCGGAAACAACAGTCGCAGGTTGCTTCTCAGCTAGTGAACGACGCAATTCAAGACCATCCTTGTTCGCCGTGTAAAGGAGGTGCAAATACTGAAAGTCGAAGCCGAGCCGATCGATAAATAGGTGGCTCCCACAACATCATCAGCTCTGGTCACCGCACCAGCGTACATGCGCAAGGTGCTTTGTTCACTCACCTCTTCTACCGCTATATGGACGCTGACAGCAGCGCAGCCAAGGCTGCTGCGAAGAGAGATCGCCCCCCCGATTCGACCAGGTTATATCATCAGCATCTCGCGACCGCCAATCGCCTCGCAGAAGCTGCGGACAATTCAGCAGTCGACGAGATGAGTGACGACTTGCTTGCTGGGCGTGATCTCGAGTCTGCTACGCCACTATCACGGACCGAGCATAACATTCCGTCAACCAGCATACCTCGCCATCACAAAGACCTGCGACAAGACTCATTCTTTTCCACGACGTCAGCAAGAAGTATGGTGCCGGTCGACACCGTGAGGACGGCGGTCGAGGAGGATCTGCCGGAACCGTCAACGCCCCGCTTCGTGAAAGCTACACCGACATCACACTTGCCCTGGAGCCCACCACAAGGCATACCGAACCTACCACCGGTTTCGAATTTCGCGTTGACGTCTCGGACTCCACCACAGCGGCCGGCGAACAAGTCGAAGGGAGCGTCATGGATCTGTAGTGTCTGTCGAGTCCGGGCTCGGAGCATTGACCTCGAGCGAACGATCCAGTGCTGCAATCGTAATGTAAGTCAAACGTTCAGCTGCACACTTGTACGCTCCGTCTCAATAGCGACATGCTAACTTGCGTACAGTGCGGCAAGTGGTTTCATCTCAGGTGCGTGGGCCTGAAGGATCTTCCGCAAGGCCGCTACGGCTGGTCTTGCAAAGAATGCGATCCTGACGACTCGAACAACGGATTCTTCTCCATCAACGACAATGTTGGGTGGCAAGGTGATGACGAGGACGGGCTTTGAGGACGGTTGTAGCACTCTCAGTGACTATACATCGAAGGGGAGTCTTCGTTACATCGCTAGGATGGTTGATAGCCACATTTCAGCTTTGCCAATTGAGGGAGACGTTGTCAACTTGCCGACATGATATTGCGTTTGGTCTTCTCTCGGCCCAGTGCAATTAAGTACAGTGCACATAGATTTATCGTCCGTGTTATGGTGGAGGCGTAGAGGTCGGCTTGGCATGTGAAGTTTGGCCCCCCATCAGTCCGGGATCTTCCGATCGTGTGCGTGGTGGTCTTCGAAAGGTAGGTCATCTTACAAAATTCCTCCTTCCATATGGCCGATCTACTTTCCTCTGCCTGGGGGGCTCCAGTATCGAGGCGTGTCACCTTCTCGAAAACGCTCCCATACCACCCGTCTACTGTGTTCAGCGCTGCTACGGATATACCAGCCTACTCAAGCTTCTTGTCCCTGGTCCAGTCCAGCGCTGTCACCTCGAAAGACTCACACGGACTGCCGAAAGCGGCCAAGCTCAACGTTGGATATCCTCGCTTTGGAATTGAAGAAGAGTGGCCATGTCGAGTCACTTGCGACAAGACAGCAGGGTCCGTCAAGATTGTAAGAGGAGGCAGCAATCCCGAAGCGAATGAAGGCGTCCTGGAGGAGTGGATGATTCTTTGGAAGGTACAACCTTCGCCCGGAATAGCAGCTGGCAATGGAGCGATCAAGATGGCGGAGGTCGAATTTACCGTGGAGGTGAAGTTCCGCAGCAACTTCTACGACCAGGCCTTTGCACTATTGCCCAATCTTGCGGAGCGGGTGTTGACTCGGTTCGAGAATAGAGTCATGGAGGTGGACCAGGCAGAGCGTAAAAAGCGAGTAGCGATGTTGAAGGAGAAGGCTAAGCTGGCCGCGGCTCAGAGGGAGAAAGCCAAGGAAGAGACTGCGAAGAAGGAGTCGGCGAAGCAGTCGCAGTCTTCGGCCAAAATACCGCCGAAGAAGCTTGAGGTCAGAGTCAAGTCAAACGGTGCGGCTGGACCAGCTTTGGCGAGCAGCAAGAAGGCCTCTGGCTGAAGCTGTAATCCGACGGAGGCTACGCAATGATGCGAAAGATGCGTTCGGAACGGGTACGATAAACGGAACACAGTAGCTGTTCTAGCCGCACGGCTGGGTTAATGCGAATATTGGGCCTGAGCTCGATCGCTGTGCGTCTCGGTCTCCATCTGGATCCCAGGCAGGACGAAACAACGTCACGAAGAGCACCACGAGAAGTAGATCCTGCGACTGGCGCAACGATTCGGAGTTGTTTACTCGGAACGCCGTCGATTGACAGAATCACCCCACGGATTGATCATCGTCGGCGGCACGCTGTACGACGCGGAGGCAAGCACGAGCGTGATCAACAGCTTCATCAAGTGCAGTCTCACTCCTGGGATCAATCACAGGAGCACTACTTGGGTTGGACTTTCGTGAGACTGGTCACTGGGCTACGAGGTTGGAGAACATGCTCGACGGTCCATACCACCAAGAGTCCTTGACGAAAACTCCGAGGTCTTATCTAGTCCAGTCTCCCCCGAACGACTCCGCTCCGATAGATACAAAATGATAGATTTGAGTCCTAGCATAAATGGCGAATCGTGCACAGAATCTGCCATGCAGAGGTCAGTAAACAGCTATTGGGGTCAGAACTACTGGCTCTAGGCTTCAGGCACAGCAGCTCAAATAAGTGACACAGGTCTGATCTTGTTTGACAATACTTCTGTAGTGCCGTATGTTCACGTCGAGGTGAGTTCTGCCGGCGATCTACCGGTTGATATGGCATTGGCGCTGCAGAGTGTGCGTCATGATCCACCGGCACGACTTCGCTAGCCTCGACCGTGCGCATGGCGCACGGAGAACCTCCAACTGCCCCAAGGCCATTCCTTCGTACTATTCCCACATCTCTACCCAAGATTCGTCTCTTCTCGCTATGTTGTCCGTCTCAGCTTTGGGCGCCTCGGTGCTGCTGTTCACAGCAAGCATCGTGCAAGCGCAGACCCCACCGGGTTCACAGCCATCGACAAGCCATTCGCTGGCAGTCAAGTACAACGGCAACTTGACTCTGACACCCAATGCTCTCTTGCCGCAACCGCGTACGTGCTTCCATTGATAACTCCGATTCATTCACATACTGAAGTTGGACTAGTCCTTGCATCGGCGCCGGCAGTCTCTCTCAACCAGACACTCAATGGCACCCATATGCTTATGTTGATCGACTTAGCCATACCACAAAGCAGCATCAATGGTACTGGAAGTGAATTCTATCCAGGACTGGTGCCGTGCCGCACCACCCGGTTGCACTGGCTTCAGACTGGACTCACACAGAGCGCCAATGGCACATTCGTGAGCGACTCTACCGCCATTGCGGACTATGGTATGTACTTCAATATGAGCAGACTTCAATTATAGGAGCCATGTTGCTGATGTCGCGTACACGCATAGGTCAACCGCATCCCGGCCTGAACGACATCGCGCACACGTACACGTTCTACCTCTTCCAGCAGCCAGCCAACTTCACCCTCCCATCTTGGGACGCCGGCCGCGTCTTCAACCCTATATCGGTCTCGGCTCGCATGAACTTCAGCGTGACAGCCGTCGCGGATGTAGTCGGAGCACCATTGGCTGCCAACTACATGCGTGTCATCAACCCGAACACCACGGCGCCTGGGACCTTCTTGAATGGAACTTGTCCGATTGGGGCTCCGAACGGTACAGTCACGCCATACACGGGTGCTGCAATAAAGCTCCAAGGAATGGCGAGTGCGGTGGTTGTCGTCTTGGGTTGCGCTGTATTTGCTCTGCTGTGAGAGCTCCGAGTGAACATGGAGTCGGACAGATGTGCTGTAGACTTTGGCTGCCAGCCATGTTTGGATCGCGAAAACGACTCGGCAATCGCTTGTAGAATATTTGCTCGCTCCTGAACGTTGACCCTTGCAAAGGGCAGACCTGCCATTCAGCCATTCGCGTTCTTGGACTTCAGAGTGAGGTTGACGTTGAGTGTCGGGACCTTCGGAACGGGTGACCCTTGTAGGGGTTTCAATGCCGGATTGCGGTCCATAATGTCCTGAACAGACGCACCGGCAACGGTCGAGAGCCTGGCCAACTGGCTGACGACAATTGTGCGCATAACATCCGGAGTAGCACCGTTGAGTGCAGCGCGGTTGAGCTTGCCATGGACACTTTGCAACACCTTGTCGACGTCTCCACCTCTAGACTGCCTCAAAAGACTAACCTCACGGAACAGACGCTCCACATATGCCACACCGCCAGGTACTGTGCTTGCGTAGGACAACGTCGTGCGTCGCAACACATCGAGAGCTTCGTCCGTGCTGTAAGTACCCGCTTTGAGACTTGTAGTGACATCATCGGCAACACAGTCCAGGCACAACTTCGCCGTTCTGGCGGCGAGTATAGCGGACTCGGTGCCGTTGTACTCGTGCCAGATGCCTACGCCTGCTAGAAGCGCGGCGCTTGCTGCGCACCCGAGTAGACCGCCTGTGATGATGGCGGCGGGAGCGAAAGCAATCGCTTTAATGTCGTCGCGGCTGCTTTGCTCCTTTACAGCGGAAGACTGCGCGGGGATCCGACCCGACTTAGCTTTGTTCAAGCCCTTGCCATCGGTCGGTACGGGAAATTGCGTTGAAGGCGTTGAGGTCGCAGGACCAGTCTGGCTCCTCTTCAACGAAGGCCTGTGAGTAGCCTTCACATCTGCAGTGTTCTGCCCTGCAGGATCAATCTGTCGCTTCGTCTGCTCGGTCTTGCGTCTCTGCGGGTTCTTTCTTGCCTTCTTAGCCTCGGGTTGAAGTAGCGATTCGGTCACGGCAAGGCCGGTACTTGCTGATGGCGGTGCTACACTCATCGTTGCTTCAATGGCGTCGGAGCAAATTCTTCCAGGGTATGCTGTGTGCTTGCTACGCTACACCACCATAGCAACGTCCGGTTTCTGACGTGTCCGATAGTAGTGCTCGTGCAACCTAAGGTAGTCCTGCCAGTGCGTGGCCCTGTTTTGGAAACGACTGTCGATTGATGCACAAGACAGAGTATGCGCAATCCGTGGAGCCTCGACGGAGGTTTCGAAAACCTGTATCCAGCGCCTGGTTTCGGATAGACCGGAGGCTCGGGGACGTGAAGTCAAGACTTGAGCAGCCTCAGGCACGCAGAGTGAAACACACCTCACTTCGTCGACAAACACCACACACCGACCGTCCGTCCAATACCTTTGAGGTCGCAGGCAACATGACCGAGGCATTGTATAGGGCGGATGACAAGATCGTGGCGCTTAGTGAGCTAGAGCGGTCGCTTGATCGACTCGATGCTCTCTGGGTTCGCCACCTTGCCTTTCTTGACCAATATCAAAAGGCTCAGGGCGATATCAAGAAGCTCTTCGCCGCTGTACGCCTTCCATAGTATCCTTTAACTTCTGGCAATTTTCTCTGACCAGCATCAAGGGCTACTTCTCACTCACGCAAGCGAATTTCAAGTCCTTGAACCGGAGATCGTACGGACAGGACCACTATGACGAGCGAATGAAGGCGTCGAGACAATGCAGCATCTTCGGCAAAGATGAGGACCGACAATCGACTGCTTTTGTCGTTCTGCATACAGGCGAACCAACGCAATCTGCGAGATCTGAAGACAAGAAAGCCGCCGCTGAGCCGAGCCAGCAGCCGTCTCCGCCATCCACCCCAGTTGAGAAAAGTTTGGATGATGCTCCTGCAGAGCACCAAGAGGATCCAAAGACGCAAGACGAGCAGCAGGGCCCTTACACTGGGCCTACGGCAGCTTCGCGAGATCCGCTCAAGTGGTTCGGCATCCTCGTCCCTCGCGAACTTCGGTCAACCCAGACATCCTTCTGCTCCGCTGTGGATGGGCCTATTGCGGCTGCAGCCAACGCAGCACGTGGTATGCGCGAGACCGAGGCCGAAATCAGGAAAGTGCGCAAAGCCGTCAAGAAAGCTGAAAAGGCAGACGTTCAGTAACGAGGTGGTTTGGTCAACTGATCACCGGTGTCGTCGAAGCCAATCCGCTGCGATCGTCAGCACCCCCTTTGCTTCACAGTAAATCGATGAGGTTCTGGATGTCTTAATGACAATTAATGACATTGAGATACGCTTGACACCTATTGCTCTAGCGGCTACGTTCTGGCAGCTGCTGCGTAGTGGGAGTCGGAAGAATCACGACCCTCTCGTAGTCAGATCATTTCAAGCTGCTGCGTTCATTCACGAGCAGTCCGACATGCTGGCGTGGAAGCAGCTGATGTGGGTCTTGATGACGTGGGGCGGGGTACTGAGATAGACTTGAAGCTGCGCGCTGTGCACTACACTTGATGTACACCAGGTTGGCTTTCAACGACTCGGTGCCGACAGACTAGAGTCGGGCCCAATACTTTGTCGATCTCAAGGTGTCTTGAGCATTCATCGAAACCAAACGCCCTCAAGAACCTGCCTCCAACTAGATCACGAAGACGATATCAGGATCACCTTATCAATCAAACGACTTGCTTTTCGGACTTCCTCGACGTGACACCCTTAAGAAACCACCATATCACACGCACCATGTCCGCATCAACGCCGAAAGTCCACATCTTCAACCCAGAAGGCCACCCCTCCGCCGTACCCTCCTATTCCCACATCAGCATAGTGCAACTCTCGGAAACAACAAAACTCGTCTCCTTCGCCGGCCAAACCTATCTCCCTTCCTCAGCATCCCAGTCTCGCGAGCCAACACCGCTAGCCCAACAGGTCCGCCTCGCGCTCGCGAACGTCGACACCTGCATGGCCGCAGCCGGCGTGACCAAGAAGAACATCGTCTCGAACCGCCAGTACGTTGTGCGGATGATGGAGCTGTCCGAGGATGACTTCAATGCGCGGGAGGACGTGTTTCGCGAATGGTGGAAATCGACCGAGGGCGACAGTTTACCGCCGCCTGATACGTTGATTGGTGTGCATAGTCTTGCCAGGAAAGACATTTCGTACGAGGTCGAGATCACGTGCATTGCGAAGGTGTGATCTCCGACGCTAGAATTGCGGAGAGGAGGAGGACCGTGATCTGTGCGGCATCAGAGGTGTACTGATCAGGATATGTACTGGAAGCCTAGGCTTCCGGAGGAGTATGAAGGCTCTAACCACGCAGGGGTATCTCGACTCCGCCACAAGCGGCAAATCTTGCAAGTTCGCTCTCAACGCTCTCAGATCAGAACACGCCAACATCTCGAACGCTAGCGTTCCGCAGAACATACAACCCGACCCCACTCTGAGGAATAACATACGC
>JAABUP010010290.1_pt1 | contig 11099 bp, 11 predicted proteins | sample 5559201 | NCBI WGS metagenome assembly JAABUP01 (sample SAMN10711887, study PRJNA513373) | rock metagenome | isolation source: Antarctica rocks | place: Antarctica | reverse complement strand
CGATCCCACCGCGCGGCGCCGTACCGTGTCAAGGGTTGCGGTGGCAGGTCGACGGCGATCAATTAGCGGCGGACAACCCATCTCGCATCCGTCCGGCGCGACCGGCGAACACCCGGTGGGCACGGCATGTGAATTTGCACGGTAAGTGGTTCTGGCACAGGTTTCGTGAAGCTGATGCCTGGTTGATCGCGGCGAAGATCGACACCCGGTTCCTGTGGTAGGCGGTTGCAGGGTGACGGTGTGACCCGTGTTGCAGATGTGCCGCTCGCCGCGTTCGGGCCGAGATAGCGGTGCCCGGGACCAGCACACCCAACACCTCGACCCCGTCGTACGGAGAACGTGCAGCCACTGGGCCGCACGACCACAACTCAGCCAGGATCACGAAACTTGAGCCAGAACCAGATAAATCGCCAATTCACAGGCCAAGTGCTGGCCGCCCGTGTGCTCGGTGAGTTCGGTGACGACCCGCTCCGGTTCGCCGATGCCCGCGCCCGCAAGAACTACTCTGGGCAGAGCCCGATCACCCGCGCCTCGGGTAAGAAACTGTCGTCCTGGCCCGCTTCGCGAAGAACAACAGGCTCGGCGATGCGTTGCACTTTCAAGCCATGTCGTCGATGAAAGCATCACCGGGCGCCCGCGCCTACTACGACGCAATGCGATCCCGGAACATCGGACATCACGCCGCACTTCGACAGCTGGCCAACCGACTGGTCGGCATCCTGCACGGCTGCCTCAAAACCGCAACGAAGTACGACGAGAAACACCGCCTGGCATCACCATCAACCGGCCGCCCAGCCGATTGCCGCTTGACACGGATCAACATGGGATGTCTGACACGCAGGGCCACTGGTGGTCTGCAACAGACCTACGCTGCGGTCAAGAATTAACTCTGAGTACCCGCGCGGCACGCCGCTGCAGAATGGCGACGTCCGAACGGCGCAATCCGTAGAAGTCACGCACGCGCATGGACGTACGTCGACAGAGCAACCATATGTCTAGCTGCGAGAGCACAGCACCGCCGATCAGATTGGCCAAGGCGGCACCCAATGCCCCCATCGTCGGCACCAGCAGGAACACAACCGTGACGTTCACCAACGCGCTGATCACCAGGGAAAAGCTGTGCAGTTGCGGGTGGCCGCGGGAGTCCAACCCAGCCCCTGCGACCGCACCAGGGGCCAGTAGGGCTACTGACAGAAGAAGAATCAGGGCCGCTGGTGCAGCGCCACTAAAATCTGCCCCCCAGATCAAACTGATACCAAAGGGCACACACGCCGCCAGCACGAGGCAGAAGCACAAAGAGACGAACCCTGAAATTCGCGCGGCCGCGACCAGTCGATCGTCGTCGTGGCGAGCGCTGTCGGACGCGAATGAGACGTCCCGGATTGCACTGCCGACTACGAACGCAACGTCGTACATGTTCACCGCTACCGAATACAACCCGAGCTGATACGCCGACGACAGCGGAGTCAACAGAACCTGATCAAGTCTGTTCAGTAAGACGACCGCGATGGACCCGAGCCATACCCGGACTCCGTACCTGAGGAACGCCCCAGCGGCAAAGCCAGACGGCGCGATCCCGGACTCGCTCGATCGTCCCGACAGCCCTAGATAGGCCATCGACCCCACCAGAGGCGCAGCAGAAAGTGCGATGGTCGCCGACAGCGGGGTCAAGGCTTGAAAGAGCGCCAAGGCGCACACACTGACCACCCGCAGCAGACCAGTCACAGCCTGCTCGATCGCGACCAGCCTCCAGAGCCCCAGCCCGGCTGCACTGGCCCGCAGCACCAGGCCGGCCAGCGTCGGTATCGTCGCCAGCACTGCCACGACGATCAGCTTGCGGATCACACGATCGTCACCCGCAAGGATGGATGACGCCAGCACGCAGATCACCATGCCCAGCGCGCCGCAACCGGCAATGAACCAGAGACCCCGAGAGATGGCCATCCGCATCAGTTCTGGTCGCTTGGCCACGAAGAAGGTGACGGCTTGCGGGAGTCCCAAGGTACCCAGCGACGTTGCCAGCAGGAGTACGGCCGTAGCGGCCGCCACCTCTCCTCGGCCGGCGACGCCGAGCGTCCTGGTCAGAACCGGGGTGATCCCGAGACCGGCCAGGGGCACCATGATATTGGCGATGAGAACCAAGCCGACGTTACGTGCGCCCGACTGATGACCCGCGGGCGCGGACTGTCGCGATCCTCTACCGCGACGGTGCCGACCATCCCGCTTTCCACGGGCTTCCGAGACCGCCACCCAGATCACTACTTCCCTTCACGTCTAACGAATTGATCGCCCGTGACCCTACGGAGATCGGAAGGCCGATGACCTCAAGCAGACCCTCGATCCAGCTCAGACCCAGCTACCCACCGGCCACGATATCCGCGACCGCAGCGTCCAGTTCTGCCGAAAGCCTTCCGTCGGAGTAGGTCTTCCGCGCATGTGTTGCGGACGCCTGGCGCTCACTCGCAGAGGGCCGAGCGAGCCAAATCGTCTTCAGGGCACCTGCCATCGCGGCGACATCATCTGATGGGACGAGCTTGCCCAGCGGTTCTGCAGCCAACAGTTCCACCGGGCCGCCTTGTTCCGTGGCCACCACACTGAGACCCGCCGCAAGCCCCTGCACGATGACCTGGCCGAATGGCTCCGGATGTCTCGAGCCCACCACCAGTACGTCATGGCGGGCCAGGACGCCAGCGACGCCATCCACATGCCCGATATAGGTGACGTTCGCCGGGCTACGCGATATCTGCGCCAGCACGCTTTCGAGATACTCAGCATCGGCAGGCGTGGCGGATCCCGCCACCGTCAGCTCAACGCCGTCGCCGATTTCGGCAGCTAGCTGCTCCACCGCGCGGATGACCAGATCGATCCCCTTCCACGGCGTGATTCGACTCAGCGACAACACCTTCAACCGTGTCGGGGCGGGCGGCATGCCCTGCGTACCCCGCGGATCACTCGATTCATGCACGTTGCAGATGGGGAACGCGATTCGCATCGGCCGACCCGCCAGGTGAGAAGGTAGCGTGCTCGCAGTCCAGACACTGTTGGCCACGAAGCCGTCGAACCGCGGAAGCGCCAACCGGGTGGCCACCAACCGTTTCATCCCGCTGATCCATTGCGCGGACAGATCTTCGTGCAGGAGGTAGACGTAAGTCCGCCCCCTCTTCGGCACGACCGACAAGACCATTGCCGCCATGAAACTATTGGCCAGTACCGCCGTGTCAGACACTCTGCGTCGAAAGAGCCACAGCAGCACCAACCACGCCTTCAACAAGCCTGCTCGGCTGCGCCGACCCTGCAGCACGAGCGGCTCCGAGGGCGCCTGTTGGCCATATTGGCCGAGGGGGCTTGGCGCCAGCATGATGACCGTCCGGTTGAATTGGCTGGGCTGGGCCATGTATTGCTGGAGGTGTACCTGGCCTCCACCGAACACCAAACCGTCATCGACCAGGACCAGTTTGCGTGCCGGTCCGCTCGCCATTCCTGTCACATCGTCGCCCCGGTGGTCACAGTTGATCCAACCGCTCATCCGAGGAGCGGAACGTTGATCTGGCCCTACGGGCCGCGGAAGCCCGCCACGCGCCGAAGGCAACCAACTCGACCAGAATCCCCACGCCCAGCAGCGTGATCAGAAAGGTGATACCGGACGCGTGTGAAGCGACCGGTCCGGGCGCCACCGCGCAACCCTGGGCGGAGCCGGCGCTCGCGAGCCGGCCGACCTGCCAGACTCCCAAGCCTTCATATCCACGGTCGCTGGCCTGGAACAGCAGCCTCCCCTTTGCCTGGATCCAGCTCGACAACTCGGGACTCATGTTCCCGTAGTGCAGGCGCGCATCTTTTTCCGACACCAGGAAGATATGGACCCCCGCGGCCAGCGCGGTCGGGCCGTCGCTGTACTCATGCACATGGTTGGCCGGAAGGGCGATCTGCCAACGGTCTTGCTGTCCGGTGGCATTGACGTCCTGGCAGGCAAGATTGGAATTGAGATAGGTGGCCACCCGGTAGGTGGCGTCGTCGCGGTGAAAAGGGTAGAGGAGTGCCCAGGACAGGACACCGATCAGAAAGACGACGAGAAGAGTGAGCGCTGCCAGTACATTCCGACGACCCGGTAACTTCGCCGCCCGGCCGGGTCGGATGCGCTTGGGCGCAAAGAACCAGTAGATCAACACCACCGCAGAGGAACCCGCGATGTAGACCGAAAACTGCTGATTGGCGGCGCCGAACAAGACCGAGAACCCGACGAACAGGTAGGTCAGGAAGGTGTATGAGATCACCATGGCCTGGGCACTGGTCAACGCACTGAACCATTTCCCCTCTGACCATGCGCGCTTGAGGATGAGTAAAAATCCCACACCACCAAGAACGGCGACCAGATATCCGACAACGTACAGGTCGAACGTCGAGGTGAACTGGGTCAACGGGGAAGCACCTGGCAGGGTGACCCCAGTGACTTTGACGATACCCAGCAGCCTTTTCAGACTGAATGTCTGTTGCGACCAAAATTGCCCGGAGATACCCATGAAGGCGGCCCACAGAGGGAACGCGAGCCAGATGAGTGCACCGACTACGAGTGCCCACAGCTGCGTCAGGATGTCGCGACGGACGCGGAGCAGCAGTCGCCAGAGGATCGGGCTCAGCGCGGCGAAGATGACGATCTGCTTGACCAGGCATCCAACACCGATCACGGGTCCGAGCGTCAACACCTGAACGATGGGGCTCCGCTCGGAAACACGTAGCGCGAGGTAGACGACCAAGGCACCTGCTGCTACCGCGCCGGGGTCGATGAGAGCCGTTCGCCCGAAACTCAGCACGAACCCGTTTGTCGCCACCAGGCCCATCGCGGACACGCCCGCCAGCACCCGACGGCGCGCGGACACTTCGGGAAGCAGTTCGCGCACGGTCAAGGCAGTCACCAGACAGGCAACTGCAGACATGGCAGCCCCGACGGTCCTGGCGCCCTGCAGGCCGGCCAGTCCGAACTGTGAAGTATTTCCGGTGATCCATTCCCACACGCCTAGGACGAATAAGTAGACCGGGGGATGGACCAATATTGCGCCAGTACCGCCGCCCGATATCGCATCGGAGGTAAAGATGTTGAACCCAGCCTTGGCATAGATGACCTCATCACCGAGGAAATCTGGGGTCCAACGTAAATTGATCTCAAACAAGGCCAAGATGACTGCCGCGCTGATGACCGAGAACATTGCCCAGTGTGTGTCGATCGAAGCTGTCACCGTACCCAGCCTGGTGGTCCGAGCGCTTAGTCCGTGCGGCTCGTATCTCCTGGTATCAGACACTGGGTGTGGAACCTTTTCTTTCTGTCACAGATGGTACCCCACGAAAGTAGCTGTTCAAAGGGCTTCTTTATCCTCGAATTCTAGCAGACGGGCTCTGACCGACCGGTGGCCGTTGCCGCCGGTCCCGAAGAACTCTGAGTGGCGGTGTCAACGCCACTATCGCTAGGCCCGCCTGGCGAAATATGTTTGACGGGAGGGGACCGGGTGCGTGCCCTCCGCCAGGATATCCAGCGACAAGCCCACGTGATCCGATGTCAGCCTGAACCCAGACGTGTGCGTCGTCGAAAGCGAGAGGACCGAGGCATGTTGCCCACTACGCCCCAACGGAATCACCAGCGAAGAAGTGAGGTCATTCCTGTGGAGGAAATTGGCATATGAGCTCGGCACCTGGGCCTTCGCGTCGGGGAGCACGACAGGACGTCCCCGTCCGGCTACCACCTTCGCGATCGGAGCTTCACCCCTGATGAGCAGGCCGGTGTGGAAGAGTGTCTTGGCATGCGGTGCCGAGTCCCGCATCGATACCACGGAGCTGCTGGCCGATGCCACCCCGAGCTCGGAGACCAGGCGGCATAGCGTGTCCCTGTCCAACATGCGGCCCTGAGTACGAGCGGAGTCGGTCTCGTGGGCGAGGAGGATGGACGATCGGAACACCTCGGAGTAGCTGTTCGACATGAACGGCACTGTCATCTGACCGGCCCGAAGAGCCGATTTCTCGGATAATTGCCTGGTCAGGGGCCTATCTCTGGCCAAGGACAGCAAAGCCTGGCGTAGAGCGCCGGCATCGCCCGGCTCCACCACTATCCCCGATGGCGACGCCACTTCGGATACGCCGGGCAACGCGGAGGCAACCGGTACGCAGCCGAAGGCCATACCCTCGACAAGTACGAGACCGAACGCCTCGGCGTTGGTCAGACTCGGAAGCACGATGACATCGTTCTCGGCGTAGCAATTGGACATCTCTGCATCAGAGATGCGGCCGAGCATCCTCACATTGATAAGATCGGGCGATTTGATTCGTTCGCTCAGCTCCTCACGCATGGGACCATCTCCGACGATGGTCAGCGCCAGCTCAGCCTGGCCGGCCAACGACTCGAGCAGGACATGTAATCCCTTGTACGGTCTGAGCTGGCCGACGAACAGCACCTTCAGTGGCTCTAGGCCGACCTGTTGATGGTTGCGTACGCGCGGAACCGCACCCACCTGCACCGCCCAAGGAATCACACTGATCGGTCTGGTACCCGCCAACTCCATCTTCGCCCGATACGCAGTCGAACTCACGACGACATGATCCGCCCGGTGGGCCAGGCGGTTCGCGACGCGGTTGTAGATCCTGCACGGCCACTGGAACGACGGAATCGCCAGGTCGCTGTGATGGGTATACACAATGGCCGGCCGCCGGATGGCCGGCACGCGGCTGGCCATGAAAAGCAGCAGATCGCTGATGGTTGGTACCGGGCCGTGGAGATTGACGACGTCATAGGCCGCGAGGTCTCGACGGATCCGCGGCCAGAAGAATGCCATGGCCGACACCCTGAACTCGTGTCGTATAAATTTGGGATAGTCGGCGCGACTGATGACGTCTACCGAGTGTCCCTGCTCCTGCAGACCATTTCGTAGCATCGCGACCGTCCTGGAGATACCACTGACCACCGGTGGCGCTTCTGAGGTAATGATGAGAATTCGCAGGGCCGAGGCGACCGTCATTGCCGAGGCCGACCCATTCGGCCCTGGGGTTGTCGCCTCTGACCTTGTCGAACTGCGCTGGTCCTCGGTAGCACGGCGGTCCCCGGAAGTTAGCTGTGCCTCGAAACTGCGCTGTGGTCGACGTAGGTATTGCGGCAGTCGCTTGACGATTACCGATACTGAACCCACGGTTGATCTCCCTCTGTGGCCATTGTTTTCAGCTTGCTGCACTGCAGTATTTTCGATCTCGACTATCTCGATTGTTTCTACGTCGCAGATCTTGGGCTGACAAGCATGCGCCGAACACATTCGGTGTAGTGAACGCCCATCGTTGGACAAGGTAGGCGGCTGGACGAGCGTCGATCAGAAACCCGCAGCATCGACGACTGGCCCCTCTACCATCTTCGCGTCCGAGTATAGACGAGCTGGTCACCACCTGTGACGTGGGCCGCGCGATAGGGTGACACACGTCTCAATTTGCGCCGTTATAGACTCTGAAGTCCGATCGTGCAATCACTGAGCGCACCCGTTGATCAGTGCCGCTGACCTCACGAGTCCTGGTGGCGAGATGGTCAGCGGGGACCGGGTGGCCCGAATGTCGGCCCATTTGACCTACGGGTTCGCCATCCTGGCTGTTCCAGCGAAGACGAGCAGTGGATACGATCCCCTTTCGTGCATCAGATCGACCATGCGCGCATGCCTGGGCTTCGAATCGATGACTTGATGCCGGAACTCTGACGACATCGAAAATCGTAGTGTTAATGCGGATTTCATGTCGGCTCTTTGACTTCGGACCTGCGCTCAGCCTGGAGATCGGTTTGTCGATGCAAATTGCGTTTGGATGCTTGCGGCGTTGGCACCAATTGCCTAGTACTGTCAAGCCTGGCTTCCCGGTGCGGTGGTCGCTGGAACCACACCACCAACACGTGGGCCGCGTTGATATGGTGCGCGGCGTTGTCACTCCCAAATTCGACTTTCTGCATTGGAGGTCCGTGTGAGCTTCACGGTTGTGGTTCCCACTTTCAACGAGGCGGAAAACGTCGTCGAGCTGGTGCAGCGTCTCTCGGCGGCTTGCGGTCCGGATACATTTGACCTGTTGTTCATGGATGACGGATCCGACGACCTCCCCGGTGTGGCTTGTAGAGTGGGCCTGCAGACGAATTGCCGGCTCGTCGTGCATCGGCGCACGGCCCCATCCGGCGGACTGTCCGGAGCAGTGGTCGAGGGCCTGAACCTATGTGAGACTCCTCTCGCGGTAGTCATCGACGGAGACCTACAACATCCCCCGGAGATGGTCCCGGCCATGATCGCAGCGCTCGCCGACGCGGACATTGTCGTAGCGTCCCGGTACATGAAAGGCGGCGCTTCTTCGGGGCTGGACCGGCCATGGCGGCACGTCGTGTCCGGCATATGTACCGGGCTGGCTCGAATACTTTTCCCTGTACGTCTGCGCCACTGCACCGACCCGATGGCCGGCGCCTTCGCGGTCCGCCTCGACCGGTTGGACGCGGAGGTGCTCCGGCCGCGCGGCTACAAGGTGCTGCTGGAAATCCTGGTGACACACCGACTAGCTATCGCCGAAATACCTTATTCGTTCGCGTTACGCTCCCGGGGTGAGTCCAAAGCTTCGGCCCGACAGGGCCTAGCCTTCGTGGTGCAGCTGCTGGCTCTCCGGTTCCGACCGTTGATGTCCCGACGTCATGCCTCGGAAGCGATGGTTCGCCGATCTGGGACGAGGATCCGCCACTGTCCAGCTCTCACGCGTCGTGATTGCTGTCATCGCCGGCATGACGTCCAAGGTCTTGACCAGGGAGTCTGTTGAAGTAGGGATATGGTGTGTCGATGGATCAACCCGTATCAGTGCGAATAGGCGTTGATTGTCGAGTCCTCGACGACCGATATCACGGCATCGGGCGCGCTACGTTAGGTCTGCTGGAAAATCTTCCCGAGGTGCCCGGGCGGGTGCTCGTGCTTTTCATGTCTCGAGACCAAATTGTCTCCAGGTTGGACATATCTGCCCTGCTGGGTCGTGGAGATATCGAAGTGCGGGATTTCTCGCATGGTCTGAGCGGTGTCGCGCAATTCTTCGCCTGGCCTGGCGCTCTACGACGAGCGCGCATCAAGTCCGTCCTCTTCCCATATCACCTCGGGGCCAGCGTCTTCGGCCGCCCGCGGCGCTATGCGATCATCCACGACTGCATTCTAGAGCAGGAGCGGCGATTCGCGCCGAGTGCGACCACCCGGCTTCTCTACATGTTCTTGACCCTGGTGGTGGTGTGGCGGGTCAAGTTGTTCTCGCCCAGCCGGGCATCCGCGTTGGCCATCGAACGGTTCTACCGCCGCAAAGCCTCTGGAATAGAAATTCTGTCGTGGGCGGTGGGAGATCTGTTCTTCCACACTGCCGACGTGCCAGAAACGATCGGTCCGTCGTCCATTCCGGCGAAGTATCTACTTCATGTCGGGGCTCGCAGGCCGCACAAGAACGTTGATTTCCTGTTGTCGGTTCTGAGCTTACTGCCCGAGGAGGTCAGCCTGGTTCTGGTCGGAGATGCAGACCCACGTTGGCGCGACGAGACGGACACGATTGCCTCGTCATTGGGAGTCGACCATCGCGTCGTTGCGCTTTCAGCTGTGACCGAGGCCGACTTGATGGGTCTCTATGCGGGGGCACACGCATATGTCTATCCCTCGATCGTGGAGGGTTTCGGGTTGCCCCTGTTGGAGGCGATGGCCGCCGGGGCGCCCGTGATCGCCAGCAGGATCGATGTTTTCGAGGAGGTGGTGGGTGACGCGGCGATCCTCCTGCCCCTGACCGATCCAGCATCCTGGAGCGAGGCGATCTTGGGCCTGGACGAGCCCGGCCACCGCGCGAAGATGATCGAGGTCGGTCGTCGGCGTGCACGGGCGACGTCCTGGCGTGACCCCGCTGCACACCTCATGCGCATCATGACCTCCGACTAGTGTCCTGCGCCTGAGATTCGTTTTAATAGCCGTCCGAGGGATTCGAGGATCTCGTCGGCGGTCTTGGTCCAGATGAAGGGCTTGGGGTGGGTGTTCCAGTCTTTGATCCAGCCGCGGATGTCGGCTTCCAGCTGTTGGGCCGTGTCGTGATGGCTGCGCTGCAGAAGGTCTTCGGTGACGTAGGCGAAGAACCGTTCGACTTGGTTGACCCAGCTGGAATACGTTGGTGTGAAGTGCATCTGGAACCGCGGGTGGGCGGCCAGCCAGGCCTTGACCTTGGCGTGTTTGGTGAGTCGTCGGAGGGAGTCTCACCCTCCGGCGCTCGCAGAACCGTACGTGACAGTCTCCCGTCATACGGCTCCCACAGGTCGGGCTGAGGTGGGTGCGACGAGGTGCCAGTGGGCGAAGAGACGCGGCTGGTGCTGTCGAACAGTGTCCAGCCACGCTTGGGCCTTGGCTCGTTTGCCGCAGGGGTTTGAACTTCTGCATGGCCCATCGCAGCAGATGCTGATCGATGTGCCGTGCCAGGGAGTAAAGCTCGGAGCGGTAGAAGACTCCGTAGTAGCCGATCCAGCCTCGGACCACCGGGTTGATCTGTTGGGCGAGGCCGGACAGGTCCGACCCGCTGCGACGGTTGAGGTGCCAGTGCCGAACCTTCTGGCCGACTGCCTTCCTGGCGGTGGAGCTGATGGCCGGGGAGAAGCTCACGAAGTAGCCTCTCCGGCCACGGGCCAGGCGGCCCCGGAAGGTGCAGCCCAGGAAATCGAAGGAGATGTGCTCCGATTGCCCTGGGCGGTTCGTGTCCTGGCAGAACACGATCTTCGTCTTCTCGGGGTGCAGCTCAAGACCGAAGGTCCCGAGCCGGCGGGCGATGTCGTCCCGAAGTTCTCGGGCCTGTTCCTTGGTGACGCAGTGGGTAACGATGTCATCGGCATAACGCTCAAAGGACAATCCGGATGCTGCCGGGTCATCCACATATCGAACGCGTAGTGCATGAAAAGGTTAGCCAGTAACGGCGAGATCGGGGAACCCTGAGCCTCGATCCACCGCGGCGTCTGTAGTTGATCTTGAAATCTGATGTTGATCTTGATTTTGGCGCTGGTCGGTGTGCGGGCGTGGCGTAGCCGCCGATCTCGGTATCGGTGGTGTCCGGGTGGGGCC
>JAABUP010010289.1_pt1 | contig 11100 bp, 6 predicted proteins | sample 5559201 | NCBI WGS metagenome assembly JAABUP01 (sample SAMN10711887, study PRJNA513373) | rock metagenome | isolation source: Antarctica rocks | place: Antarctica | reverse complement strand
CCCATCAGCCGCGATGACTGGCATGGAGACTGGAATTACACGTTGCACCCCACACGCGACACGCCCGAAACGCACTGACTTGATTCAGTACGACGCCTAAAGCCGGCCACTGACGCCGGCGGGTGGACCAGCGCCTGGGTAGTTTCAAGTGCAATGTCACGAAGAGTGAACTATGTTTAACTCCCTCAGCCGGAGGGAGAGGTTCGTGTGGCCGGCAAGGCACTCGGTGGTGGCTCCAGCGCGGTCGCCGCGTCGGCTCATGCTGCCTGCGCCCGATTCCGGGGCACCGATCCCCTGATCACGGGAGTCACACGACGCGCCTTGGCGACGCAGGTTGGACATCCGGACGACTCTGGGACTATCCCCGAGGCGCGATGGATGCGCGCGATGACGTTCGAAAGGCTGGTCAGGGACGTCAAGTTCGCCAGCGAAGTGGCCACGACCACGGTTGGTCGCCTTGGACTTGAGCGCCCGACCGAGGTCGTGACCGTCAACGCGAGCGTCAACGCCGACAAGACGGCGCAGCTGCTGTCCGACGCCCATCACCGGGCGGTGACCACGGGGGCGGCCACGCTGGTCCACGGCCTAGCCGTCCCGTTCGTCGGTTTCGAGGAGACCCGGGCCACCGACGTGAAGCCCGACTTCGCAGTGGTGGCTCCGCAGGTGGACCGCGAGGGCGACGGGTCCTGGCTGGTAGTGGGCGACGCCAAAGACTACGAGCGGATCCGCTCGCGGATCGAGGACACGAGGCTGCTGAAGGGCTTCCTGCAGGTCGCTCTAGGAGCCGAGTCGTGCGCGCGCTGGTCCCAGCTTCCACCCGGGATGGCGGTGCACGACTACGGCGTGCTGGCCGTTCCTCGCAATGCGTTCCTGCAGCCAGAAGCCCTGGTCGAGCTACTCGACGATCACCGAAGCGAGGTGCGCCTGCGTGTCGATGAGCGACGTCTTGAAGCCGGTATGGAGCCCTACGACGAGACCGACGACCTGCCTACGTTCGTCGCACATCTGCGGGCCACCTTCGACCCGGCATCCTGCACGACCTGCCCGCTGTTCTCCTACTGCCGCGACGGGCTGCGGAGGTCGAGTGACCCGGCGGATCTTCTGATCGAGCTCGGCGTGGCTTGCGACGTACGACAACACGTCGTCGGCTTGGTCGACGGGTCCGGGGTCCTCGGTACGGCGCCAACGTCGGTCGTCGCCAACGTCGTCGCAAGCCTCGACGGAGTCGGTGAGCGCACCGGACAGCTGCGCACAGACCAAGCGGGCCAGCGCGGCACCGTCAACGTCGTCATCGCGAAATCGGATGCTGCGGCCCTCGGGGTGCACGGCATGGCCACCCAGCGAGTGACCGCCACCGGCCCGGAGCCGTGGGAGGTCACCGTGTTCGGCGACCCTCAAGGGCCGGACACCCGTCGGGAAGTCATGAAGCTGCTCGGACATCAGTTGACGAAAGCGATCGCGGGTCAACGCAAGGCGAGCCGCGACGCGCCGAGCCCGGTGCACCTCGTCGTCCCGGACAAGTCCACCGCCAACGTGCTGGTCTCGATCGCGGACAACCTGGCGGGCATCGAGCTGAGTCGTCTGCGCTGGGAGCGCGACAAGGTGATGGGCCGAGAACCCCTCACATTCAACGGCGACGCGGCCGCGATCCCGCCAAAGCTCCCGGAGTCCGACCGTACGGCGGTGTCGTTCCTCCTCGAGGAGGACCGGGCGAGAGCCCTGACCCTGCGCTCCCCGATCGTCGACGTGCGCACGGCCTTGGCACACCACGTGGTTGCCGGCGGACCGGCCATCAGCGCCTACCGTCTCGACTATCTCGTCGCGTGGGCAGAGGCGACGTCTGCCGAGCCGCTCGAGCACCGCCGGCTGGCGGACGAGATCGAAGGATCGGAGCACACGCCGGGCGCTCGGCTCACCAACCGACGATCCGACGCAATTCACCAGGCGCTTACGGGGAGCCGCGTACGCCCGCGGGAGAGCCGGGACCGGCCAGCCGATCCGGCGGCGTACGACGCGCTGGTGCGTGAGGAGTTGGCCTACAAGTGCGAGACGCTGGAGCGGGCGCTGGACGCGCTGGACACCTTCCCTGACTCACGGCTTCGAGAGGTGCACCGCGCCATCGAGGGTGACGCCCAGGCGGTCTGGCGGCGGCGGCTGTCTCTGCACGCCTCCGACCTGGTCCGGTTCGGGCGCACCTATCGCTTCTGGCGCAATCGCCTGGTCCCGGTCATCGAGAGCGACGGCAAGTGTCACGGTCAGCTGCTCGCGCTCGCCAACAGGCAGGCGGCCGACGACCTCGCAACGGCGGCCGGCACGCGGGACGTCGCCGTGGCCACCGTCGTATCCACCGCGCCGTTGCTGCTGGACGTCAGCTCGCGTCGCATCGGTGGCGGATCACGCATCGTCCTGCTCCACGTGGGTGACCGCGCCTGCGTCGAAGGCGACGGGGTGGACGTCAAGGCGCAGCAGGGGAGCTTCAGGTTTGCTGGACTGGCGATCGGTCCTCTCGCGAAGGTCGACGACCCCGACCACCCTCGTCGCTTCGTCTGGACGCCGGCGACGAATCCCTCGCTGGACGAAGGCGACCGGTTGGTGGCGGCGAACTTCACCTGGTTCTCGAAGAACACCGGCAACACCTTCCTGAATGTCTCCCGCCCGGGTGCCGACGACCAGGCCGCACCCAAATTCACGTGCACCTCCCAGTCCTACGGCGATGACCCGGACGTTCACCACTACTGCTGTCGGCCGCACGAAGTCGCCGAGGCTGAGTGGTCGGACGAGCTCGCCGCTCGCCGCGCACGCGGCGAGCTCAACCCCCAAGTGTGGCCGCCGGTCGTCGACGGCGACGCGTTCGAGGTCACGGCCGAGGGAGCGGCCGTCGGTGACCCCACGTCCGCACCGGCCAGTGCGGCTCCGGGGGAGCTGACGATGGACGATCTCGAGTGATGGTCGAGTTCACCGCGCCGACCGGCTCCGGGCCGGACAACCGGGTTCACCATGCGCAGGCGGCCGCCGGCAACGCGGCCGTGGCGGCTCGGGCGAGCGGTCTGCTGCTCGACGCATTGTCAGGCTACGTCGAGATCGACCGGATCCTGCTCAAGGCCGCCGCCGGGGCCGGCAAGTCCTACGTGCTGCGCAAGCTGGTCGCCGACGCCGTTCAGCACCGGCGCTGCGCGCGGGTAGCTGTAATCGCGTTCCAGAATCGACAGATCTGGCCACTGGCGATTGCCATCGGGAAAGAGTTCAAGGACCCCACACGAGTGTGTCTCTTCATCAGCAAGGACAGGTTCCTGGATCTCCCCGACGAGGTGCACGAGCACGCGGTAGTCGTGACGTCGACGCCGGACATCCCCGCTGACGTCGAGGTCGTGATATCGACGTCACACAAGCTTGGGGCCTTCAGCACCCTGTCCAGGCTGCTGGGTCACTTCGGGCCGGCGTACTGCGGCGACGCAGCGTTCGACGTGCTGTTCGTCGACGAGGCCTGGCAGCTGCCACACCACCTGTTCGACAGGGTCGCGAAGGCCGCGCCGCTGACGGTCGGCGTCGGCGACGTTGGACAGCTGCCCCCGTTGGAGGTCGGTCAGAATCCATGGCGGGGAGACCCCGGCTTCAACCCCTACCGCGCGTGGCCCACCGACTACGACAAGGACAGCCGCACCGTCACGCTCGAGCTTCCGGCTGTCTGGCGCCCGCCCGCCGGCCAGATCGATCTGTGGCGGGCGTTCTACCCGGAGTGGGGCGAGCTCAACTGCGTCGCCGGCCCCGACGACCGCCGGCTTGCTGCTCCTGGCCTTACGGCGGCTGCCGCCGCCATTTGGGCGCAGGTGGGTACCGGCGTGCCCACACTGCTGGAGGTCGAGGGATTGGCGGAACCTGAGGCCGCAGACGTGGATCTCCCGCTCATGCAATACGTCGAGTCGTTGCTCGACGAGTTGTTCGCCGCAGGGGCGGCTCTCGAGGCCGAGCGGTACAGCGACGACGGTTCACTTCAAGGGACGACCCTGCGGATACACCCAGGGGGAGATTCGGCCGATCCACTGGTGGCTGTGCTGGCGACACGAAACCAGGCTGTGGACGACGCCACTGACGTGGTGGAGCGGCTGCGGACACGACACGGACTGGCTGACACCGAGTGCGTCGCCTCGACGGTCGACTCGTGGCAGGGGCAGACCAACGGGATCACCGTGGCAGTGCACCCACTGAGCGGCGCCGCCGCGCTGGACAAGTTCAACTCCGCCTTCGGGCGCCTGGCCGTCACCTGCACCCGCGCGACGCACGGACTGCTGATGGTGACTCGGCCCGGCCTCGACCAACTCCTGGGCGAGGCGCCGGCGCGTCCCGGCACCCCGTTCGGCGAGCCCGGGAACCGGCACCTGCCCCGACAGACGCATCAACGCATCCTCGCCACCTTTGCGCGTGGCAAGGTGACCGTGACGCCCGATCGCACCTAGAGGAGAGTCGTGTCCCGTCTCAACGACCTGCTGCGCCAGCTTCGCCTCAAGGACGCGGCAATGGCCGACGACCTGCAGCGCGAGGTCGACAGTCTGGCCGACCGCCGTGCGTTCGGGCTCAACTTCGAGCGACACGTGCCTGAGGCGGTGGAGCTGCCCGGACGGCCGGTCCGCCGCGCAGACAAGGTCCGCATCCTGCCACCCCGTGGGACGATGCCGACCAAGGGGGACAACCGAATCTGGCGCGTGTTGACAATAACCGCCGACGGTGGCACGCGATTGGCATCGCTGGAGGTTCTAGACGGAGGCGAGACCGCAAACGCTGCCGTCGATGACCTCGTCGTCGTCGCGGAGTTCCGGGACCCGATTTACCCGGGCCTGGTTTCCACCGGCAAAGTCGAGCGCGGCGGCGACAAGCCTTTCCACTCCGTAATCAACGCCGAGAACTACCACGCTCTCCAGACCCTTCTCTTCACGCACCGCGGGAAGGTCGACTGCATCTACATCGACCCGCCTTACAACACCGGCGCGAAGGACTGGAAGTACAACAACGACTACGTCGAGTCGGACGACCACTACCGGCACTCGAAGTGGTTGGCGTTCATGGAACGCCGCTTGCTGCTTGCGAAGGAGTTGCTCAGACCCGACGACTCGGTCTTGATCGTGACCATCGACGAGAAGGAATCGCTACGCTTGGGCCTTCTCTTGGAGCAGACCTTTCCTGAGTCGAACGTGCAGATGGTGGCCACCGTCATCAATCGCAAGGGAAACGCTCGTCGAGGTGAGTTCTCGCGGTGCGAGGAGTACCTCTACTACGTCCGTGTTGGCAATCCACTCGTCAGCGCGTGGGAAGACGACATGCTTCACGGTGTCGAGCCACAGGAAACGGACGTGCGATGGAAGAGTCTGTTGCGGCTAGCGTCCACCGGTAGGACCACCGGCAGATTCAACCTCTTCTATCCGCTGTTCTTCGATCGAGACACTCTTTGCTTCTTGAGAGCAGGCGAACCGCTTCCCGATGGGTTTCCCACCAACGAAGTCGTGATTCCGGAGGGTGAGTCAGTGCTCTGGCCCATCAGTAAGGATGGCACCGACGGCAGATGGTCCATCAGTCGCCCGAAGTTCAACGAGTACGTGACCAAGGGGTACGTAAAGTTCGGCCGCAAGAACACCGGTGGACGGACCCCCTATTACCTGATGACCAGCCAGGTGGCATCTATCGAAGATGGAACCCTTCTCGTGACTGGGCGTGATGAGGATGGGGCAGTAATCATCGGCCCGACTAAGCGACAGCGTCAGCCGATGACGGTTTGGAACAAGGCGTCACATTCAACCTCGGGTCATGGCACCAGCCTTCTCAGGGAACTCATGCCCGATCGTCGATTTCCATATCCCAAAAGCGTCTACGCAGTCGAAGACGCTGTCCGGTTCGTGGTCGCCAATCGTGCTGATGCAACCGTGCTCGATTTCTTTGCTGGTTCTGGGACGACAACTCACTCTGTGATGCGGCTGAATAAGCAGGACGGAGGCCGCCGCAGGTCAATCTCTGTTGCCAACAACGAGGTGACCGCAGACGAGCAGCGACAGTTAAGGCAGGACGGCTTTCGCCCTGGGGACGCCGACTGGGAAAGACTCGGAATCTGTGACTACATCACCAAACCGCGCATCGAAACCGCGATTTCGGGTAGGACACCCGGCGGCGACCGCATCAAGGGCGACTACAAGTTCACCGACGAGTTCCCGATGGGCGACGGGTTCGAGGAGAACGTTGAGTTCTTCACGCTAACGTACGAGGCGCCACTCCGGGTTGCCAGCAACCGGGAGTTCGTCCGGATCGCGCCGTTGTTGTGGCTCCGAGCCGGTTCTGTGGGCCGGCGCATCGTCGACATCGATCACGGCTGGGACGTTGCGGAGGCCTACGGCGTTCTGGCCGACCTCGATCAGGTCGACGCGTTCCTGCATGCTTTGAAGGAGCAGGAAAGCGCCAGGTTGGCGTTCATCGTCACCGACGAGGATCGACTCTTCGAGTCTGTGGTGCGAGACCTGCCGGATCTCGTCGAGCCGGTGCGCCTCTATGAGTCCTACCTGCGTAACTTCGAGATCGAGTCCGGACGAGGTGCCCGGTGAAGTTTACGCTGAAGGACTAGGTTTCGAGTGTAAGTGCACAAGGGAGTACCAGGCCGACGCCGTCGCCTCCGTTCTGGGCAGGCTTGAGGAAGGTCGCACGACGTACTCGCGCGATGGCATCGAGACGTCCTTCTCGCTGACCGCGACCACAGGTGCCGGGAAGACCGTCATCGCCGCGGCCGCCATCGAGGCACTCTTCTACGGAAACGAAGACTTCGACGCTGACCCGGGCGCTGTGGTGATCTGGTTTTCCGACGACCCCAGTCTCAACGACCAGACCCGTCTGAGGCTGATGGAGGCGTCCGACAAGCTCCTGTACTCAGACCTGGTAACCATCGCGCCGCCGTTCTCCAAGCCCAGGCTCGACCCCGGAAAGGTCTACTTCCTCAACACCGGCAAGCTCACCAAGAGCTCGTTGCTCACCCGCGGGCACGACCCAGACGCCGACGGCGGGTCGCTGCCCGGGCTCGGTGTGGGCACGCAGCCGGACCTACAGGGGTGGACGATCTGGGAGACCGTTGCCAACACCATCGCCGACGACGACCTCACCGTCTATCTGATCCTCGACGAGGCGCACCGGGGCTTCAACGCCAAGGCCAACTCCGACAAGCCCACCATTGTTCGCCGGTTGGTCGACGGCCATGCCGGCTATCCGCCGATCCCGATCGTCTGGGGGATCTCGGCGACGATCGAGCGGTTCCGTGACGCCATGAGCGCTGCCAACGCCGACCGCAGCCGCAAGGCACTCAAACTGGTTAGCGTTGACGGCTTCCGAGTGCAGGAGTCCGGGCTCGTCAAGGACACGGTCGTGCTCGAGATCCCGGCCGAGGCGGGTAACTTCGACTCGATCCTAGTGAGGCGTGCCGCTGCCAAGCTCCGGGAGTCGACCGAACGGTGGCAGCGGTACGCCGAGTCGCAGAGGATGCTGGAGGTTGTACGACCGCTTCTGGTGCTGCAGGCACCGAACACGCCAGACCCGGACGACCTGGGCCTGGCGCTCGACACGATCTTCGGCGAGTTTCCCGAGCTCCAGGGCAACGCCGTGCGCCACGTGTTGGGCGACCACTCAACCCAGAAGTTCGGTACTTGGGAGGTGGACCACATCGAGCCGCAGCTGGTCGAGGACTCAACCCATGTCCGGGTACTGATCGCAAAGGATGCGATCTCCACCGGCTGGGACTGCCCTCGGGCTGAGGTGCTCGTGTCGTTCCGGCCGGCGAGGGACCACACCCACATCACTCAGCTGCTCGGCCGGATGGTCCGCAACCCGTTGGCTCGGAGGATCCCCGGCGATGAGAAGCTCAACTCGGTCGAGTGCATCCTGCCGTTTTTCGACCGCACCACGGCCGGCAACGTGGTCAAGTTCCTCACCGGCCAGATCGACGGAGTCCCGGACGGGAGCAACCGTAAGGTCATCCGTCAAGAGTGCCTGTTGCTGCCCAACCCCAAGATTTCGAAGGAAGTGTGGGCGTGCTGGGACGGGCTCCCCACGGAGACGATCCCCAAGCGGGATGCCTCGCCCGTCAAGAGGCTGTCACTGTTGGCGCTGGCCCTCTCTCAGGACGGGCTGAGGCCGGGGGCCTTGGCCGAGGTGGAGGCCCGGTTGCACGAGTTGCTCGACGAGGCGAGGAAGATGTACGCCGAGCAGATGGAGAGGGCGGTCCAGGAGGTCTGGGCAGTTCACCTGCAGGCGATCGCGGGCCGGATCGGTCGGCCGGGGGCCAAACTCACCTACACCGACTTCGTGCAGCGGGCCGACGACCGGGCGATCCGCGTCGCGTTCGGGGACGCGCGCAAGTCCTTCGGCCCGGATGTCGCCCAGTCGTACGTCAACCACCTCGCGGACGCCGATGACTCGGGTGACGACAGTCTCCGTGAGGCCTTCGTCGCCACCGGCGCTCTCGCCACGGTTCGGGAGGTCCGGGACCTCGTCGACCGAGAGTCGGACGAACTGGCCGCCGCATGGTTTGCGGAGTATGCGGACCGGATCAGAGGTCTGGTGGACCTGCGGCGGGCCGACTACGACGAGATCCGCGCGCTGGCCACCACTCCACAGGTCGCGCTGCTCGGTCGGCCGCGCACCCGCATCGAGGACTACCTTGACGAGCGGGACGACGGCCAGACCCTCCTCGCGGAGGTGATGCCGAAGCACCTGATGGCCGACGAGAGCGGGATGTGCCCTGTCGCGAAGCTCAATGATTGGGAGCTCGAGGTGGTCAAGCGGGAGCTGGCCAGACTCGCCTCGGTCGGGTGGTACCGCAACCCGCCTAGACAGACGTCAGACTCCCTCGGGGTCGCCTACCGGGACGAGGTCGCCAACTGGCGGTCGATGCACCCGGACTTCATCTTCTTCAACAGGATCGACGGCGTCGTGCGCGCGTCCATCGTCGATCCGCACGGGCACCACCTCGAAGACTCACTGGTCAAGCTCCAAGGGCTGGCCCGGTTCGCGGGCGAACACGGCAGCGCCTTTGATCGCATCTGGGTGGTGTCCCACGTTGGAGTCTCAATGCGCATCCTAGACATGAAAATCAACGCGGTTCGCCAGGCTGTGCTGGCCGCCAAGCCGCCGCCTATCGAGCTGTACCAATCCGTGGTCGCGACCGACTACATCTCGACTCACCGGGTGTCTGGTGAGAGCGGGTGACGTCGCCGTTCGGTTGGCTCGATCACGGATTACGCGCAGCGCGCCCAGATGATGGAGTCGTCAATCTCTTAGGATCAGGGAGTGTTGACGAACTCGGCATTGGCAGTATCCGTGCTGCGTCCTCGGACGCGTTCATTTCCGGGAACGTCGGTCCTGCACAGACGGGCGAGGTACTTGCTCTTCATCCCCTGGCTTCTCGCCAACGTGGCCCGCAAGGGTCGGGCGGTTGAGGAGTCGCGGAAGTCGCTGCGGGATGCCGAGGTGAAGCTGATCCGCTCCCTGATCGCTGGCGGGGAGCAGCAGGGGTCATCGGCTGTCAACCAGGCGCAGGAGAAACTCAAGACGATGCCGAGCCAGGTGTACTCGCCGGCTCTGGGTCGGCTCGGACTTCGGCATTGGGACGTGTCCATCGACGGCTACTTCCGGATCGCTTCCAAGCGAGTGCGGCGGAGCACCGAGACGCAGGTGCGCCAGGGCGGAGCCCTTGAGGTCGGCGTAGACCTGTTCGATGATCGCGTGCCCGCGGTGGGTGCGGTCCGCGGTGGTATGGACGACGCGACAGGGACGACAGCCCCGGCCGATGACCGGCTGGCCGTGTCAACCCGATTTGGCCCCAGGTTGTCGGCCTGGAACGCGGTCGTGCGCGTCCTTGCGGCGCCGACGCGCCGGACCGAAGGCCCTCCGTGCGGCTTGCACGCTACCTTTGCCGACGAGGAAGTTTCCTACCGCGCCGGGGACAGCGACCTGCTGCGCACGGTCATCCAGCTCATGCGCGTGAGTGCCTTGGCGGCTTCGTCGCGGCGTGACGTCGAGGGGCTCGAGATCGCCGAGGAGTAGATCCGGGCTGCCCTGGCCCTGATCGGCCGGGTCAACACGATCCGCAGGGCTTCGGGCTCGATCCGGAGGGGGGCCGAGGTGATCGACAAGGAGTGCAACACGGTGCAGACCGGGGTCACGACCCACCTCGGACGAGCGCTCGATGCCCTCGCCGGGGTGGCCATGGAGGCGGCCGACCTGGGCGTCGAGGAGTCCACCGACATCGAGCAGGCCACTGGCGCTGCCTGACAGCCGTGGGCCGGCCGTCAGGAGGGGGCGGCCGGCCCACACCCACGTGGTGCTTGGCGCGGTTTGGCTCTGCAAGCGACTTCAGGTCGGAACATTGCCCGGCCGCTCGTCCGATCGGGCAGCTCAGTCGACACAAGATGCGGAGGCTCTCGCGCTCGGGCCAAACGGCCAGCCCCGGTCTCGGTCAAGCTCATCCAACCGCTGCGTGAATCTTGAATCACGCCAGCAAAGATGTCCGGTTCACGCCCGAATCCAGGCCTCCTTCTAGGATCGCCACCTATGAGTGGGGGGCGGCGAAGGTCCCTGGTCGAGCAGGACCGGGACGCCGCGGCGCGCCACCGCGTGCAGGCGGCGTCTGCTTACCGGCAGCGGTGGAGTCCCCCCGCGTGGTAGGTGTCGGCGGTCCCTTTAGGGCCGGGCGCGACCCATGAGCCTGTCGTCGTCGGTGCGGGAGCATGTTCGCCGGTCGTACGGCTGGAGGTGGACGCCGATATCCAACGCGGTACGGCCACCGGTCCCGGAGCCACGACGAGATGAGCAGCAGCCCGAGCGCGAACAGAGCGCCGGAGACAAACTCGAGACTCATGACATCCCCCTCCTAGAGCGAGCCCGCACGGGTGAGCATCGGCGCGGGCGAGGCCGGCGACAGCTTGGGTACTGGGCGGGCGTTCGCGTCATGCCGTCGCCGACGACGGGTGCGCGCGGTCAGGAGCAGATCTGTGACCACGAAGGCACCCAGGATCGCGGCTCCCTGTTGGCCGTGGCCGGCACTGGCCACCGTGGCCGCGGTGCACCAGCAGACGGCAG
>JAABUP010010288.1_pt1 | contig 11102 bp, 10 predicted proteins | sample 5559201 | NCBI WGS metagenome assembly JAABUP01 (sample SAMN10711887, study PRJNA513373) | rock metagenome | isolation source: Antarctica rocks | place: Antarctica | reverse complement strand
ACTGTTGTTCTACCGGTTGCTGCAACAGGCGGTCAACACGGACCCGCATCCGTTGGATGAGCTGCGCAATCCCGTTGGGGAAGTGGAGGTTCCGTTCTGAACTTGACTCAAGCAGCTATCCAGTACAAACGTTCGATGTCTGATGGTAAAGCCGCCATGGCCGATCCTGGCACTGGACACTCCGTCGAATTCGTTGCGCACTCCCCGCAGCTGCGAGCCGACGGGCCGGCGCCGGCCGCTTTCGGGGGATGTGCACCCCGCCGCGACGGACTTGACACCGGGACAGGCCCCCGCGAAACGTGACCGTCCTGTCCCGATTTCTTAGAGGTCGAACAGCGGGACCGCTTCTGCCGCGGCCACCCACACGGGAGTTAGAGGTGGAACGGCGAACAGGTCGGCGGGAAAGTCGTCCACGCCCGGAACCGCGACATGGGCTGGTTCGTCGAACAGCGGCAGCACATCGACCATCGGGAAGCCCTGGGCGATCACTTCGGCCAGGATGTGCGCCAACATCGCCGGTGAGGTGGGGCCGGCCGTGATCGCGGCGCGGATGGCGTCCTGGATGGCGCGGGACGCACCGGCCGGTCCCCGAACATCCACCATTCCCGGTTTGGGTCCGCGCAGCTGTCCGCGGGCTACGGCTTGCCGCACATTTTCTCGTTGGGTGCCGCGCCGCAGGTGCCCAGGGTGGGTGTTCACGCACAACCGGACGTCGCAGTCGTGCAGATGGGTGGACCCCAGCGGCAACGGTCCGAACACCAGCGCTGATACCGCGGCATGAGGAGTAATCACCCGCCCGCCCCTGACCCGCACCGCGGGGTCGACATTCGGGGTGGTGGAAGGTGTGGGGACCCAGAACTTGCCGTAGCCGTCGCTGCCCACCGCCCCCATCCACAGGGTGCAGGAGGCGGTGGGAACAATTTGGGCGCGGAGGCGCTGCACATCGGCGCGGGAGAGCCGGGCGCTGGGCAACTTCGATTTACTCATTGCTGGGCTGCCGCCCGATCCTGGTGCATCACGTCAACGCTGCGGTGCTGCAGGCCGGCGGTAGCCAAGCCGCTCCCGGCCGGCGGTAGCCAAGCCGCTCCCGGCCGGCGGCTCTGCCAGACCCTGCTCGAAAGAGCCGGCGCGGAGGCAGCCGCTCAACACTCCCCTCATTCACCCAGTGTCCCAACACAAGGCCCTGGACCGGGAATTCTACCTGGGCGGGTCCTCCGGGAAGGTGCGATCTGCGTCGACTTCGGCACCGGACCACGGGGTGTCCGGCGGTGGCTGGGAAGCTGTCCGAGGCGCCAGCGTTAGGGGCCTGGTGGTGGCCAGTGGAATCGGCTTCGAGGGCTGATCGACATCGCTGGGCGGGTCCGGCCGGCCGCGGTGGTATGACCTGTCAGTGAGCTTCCAACAGATCAACCGCCTTCAAATCAATCGCAACCCACACGGCCTGATACCGGAAAGGACCCTCGAGCGGAACCGGCCGGTGTCTGACCAGGTGACCGTGGTGCTGCTGACCTTCAACTGTGCACACCGGCTGGTCCCGGTCCTTGACCACCTGCGGGATCTTGGGCTGCCGACGATCGCCGTTGACAACGCATCCGTCGATCACACGGTGGACGTCCTGCGTGATCGCGGTGATCTCGAAGTAATTGCGCTTCCGGTGAACATCGGCGCCGCTGGACGCAATCACGGCGTGCAACGCGCCGAAAACGCCGTACGTGCTGTTCTGCGACGACGACGGCTGGTGGCAGCTGGAGGGTCTGCCCGCCGCGGCTCGACGTAGCCCGCACCGTCACCTACCTGCACTTCACCCAGGGCTACTCCAGCGCCAACCTCGACCAGCAGGCCGCCGCCGCGCAACGGGGCGACGCGATCTGGCTCGGCCGGCAGCTGCACCGCCTCACCCCCGGCGATTTCGAAACCACCGGGCTGCTGGCGTTGATGCTGCTGCACGAAGCACGAGCCGCAGCCCGCACCGACCACCGTGGGGAACTTGTCCCATTCACCGCGCAGGAACATAGTCGCTACGACACCGCGGCGATCGCCGAGGCCCGCCAGCTGCTGGCTGAAACCGCCGCCGTAGCCGGTGAACTTGGTAGCTACCAGACCCACGCAGCTATCGCCGCTGTGCAGACCGGCCCCGACGCGCCGACGACATCGACTACGAACTGCTCGTAGACCTCTACGACATCTTGGCCCGTCTGGACTCTTCACCAGTCATGGAAATCAACCGGGCCGTTGCGACGTCCCGCGCCCAGCGCCCCGCCGCCGCCCTCGAGGTCATCACGCCGCTGCTCGCTGACCCGCGGCTGGTCACCTCCGCCGCTCTGCGCGCCGCCCACGCCCACATCCTCACCGACCTCGGCGACACCGCCGCCGCGGACCAGGCCTTCACCCAAGCCGCCCGCCTGGCGCCCAACCCGCGCCAGCGTGAACACATTGAACAACGCCAAGCAGGCCGCTGGCCCTGAGCCCGCCGGCCGGCACCGCGCGGTCTGTTGTTGATCTTCGTCGGCGGGCAGTTGATCTTGTGGCTGGATTTTCATGGGTGGGCGTGGTTGATGGCCCGGCTGGTCCGGTTCTCCAATCAACGAGCTCCACTTGCCACACGCGACCTCGTGTCGCACCATCCGCGAGATGCCCCTTCCAGACTGGACCGATCGAACCCTAGAAGTCCGACCGTCCTGCCTTCAAGGGCATTCCCGCGCTGCGACCCGCCGAAGACCCACGAAGGCGCATCCGGGTTCAGCGGTTTTATGGCGGTTTAATACCAATGTCTGCGGCCACCCACGAGCCGGCCGGTGCCACCCACGATGGCCAAAATGGCGCCGATGACGAGAAGGATGATGCCGATGGTCCAGAGGATGGAGATCTTGGCGATGAAGCCGACGATCAGGAGGATGATGCCCAGGATGATCACGGTGGTGGCCTTTCGAGGAGTTGGGTCGGCGCGCGAGTCGGAGCGCGAACCGGGAGGATAGTGCCGGGCTGGTCGTTGTGACTATCTGAACGTTCCACACCCCATACGCCGGAGTATTCTTGGCGGCTGCGATTTCGGGTTTCTCCACCGCGTCCATGGCCTTCACTGTGATTTCAGCGGCGCGGCTCCCTCTGCTCCCACCCTCACGGGCAGGACCTCTAACGACGCTGCAGGTTTATCCTTGATGCTGCGGACCGCACAGTTGCTCCCCCCAAAAGGGGCTTTTGACACTGGGCTTCGACCCCGGCCCTTTCCAACCGAAGCCGCCAGTCTGCTACTGGGCCACCAGAGCGCTACCCGAACCGGACTCACACCGGCAAGCGACGACGAGCACGAACCAACACATCACCCCGTCACGAGGCCACCTCCAGTTCCGCTGGGCGCACGAAAGCGCGAGGTTAGTACTGCAGCTGCAGTTCGTGATCTTGGGCGTGTCGTGGCTGGCCAGGGCGGCCACCGGGCGAGCATTCCGTGGTTGTGTGGAACAAGGAAGACGCCGCGGTGGCCGCGGCGCACAGCGTAGACGGTTGAACAGCCGGTAAATGCCCGGAGGAGGCCGACGGTCCAGTCGCCGACGAGGGGGAAAGCGCTGTCGTGGTCAGCGGTTCCAGCGGTTGTTGTAGACGTCGAGGCCGAACCGGTTGAGGCCGGTGGTCGCGGCGTAGCCGAGATAGGGGAGTCCGAATACGTCCTCGAGTGAGGCAAGTAGTGAGTAGTGGTTGTACGGCGTCGTGCTCCAGGTATTCGGCGCTGTCCACCGCGACAGGACCAGAGCGCCGATGCGGCCTCCGCCCAGGCCACTGATGCCCGGTAGCGGCGAGTTGGGGCCGGGTCCCTCCCCGCAGCACGCGGTCGCGTCGCTCTGCGGGCTGTCGGACTCGTCGGCCGTGATGATGAGTGCGCCGTCGGTTTTGAAGGCCGGCGAGTTCAGAATCTTCGGCACCCACACGGTGAGCCAGGCGTTAACGCCGGCCAGGCCGCCGGGACGGCCGTCGACGCATGGGGCGTCGTGTCCGTCGTCGCAAAGGTTGGGCGTGATGTAGGTGAGGTTGGCTGTCGTGCTAATGCTCGCCAGGTCGTTGGGGAGCTGGGCGAGGTCGACGACGCGCTGGGCGCACTTCGGTGAGTCGACGATGGCTGCGAAGTACAGGAACGGGTTGTGACGGGCGGCGTACTGGTCGCCGACCTTCGCCTGTTGGGTGGTGTCGACGGTGTTGATCACGGGGTGTCGGCACGGGGTGCCCATGTCCTGCATGTACCCCTTCCAGCTCAAGCCTTTGCCGTCGAGCTGGGTGGGAAGGGAGGCCACCGATGCGGGAAAGACGCAGCCGTCACCCACCGCCTGGCCGGGTGCGGCGGTCCCGGTTCCGACGAAGGAAGAGTAGATCTGGCAGTCCGCCTGCATCTGCGGGTTCGGTCCCTGTCCGGAGAGCTGCGCGACGTAATTCGGCTGGGAGTTGTGCGCCGTCCCGTAGTAGGTGTTCAGTAGCACGCCTTTTGACCGGAGCGTCTTCGCCAGGTACGGCGCGGCCGACGTGGGTCCCCAGGTCTTGTCATAACCTTTGTTCTCGATGTTGATCACAAACACGTGCTTGATCGGCGGCAGGTATACCGCCGTACTCGCCGGAGGGACGGGACTGACGCTCGGTACGGCCGCGACACCGCTCGCGCTGTGCCCGGCGAGGACGGCAAACACGGCCAGGACCGCCGTCAGCGTCAATGCCGCCAACCGGACGCGTGGCCGGAGCGATGGCAAAGCTGTGCTACCAGGGGTTCTCATTGCGGCAAGCTCCATCCGGCGGCCAGCGCCTTGTCTTTGAGTGCGGGCCATTCAGCTGCTTCCGCGCCGGTGAGGGGCGCCGGGGGGCAGACGGTGGCGGTGAACGGTGGCAGCAGGTATCGCGGGGCGGTCAGGTGCGGTGTCGAGTTGAAGTCGAGTACCTCGGCAAGGTTGCGGGCCGCGGAATCCCGCGGGGTCAAGGCATTCAAGCCCCAACGCCACTCGATCATCTTCAGCACGGAGGTGTGGTCGTAGGTGTTGTGCGCGACGTACCCGCGCCGCGCGAGGGGTGAGATCACCAGCGCGGGCACCCGGAAACCGCGCAGTGCCGTGGCCGACGAGACGTCGGGTGCGCTGCCCGGGGCGACATGGTCGAAGAACCCGCCCCATTCGTCGTAGTTGATGACCAGCACCGTGTTGCGCCAATTTGGGCTGGTGCTGACCGCTTCGTAGACCTGGTTGAGGAACTGCTCACCGGCGCGGATGTCGGCTTTGGGATGGTCGTCACCAGAACTACCCGAAGCCTCGTCCAAGAAGCGCGGGTCGACGAAGGACACCTGCGGAAGCTGGCCCGCCGCAGCCGCGGCCAGGAACGCCGGGAACGGTTCGGAAATGGGCAGGTATTTGGTGCCCCACAAAGCGGTGAACGGGACATCGGAGAAGTAGTACCGCCCCGTCAACCCGGCCGCGGCCAGCCGATCCCAGATGGTCGGCAGCGTAGAGGTGACGGAGGAGTTGTGCAGCCGGTCGGTCTGCGCGGCGTGCTGATAGAACCTGTTCGGGTACGTCTCGGCCATCACGGCGGAGAAGTACCGATCACAGACCGTCCACGAGGGCGCGGCCTGACCCAGAAAGGCCAGATCCGGTTTGGTGTAGTAGCCGATGGCGAGGGGGTCGTTCTCGCCGGCCTTCAACCACCCGTCGCAGCGTCCGTTGTTTAGTTCGATTCGGCCGCCCTCGTAGGAATGATCGGGGTCGTTGTAGGCGCAACTGGCGAAATCGGTGAGATGGTGCGTGCTGTGCCTGACTCCGTACCGGTCGGTGAAGGTCGAACCGGACTGTTTGCCGTCCGCACCGGGAACCCATCCCAGGAAATGGTCGAACGAGCGGTTCTCCATCATCACGACCACGACGTGTTCGATTCCGGACGAAGCGGGGGCCGGTAGCGCCCCGGCGAGCGCCGCGTTGGCAACGGGGCCGCGGCCGGACAGTCCCCATTCGGCCGCAAGTCCGGCCGCGCCCAGTACACCGGTTGCTTTCAGCAGCGTTCTTCTAGATTGATCCACTGCCGTAGTCAACGGCTACCGGGCCGAGAAGAACAGCTCTGCCGACGGTATTCATGCGCTGTTCACGCTCGCGTTCTCCGCGGCTGCGATGCAGTGCTCGGGCGTCACCAGAACGCCTAGTAGTGGAGCATCTTCCCGAACGCACGGCGGTGCTGGACCGGCTCGTGGACGCCCCCTGGCTCCAGGTGGCTGGCTGGTGGTGGAGAGCCTTGCCCAGTTCGCCGTCCAGGCTGCACACGACGCGAGCTTCCGCGCGAGCATGCGTGCTGGCTCGCACGATCGGGACCGACTGTGCCTGGTCGCGTGCCTGCCAGGCGAGCTACTCGATCGGGGGTTGCAGGACGTCGGCGCGGCCGCACATCTTCCGGTGACGGGACTGCGGAACGCCTCCGCGGACTGCTGGTCGCTGACCCTGGAGCAGCTGGCGCCGCGGATGGTGGAGCTCGACCTGGTCAGCCAGGACACCCTGGACCGCACTCAGGACCTGCTCGCCGACCCTCGGTTCAGCGACCTCGGTCACGGCATGCTCTCCGTCCAGGCACGTCGAGCGGCACCCGGCCAGTGACCGGTGGGCGATCGCCTGTGGAACACGATCCTGAAAGCGCTGCAGCGAATCACTTCCAAGCGCTGAGCCGACCCCGGTCCTGCGGCCTCCACGACCTTGGAAACCCTCTCCGCCGCCGGGCGAGGACGATCCGGCCGCGCCGCGGGTGTACTGGGCGGATCCCAGTCGGCCAGGACCTGACGCAGTTGGTCGCGCCGGCCGCGCCGGACATCTTCGTGGTGACCTACACCGAACCTGGCCTGGGCCCGGTGAAGTTCGGCCATGTGGTCGTGCAAGGTCGGGATCATTGCTCGAACGTCACAGAAGCCCAATCTAAGGACGGATATGAGCTCAGCGACAGCATGGCAGCCGTTGGGAACATATCTCGGGGTTGGTCGCGTTCAAGCCTGATCGAGCAGCTCGACAATGGCGCGGATCGGGTCGGCTGCCGAGTGCTCTGCCGCCATGATTTCGGTTCGCTCGCGGAATACGGGCTCGGCGAGCAGTCGGGTCACGGCGGCTGCTACCGCGGTAGGAGTCGGGTGCTGCGTGCCCAGGTCCAGGCCCACGCCGAACGCGGCGACTCGGGCCGCAACCATGGGCTTGTCCTCAGTGGTGCCCGCTACGACAACGGGGATACCGTATCCGATCGCCTGTTGAGTTGCGCCGTACCCTCCGTTGGTGACCAAGGCGTCGACTTTGGGGAGAAGTTGGTCGAACGGTACGTAATCGACCAGTCGAGCGTTTCCGGGAACTCGCAGCTCACCGGGCCGAGGGCTGCGGCCGAGGGCAGCGATGACCAGTACGTCCTGGTCGGCCAGGCCGTCGAGGGTGGGTTGGATCAATTCGGTGAGGTCGCCGTTGGCCATCGTGCCCTGGCTGACCACTATGACGCGTCGCTGGTTGAGCTCGGGCCACCATTCTGGCGGTGTCCATCCAGCCGCTGGCTCGGCGGGCAGTGGGCCCACCAGGTGCAGCCAGGTCGGCGCGTCGATCCGAGCGAACTCGAAGGACGGGACAGTGAGCTGAGCAATAGCGTCAGGGACCTCGTACATGGCGCGAAGCATCAACGGTATTCGACTCGAGGCGCCCAGGCCGGCAAGGACCCGGTTGAGATAGGCCGTCGCGGGCTCGAACGCAGTGTCCATCTCGGCGTTGAGCTTGGCGGCCACGCCGCGTATGTCCATGCCTTCGATCGGCGGAGGGGGGCCGAACGCGGTCAGCTCCCTCCCGGGCAGCGCAACCGGGTTGACGCCGACACCCACGCTTCGCCGGGGGCGGATACCGGGTGCGCCCAGCAGCTGCGGGAAGTCGCCGAGGAACGTGGCGTCGTGCAGGACGACCGCGGCCGGCTCGGCTTTGAGCAAGGTCTGCAAAACGGCGTTCTGGTCCGGGATCGTGTCACCGAACAGGTGACGCTGGTCGTAATCGAGCTGGGCGGGACCGGGGGGCAGTTGAGCGCGTTGCGGGTGGTCGTGGGCGAGCCGCCGATCATCGTAATCGGCCAAGCCGGTCAGCGGTACGAAGTCGGCACCGGTCGCGCGGGCATCGTCGGCGAAACGGCTGGCGGCAACAACGATGACCCGACGTCCGGCGGCGATCAGCCCCCGGGCTAACGAAAGCATCGGGCGGGTATGCCCGGTGAGTGGGGTGGCGGCAATTATGACGGGAGCAGCAGAGGTGGGCATCAGATCCTCGATCGGGGGCAGGGTTTCGTTGTCACACGTTGCGGGGCGGTCTACCGCAAGGTGGGGGTCTACCGCAAGGCGAAGCTGTCACTTTCCAGAGTAATGGGACGCGGCACCGCCCCGACCTGGGAGCCCAGCCGCTTTGTGGTGGTGTCCACGATCACAGACGGGTAGGACCCGGTAGGCATTGACACCAGAAAGATGCTCCTGATTACTGAAAATGTGAACCTCATAGGCCCCTCTCATCGCACGTGGAAGCGAAATGTTCATGGGGTCATCGCAACACCAATCAAGCCATACAATCTCTCCCCGGAGTGGTTCACTATTCAGCTGGGGTGGGGGTAGGGGGCAGCCACGAACCGGTAGTGAAAAGCTGTTTGGGTACTTGAAGTTGTCGATGCCCCATTTGTGGGCGGTGTTGGGGTAGGAGTGGACGAGGGCGAATTCCGTCAGTCCGGCGAGGGTGCGCCAGCAGCCGCCGGACGTTTTCTGTTGCACTTTGACGGGTCGGATGCTGTGTTCGGCTCCGTTGTTAGTGAACGGGACGGGCAGGTCGGTGGCGAACCGCAGGATCATGCACTGGAAGCGGCGGAACCGGTTGTCAGGAAGCAGGCCCCGGACGCCATTTCGCTGCGGTGGCCGTAGCTGTCGGTGGTGCCTTTGTCCAGCGTCCCGATGTAGTTGCTGAGCAGTTCGGCCAGGGCGTCGGCGTCCGGGTGGTGCGCTCCGGCGGCTGCGGCTGCTGGTGCGCGCCGGTGAGGGTGTCGGGCATCGGCCACGGCCCAGAGTGCCCGTGCGGGCCGGTGTCAGAGACCGACCGGACGCCGCGGAGCAGGTGCGCTGCGCACCCGGCACACCGTGGGCAGGTGGTCGTAGCCGGCGCGGACCAGGATGCGGATGAGGTCGGGCAGGATCCCGCCGTCGTCGATGACTTCCTTAGTAATGAACAATTGATGAATTGACGCCGTTTTGCCCTTCCGATCGGGTGCGGTGCTGCTATGGCGGAACTAGTGGACTCGGTAGCTCGGCGGTATGCGGTGCTGCGTAGGAATCAGAGATCGCCGAAGCCCTTCAACGCGGCTCGTGCGATCGACTCGCCGTACTCCTGCACGAAGTGACCCGCCCCTGCCACCAGCAACGGTTCCGGGCAACCTCGGATCTGGCCGCGCAACGTGCCCATCGTTTCCACGTCCGGATCATCGGCTCCGATAGCCATGAACGACTGGCCAGACCATTCTTCCGCCCAAAACGTCAGGGCCGCCTCGGCTTCGACGACCCCGTCCATCTCGGGCTCCACCATGGCCAGGTCCGGAAAGGTCCGGGCTCCAGCCTGGAATCTGCTATCGGGAAACGGCGCGTCGTAGGCGGCCATCTCTCGAGCAGTAAGCCCCGGTGCCGCTTGGCGAATCCATTCCCCCACCGGCAAGTCAGCAGTGTTGCGGACGAGCGACCGCCACTGGTAGAAGTGTGGACCGAGCGGCTCGCCGACGGGAAGAACTGTGTTCATCACAAATAGTCTGCCTAATCTGGACCGGAAGGCGGCATCCACCGGCAGGGTGAGCCCCAGCGTACCTCCCCAATCCTGAACGACCAACGTGACATTGCGAAGAGCGAGGCGCTCAACGAATCGCAGCAGGAAGTCCCGGTGAAAATGAAAGGTGTAGGTGGAGTCCTGCACCGGCTTATCCGACCGACCGAAACCGAAGAGATCGGGCGCAACAATCCGTGCGCCACTTTCCAACATCACGGGGATCATCTTTCGATACAGATAGCTCCAGGTCGGCTCCCCGTGCAGACACAAGAAGGTGCGATCGGAGTCTGGTGGCCCCTCGTCCACGTAGTGCGCTCGAAGACCTTCGTACCCGGGCAGATCGTCTATAAAGTGCGGCAGATAGGGGAAGTCCTGAAGGTCGGCGAACCGATCGTCCGGTGTACGGAGGGCGTTGGCATCGATCATGAGATCTCCTTGACGGCCGAAATTCAAGTACTTTCAAAGGTCGCGACATTTGCGCCGGGTCGAAAAGTTGGAGCCGTTCGTCACGTGCGCGGATATGCCTCCGACGGCAACTTCGGCTGCCAGCCACCTCCGAGCCGGCTTCCCGACACCCTGGTCGCCGAGGTCACCTCGGAGACTTTTCGCTTCATCAGCGCAGGATCGCCTGATCAATCATGGTGGTCGACGGAAGGTTCGTAATGTGAGTGGAGCTACGGGGCCCGTGGAATGGATGTTCACCGCGTCAGAGCCGCCGCGGTTCCTAGCGGTCGGCGGCCTGCGCGCGGTTCACCTGTCGCGGGAGCGTTTGGCCTGCGCCATCAGCGACGCAAGACGCTCGGCGTCAGCCGGCTGCGGGTGCTCGAATGACCCGTCGGCGCCGTACGGGTAGGCGATGGCGCCGCTCTGGTAACGCCACCCTTCCTGGAGCGCTCCGACGTCGTAGGCGTCGTAGCCGATGGCGTCGAGGAAGGTAGTCACCGTCTTCTTGGCTCTGTCGTCGTTGCCGGCAATGGGCACAGCGCTGCGGTCGGGCGCGCTGTGCGGGCGGCTCAACGTCGTAAGGTGTTCGAAGAAGACGGTGTTGAGTGTCTTGACAACGTGGGAGGCGGGCAGCTGAGCCTGCAGGAGTTCGGAGACGGTGGTGCTTTCGTCGTCGAGTTCTGCGATGTGTCCATCCCGGCCCGGGTCGTAGTTGCTGGTGTCGATGACGACTTTTCCGGCGAGCGGCCCCACGGGGATCTGCCCGTAGGCCTTGAGCGGCACCGTGACCACGACGATGTCACCGGCTGCGGCTGCCTCGGCCGGCGTCGCGGCTCGGGCGCGTGGCCCGAGTTG
>JAABUP010010287.1_pt1 | contig 11104 bp, 15 predicted proteins | sample 5559201 | NCBI WGS metagenome assembly JAABUP01 (sample SAMN10711887, study PRJNA513373) | rock metagenome | isolation source: Antarctica rocks | place: Antarctica | reverse complement strand
TATGTATTATAAATATAATACATACCTCGGTTGGTCTTGAGAGATTTTTGAAGGTCGGATGGTCTTCCGATAAACCCTGTCAAGACCAACGGACCTTTCCGTGAGACCACCCGACCTGTATCCTGACCTTACAGTTACATTGTTGATATGTAGTAAAGACAAGCCCAATTATGCCAGACGGCAGCGACACGAGGTCTTGTCGATCGGCTCCGCTCCTTCCTGCATGTATGGCGCATGCAGGAGTAGTACCTTTGGTGTTACCTCATCCAGTAAGGCATATCCACGGAATCAGCCCTTCCAATGTCGCCTCCTTATCACTGATGGTGATAAGGTCTTCAAGGTCTTTCTACTAACGAAAAACTGGCTGACAATGACGATTACAATTGCGCTGCCGTGCAGGACAAATCTTGGGTCCACTCCGCAAAGGCTATGTCGAAGTGGCTTTAACAGCATGGGATACAGTTGATGTCCTGGCCAGCAAATAGGCCCGATGTGGAATCGGTGTCCTCAAACAATGAGTCTACCGTCAAATCCTCCGTCCAAGGAAGAAGGCTGAGGTTCGGCAGGCTATGCAGGAGAAATGAGATGGATGGGATCTGACGGAGTACAGGATCGTTACTTGTAGTACAAGATCCTTCTTACAAGCATCCTGATGATGTGCAGAAAGCCATCCAGATGATTGTAATGGTGGAGTTACACACAGATAGGCGAGCTGTCGTTTGTATGCATAGACTTCACTTTGTTACAACCCTGGCTTGATCTGGATCACCGGTGCTACAGATCCCGAACCCAAAAGGTAGCAGAGTACCCGAAGCCATAACTCTGAACCAGCCAATGTTGCTTTCAGCCGAACGTTGTTCGCTCCTTTTGTCAGTCCTAGAAGACGATGCTGCGCGTGCGTCGTCGCCAAGAGCGCGATATTATGTACGTCAGCAGAATCAGACGCACAGGAGACATTGCAGCTGGGTTGTACAACCGATCCATTGGTCACACGGCATACTTGAGTGTACACAAAGGTCTGCATTGTTCTACATACATTCGTACAATCAACTGGGCAACAGATATCATGGTCATACCTCAACAATCCTGTCATGCCTCTTAAATATGTCATCATTCGGAGCATGGTTCAAGCCGACTCGTTCGCGCTCTCACAATTTCCGTAACCCTCTTGATCTCCCCCTTCCTCGCAAAAGACGTACCACGCGGACATCTCTGAACGTCGAAACTCCTCACAATGGCTCTCTGGCCCCTTCCCGTTCATCCAGCTGCCCTTGCGGCAGCTGTGTTCTTGCTCTGGATTCTTGGCGGAGCAATCTATCGGCTGTATCTCAGTCCTCTTGCCAAGTTCCCAGGTAGAAAATTAGCAATTCTGACGCTATGGTATGAGTTCTATTACAATGCTATCAAAGGAGGCAGATATGTCTGGGAGATTGAGAAGATGCACCAAGAATACGGTAAGTTGGCTAATCAACCTCCTTAACGGAACCCGAGGCTGATATGACTCACGGCTAGGTCCAATTGTCCGGATCAATCCCTATGAATTACACATTAACGATCCAGACTACTATGACCAACTTTACAACTCCAAGAAGTATGACAAGTACGGCTGGCACGTCCAGCAATTTGGTCATCCGGCTTCCTCAGCAAATACCGTGATGCACCAGCTGCACAAGATGCGTCGGGGCGTCATTGCCCCGTATTTCTCGCGCGGTATGATCCTCCGTCTCGAACAGGGGGTGATTCGAAAGACCGTCGAAAAGCTCTGTGAGCGGATTGAGGAGTTCAAGGCATCAAAACAACCCTTGCCTCTTGGCACAGCCTACCGAGCATTCACCACTGATGTTGTCACCGAGTATACCATGGCCAAATCGTTGAATTTCCTGGACAGACCGGACTTCAATGAGCGTTGGTTCAATGAATTCTTGGAAAATGTTAAGCTGGTACATTTTGTGACGCAATTCCCCTGGTTCCCGAAATTTGCCAAGCGCCTGCCCTCGTGGCTACGCGCCCTGCTATTGCCCAAAACTGCGCAGTTGCTGGAGTTCCATCACGTGGGTTTTCTCCATTCTCCAGTTCCTGCTGAGTTTGCTTATCATGTATATCTGATGATCTCCATATCTGTAGGTTATCGAAGAGATAGTTATTCAGACCAAAAATACTCCCGATGACGACTACAACAGCAAGTCCAGCCCGACTGTGTTTTACGAAATGTTCAACGCCGACGTTCCCGCTGAGGAAAAGACTATCGATCGACTAACTGAAGAGGGTATACTATTTGTGGTGGCTGGGAACGAGACTACTGGAAATGCTCTGTCTATCATGACCTTTCATCTCCTCAATAACCCCAACATACTCCAGAAACTGAAGAAAGAGCTCATCGGTGCGATGCCTGACCCGGTAGTTCCGGCGTCTTGGCAAGAATTAGAGAAGCTTCCCTATTTGGTAAGTAGTTAGCATTCGTCAAAACATGCTTTGCTAATTCGACGGACCTAGTCGGCGGTTATAACCGAGGGCCTGCGGTAAGATACCATAGCTATCCTGTTTATTCATATTACTCGTACTAATCGTGCGGAACAGCATGTCTTACGGAGTTGTTAGTCGAATGCCACGAGTTGCCCCAAACACAGCCCTGGTCTACAAGGATTGGGTCATCCCTCCAAATGTACGAAATTGAATATCTTGTTTCTACACCTAGCATGGTGAAAGTTGACAGTCGTGCACAGACACCTGTGGGCATGAACAATCTCTTCATGCACAACAACCCAGATATCTTCACCAACCCATTGGTGTTCTCACCGGAGCGCTGGCTTCAGCCCAATTCCAAGGACCTGGCAAAATACTTTGTGCCTTTCTCCCGTGGCACGAGAATGTGCACAGGGATCAAGTAAGTGGTTTCCTCGCTCCAGCACATCTTGTTGTGATTGTGCCATGATTGATATCTGACGTGGATTAAAACTTGGCAGTCTAGCGTACGCGGAGTTGTATGTCACGCTTGCGGCTGTGTTCCGGCGCTTCGACATGGAGCTTTTCGAGACAACAAATGCAGATGTGGATGTCGCACATGAGTATCATATCCCTCAGGTGAGGCAGTCATCGAAGGGCGTAAGGGTGATGGTGAAGTAGGTTGCACTGTTGCAGAGTAGTGACGAACGAGCTTACAGTCTTTCCCATGTCTGAACTGATCCCACTTTCAGCCTCCACACAAAGAGAGCAGCGTATTATATTTGACTTCTTTTAGCAATCTGATCTTGGTTTGAGCTGTGATTTGCGCCACCTGTTCTTTCGAACACAGATAGTATTTCTTACAACACGGCAGCTTTTCACCAATCATCTGATCAGCTCTATCAAGTGAAGAGCGTGGCATAGAAGTAATAAAATAAAAGAGTTCAAGAAGAACTAGGAATTGTCTGACAAGCTCTCATAGCGCTGTTGACTTGTAAAAAAAAACCTAGTTTAACATTAACAACAGTATTGCAAGTTAACTCTTTAAGATTTCTGAAATCATAGTTCTCTTCGGAGAAGATGATCATATTATCTGAAATCACCGAAAACATTATATTTATGATTTATCACTTCATTTGCTCTTCCTCTCCCTCGTCTTGACTTTCTCTATTGTAGTCGTTAGTTTTCAGCCTCAATGTCGCCGATCTTCAAAGACCCTAGTCTAGAGCCTGATCCAGGCCAGTGGTGATGTCCATCTCTCGGTGTTCTGCGTCCCAGTCACGGTCTCATGAAAATGTGGAATCATCGCTTTGGCTGTTGGTACCCATTGCGTGTAAGACCCTACACTTTTGGGTTGTGTGGGGGGCTGGCTTGAGGCAGACTGTTTGCAAAAAAAATTGATGTGTCGCGAAGCTCGATTCGTCTTCCGTAGTACGAGCCATGGAAACGACAATATTCGGTCCGGAGCCGGAGATCAACAGAACCCGGGTAGCCTTGTTATTGAAGTAATCTACTTTACCCCAACGCATTTCTACCAATCTCTTCGTCTGCTTTTGGTGTATGTAGCTGTACATTGTACATAGGTCGACTCGACGGCTATAGCCATGATGATTCTGTAGACGTCAGCATCTGAAGCATTGGGCTTCACCATCTTCGGCGAGCTGTGTTTGCCCTCCGGTCCGACCCAGCCCCAGTCCCCTGCAATTGGCTATACGGTATCTTCGTTGTAGGGAAAGGGAGTGAATGATGGGTTCGAAGCAGCTCAGACGAGCAGCACGCGTCATCCTCGTTGGTGCGCCAGGGGTTGGAAAGGGAACACAGGCGGAAAGGATGATGAAACGCTTTCCGCAGCTCTCTGCCGTCAGTTCTGGAGATTTGCTGAGAGACAATGTTATGAATCGAACACCTCTTGGTTGGCTATCACTCCTACAGTCATGTTTCCCCGTATGCTAATTGGTTTGGTAGGTCTCAGAGCCGAGTCAGCAATGGAAGCCGGCGATCTTGTACCGGACGACATGATCCTCAAGCTCATCCTCACTGAGCTTCAGTCTAAGCGCTGGGTCTCTCTAAAGACCTCCGTCAGCGATGCGTTACCGACCCAACCATCAGATGATCCGTCCGCATCTTTCATCCTTGACGGCTTCCCACGCACGGCGACACAAGCCGCCCGCCTTGATGCGCTTATTCCTGTCAATCTTGTCGTCAACTTGCTCACCCCTGTGGATATCATACTCGGCCGTATTGGTAGCCGCTGGGTTCATGCGCCCAGTGGAAGAGTTTACAATACCGGTTTCAATGCACCAAAAGTGCCAGGCAGGGACGATGTCACAGGGGAGCCTCTCACACAGAGGGCCGACGATGGCGAGGAAACCTGGAGGCAAAGACTGAAGAAGTTTGACGAGACAAGCAAGCCGCTGCTGGAGCAGTATGACCGCAAGGGCATATTGTGGACGGTGGAGGGGAACAGTAGTGATGAGATCAGTCCTAAGCTGTTTCGGGAGTTTGAAAGGAGGTTTGCCTAGAATTTCTTTTTCCTTGTGATATCTGGGACACTGTGCTATCATGGAAAGATCATCTGAATGCCTTCCTGGAAGAATTGGACCTTTTTATATAGAGCCGTCTTTGACGAGTCCATCATCTGATTGTCAAGGTGTCTCATACCTGAAGCTATAGTTATTATATCTCCAAAGGGATTCTGCTTGGCTGGCCTTCTCCAGTCCAGAGGCGCACTATTCCAAATCTCCGCGCTATATTTAATCTAAATTATCTTACTAGAAATATATCATGAGCGAGCAAACATGTATAAACGGAGACCCTCGTGTGTTGTAGCACTGGTGGTTAGAGCACTCGCACCATTTGCCGAGACACAACAACACCATTATCATAAGGTTGTTTTGATAGACAACGTCACAACGAACAATTGAATCATTTAGCTATCGGAAATACAGTAGGAACAGACATAGCAGACAAGGTTCTTGCAACTCCGAAGTCTCAAAGTCCGTGTTCATCATCCTTCTGCATCAACAACATTCTATAGTTCTACATCATAAATGACTGTCAATTCTAAATATCTGACAGACTCCATAGACACAAAGCACATGAGAACCATCTGTATTATTGAACTCATGACTATGCATCTATAAGTATGTGAAATTATTGAATTTCACTGATATAAACCTCAATGACATGATGTTGTGAAAGTCTTCATACATGTTGCTGGTGAAGTCTTCTGTCAATATCAGATCATTTATAACCTGAGATTATACTTGATGAACTTCATAGTCACAAAGCACATCCACACCATGTGTAAAGATTTACACATCTATAACACACAAGCATGTGATCTGTTTTGATGACATGCTCATCTGTTGACAAGACAATGCGGCATACCTAATACCCCAGGTATGATCTCGCTTAGTGCGACTGCTCTGACCACCAGTGGGTACCCCGCCAGTGCCCGCCATGGCTCCCTTCGATCATAAGCTGCAGATACCTAGCTACAAGCCAAACGTGGCGTTTCCCTTTATGATTGCCCGTCCTCTCCACATTAACTTAGTATAAGGTTCTGATCATACTAAATTGAAGGCGCACCACGTTATCACAATGGGAGGTGAAACGCAGTCACGAGCTACGAGCTCATTTCCGAAGCTCTCAGCTGGTCCTGTAGGGCAACAGATACACAGCATTTACAGAGAACGCCTTGGTCAGTTCACTGCTAGAGGCCAATATGAATCGAAGAATCTTCTGGCGTAAGTCTTCAACTCCTTCGTTCAATCCTCGTGGTAGTCCTTATAGCATGGCAATGTGTCATCCCCATGTTGAGATGGCCACTCTCATGTGGTACCCTGATGATGTAGATCACCCAGCTTACAGTTTTATGACAGGGCGATGTACGAAGGTCGTACCTCCGGCGAAGGTCACGTCAAGCTCTCTGTTTACTCTGTGCCCGATCTTGCTCGGCCCACCTTCGAGGAAGCTACTTCGCAGGAATTCAAGCCTACGAAAGTTGGCGAGTCCTTCGGTCCAAGTTGGTCTACCCATTGGTTTAAGGTGCAACTCACAGTGCCTCAAGATCTACGAAAAAAGGAGCATCTTGAGTTACACTGGGACGCCAACAATGAGGGCCTCATTTGGACACAAGACGGTGAACCGCTGCAAGGTCTTACTGGCGGAGGGGAAAGGGTAGAGTGGACCCTGCCAAAGGACTTCAGAGACGGGAAAGAGCACATTTTCTATATCGAAATGGCTTGCAATAGCATGTTTGGGAATCCACGTGGTGGAGATATAATTCAGCCCCCGGACCCGGACAGATACTTCCAGTTGCGAACGGCGGACATCGTCGCTGTCAATCTAGAGGCACGAGCGCTGTTCGTTGATTTCTGGATTATTGGAGGTAAGACCCGGGAACATATAGCAAAGTTACCAACTAAGGCCTTGAATAGATGCCGCTCGAGAGTTTCCTGGCGACTCATGGGAATCTCACGAAGCTTTGCAAGTTGCAAATGCCATCATGGATGCTTTCATCGCAGGACACGGCAGTCAAAAATCAATCGTTGAAGGTCGCAAGATTGCTCGAAAGTACCTTGGCGACAATGTCGACTCCTCCAAGGTCTACGAGACCGACAAACAGCCGATCGTTTATGGTATTGGACATTGTCACATTGATACCTGCTGGCTTTGGCCATGGGAGGAGACCAAACGCAAGATCGCTCGCTCCTGGGCAAACCAATGTGACCTCATGGACCGCTACCCAGAGCACCGCTTCGCTTGCTCTCAAGCTCAGCAATATAAGTGGCTGGAGCAGTTGTACCCTACACTTTACGATCGCGTCAAAGCGAAGGTTAAGAAGGGGACTTTCAAGCCTGTTGGAGGTAGTTGGGTAGAGCACGACACCAACATGCCAAGTGGGGAGTCACTCGTTCGACAATTCCTCTATGGTCAACGTTTCTTCGAGAGTCACTTCGGCGAGCGATGTACAACGTTCTGGCTTCCAGACACGTTTGGCTACTCAAGTCAGCTTCCTCAACTATGCCGTCTTGCTGGTATGAGGAGCTTTTTTACACAGAAGCTGAGTTGGAACAACATTAACAAGTTCCCACATACCACCTTCAACTGGGTCTCGCTTGATGGAAGTCAGGTCCTTTGTCACATGGCTCCCGCAGAGACATACACCGCCGAAGCGCATTTTGGTGATGTCAAGCGAAGCGTCTCCCAGCACAAGTCAATGGATCAGGATTCTACTTCGCTGCTAGTCTTTGGGAAGGGAGACGGAGGTGGTGGGCCCACCTTTCAGCAACTTGAAAAGCTGAGAAGGTGTCGCGGCATTAGTGATAAAGTCGGCCTCCTACCTCGAGTCAAAATGGGCGAGTCTGTGGATGACTTCTTCGCAAGGCTAGAAAAGAAGGCTGAAGAAGGCACAAAGTTTGTAACATGGTACGGCGAGCTCTACTTCGAACTTCATCGGGGCACGTATACCACGCAAGCCAACAACAAGTGGAACAATCGGAAGTCAGAGATTATGCTTCATGACATCGAGTATCTCGCAACTCTAGCTACTCTCAAGGATGCTGTGAAGTCTGAGGGGACTTCTTACAGATATCCGAAGAAGGACATTGATGATATGTGGGAGAATGTACTTTTGTGTCAGTTCCACGACTGCCTGCCTGGAAGTTCAATAGAAATGTGCTACGACGACTCTGATGAGGTTTATGCGAAAGTCTTCAAGACGGGGCATAAGCTTCTAGGCGACGCTTTGTCTGCACTGGGGATCTCTGAGAATACCACAGACAAGAACACTCTTGTTGCTCTTAACACCTTAGCCTGGCCGCGAGCAGAGATCACGAAGCTCCCTGAAACGTCGACGAAGACTTCATCGCCACAGTATGCGTTAGTCAAGGGCAGTGAAGGCATTGCTACGGTCGAGCCACTTCCGCAAACGTCCGCTAAATCCACAGCATCGGTTAAAGAGATCAAGAAAGGTGTCTTCCAGCTCTCTAACAAGCACTACAAGCTCCAAGTCGAAGGTGGCAGCATTACATCTGTGGTGGATCTGTCGGTCAATCGCGAGATCATCGCAAAGGGCGGAAAAGCAAACCAGCTGGTCATATTTGATGATAAGCCCCTTTACTGGCAAGCATGGGACGTGGAAGTGTATCATCTTGAGTCTCGGAAGGAACTGCCATCTGGACAGACGGAGATTGCTGAACGAGGCCCGCACCGTGTCAGCGTCGTGACCGAGACAAAGATCAGTGAGCATAGCTGGGTGAAGACGACCATCAGCCTTGATGCCAGTATAGAATACCAGCTATCGTACGTCAACATCGAGAGCGAAGTCGAATGGCGGGAAAGCATGAGATTTCTCAAGGTAGAGTTTCCAGTCGACATTGTCAACACGGAGGCTTCATACGAGACCCAATATGGCATCATCAGACGGCCGACTCACTATAACACCAGCTGGGACATGGCCAAGTTCGAAGTCTGCTGCCACAAATGGGCCGATCTCTCCGAGAATGGTTATGGTGTCTCCATCCTCAACGACTCCAAGTACGGTTTCGCCACTTGCGGTAATATGATGCGCCTGTCACTGCTCCGTGCGCCCAAAGCCCCAGACGCACACGCTGATATGGGTAAGTCTCGCCATGGTTAAAACCCATTGCTTTTCGCTGCACAATATCCCGCGTAGTGTCAGACAATTGTGATACTCAGAATCTCCCCAATCCAACTCGGCTTCAACGCTAATCACTCACATCTGGTCCAGGTCGCCACCACATCCGCTACGCCATCCTACCACACGCTGGCGCTCTCGATTCCCGCACCATACGTACAGCCTTCAACTTCAATAACCCAATGAAAGTGTACTCCTCATCCAGCGGCGCATCGTCATCAATACTAAATGCCATCACCCTCCATGGCTCACCATCGCTCATTCTCGACAGTATCAAGCGAGCCGAAGATGACGAAGACGTATCCCGTGGCGAACTCCCCAAGAGAAGCAGCAGGAGCGTCATACTGAGAGTGTATGAATCACTCGGTGGCAAGAGTAGAGGGACTATTAGGATTTCGCTACCTGTCAAAAAAGTCTGGATGTGTAATATCTTGGAAGACGATGGAGAGGAGTTGACGTTTCAACGTGGCGAGGTGGAGATCGAGCTAAGACCTTTTGAGGTTGCTACTTTTAGGTTGCAACTGTAGGCGTATTCTGATGATTTGATGATGGACATTTGGTATGGCGCCGAAAACCGTGTCACTGTTTTTGAGAAACGAAAGATTCCTTATGACAGTTTAATGAATACCACGAGTACCACACTATCAAGGACACCCGGCCTTAACAACCATGAGAGCATGCCATAAGCAACAACATGACGACACACAACTCTGGTCTGCAAGGAGGACCACATCTATATCATTCAATTTGGGTATCTCGTAAGTCACTACACTTCCATACACCCACCATATGCCCTAAACGCCAACCCTAGCACTCCATCAATCGCAACCCCTACTCCCTCCCATAACTAATCTTCAACCTCTTCACCACTTTCCCATCCCCATCCCCATCATCCTCCTTCTCCACACCCTTCTTATTCTTCTTCAAACCCCCTCCTCCCGCCTTCGTACTCGTCGCGCTCGTCGGCGTAGGATGGTTACTTTCTCTCGCCGACGCCGGGGGGGCGAAGCTCGAAGTAGGCGTCGGCGCGTGCGAAGGCGTTGTTTGCGACGAAGACGGGGTGGGGGAATCTTGCTGTTTCCGCCGCCATTGTCATCAGCCGATCGTGTCCTGAAATGAGAACGGATACCGTCATGAACGAGGCTTGACAGGGGCTACCCTACATACCCGCATAAACGTCGTCGAACTCCTCGAAAATACCCTGTCCTGCTCCATCACCGCACCCCTCCTTCGTCCCGCCGTGCCTGCCCCTCCTGTCGTCGAAAGAGTAGACGTGACGGTGCCGGACGAGCTCTTGATGTAATTGTCGAACCCCTTGATTATGTTGCCCGCGCCCGTTTCTTCCAGGTAGGAGGCTTCGAAGCGGAAGATTGAGTCTTCGAGCGCGGCCTGTGTGGACACGGTGGTGGTGAGTGAGTGGGGGGTTGGTTGGGTTAGACGGTGTGTTTGGTTGGGAAGTTGGGAGGGGCAGGGAGGGTAGGAAGGGTTTAGAAGGGGGGAAAGGGGATATACCATGCTTTTGTCGAGGAGGCGTTTCTTTTGGAGGGTTTCGCGGAGGTCGCGCCGGAGTTTGTCGTAGTAGGGCATGCCGCGCGTGGGGTCGGCGTCGACGGCGGTTGATGTGGGCGGTGCGTTTTCCGCCATTGTGGTAATCTTTGGTCGTCGTCGTCGTCGAGGAGGAAGGAAGTAAGTGAAGGGTGTGTGGCGGGAAGGTGTGAGAAGAGTTTAGAGTCGGAGCTTCAGTGAAATTCGTGATGGTTGGAGTTTGACGTTGTTTGCATTGCTAGCGAGGGATGGTGTTGACATGTTGGCTTGATTATCGTACCTACATACAACTTACGAGTTCCTAGAACATTACTGCTATCGTTGATCTTTTCAATATAAACTAGATCTCACTCCCTGATATCAATCAACATGGACCACCACGACCACATGGGCCACGGCGGCATGGACACGGCCTCAGAAGGCTCCATGTGCAACATGAACGTCCGTCACCCC
>JAABUP010010286.1_pt1 | contig 11105 bp, 18 predicted proteins | sample 5559201 | NCBI WGS metagenome assembly JAABUP01 (sample SAMN10711887, study PRJNA513373) | rock metagenome | isolation source: Antarctica rocks | place: Antarctica | reverse complement strand
CACCCTCTCGCTGGTTCACCCTTGCAGACTGACAGGGTGGGGTTTGCAATAGTCTGCAATATGTGCTGTGCCATACGCCATGTCGTGTGCTGCCCATGAGCTGCATTATCTGCAAGAGTGTCACAAATGTTGTTCAACACAGCTTGTGCATATACATGCAGACAACAACATGTAAACACCATGCTGCTGCTAGTTGTTGTGATCACTGTGTTAGTTAGGCAAGCGTCTCTGTATTGGCAAGGCAGCTGCAGTGTGCCGCAGCCACATTCCTGACATTTCACGGCGTGTTGTTCTCCATGCAGGGCAACCTCGGAGGCTTGATGAAGGAGCCTAGCACTGCTTTGCCACTGGCACTTCTGCATCCTCAACCTACAGCTGTGGTCCATTCCAGCACCCGGGCTATGGCCAATCAGCTGATGCAGTACCCTCCCACCATCCCAGATCATGCCACCCGCAGCGCTGCCAATGCGCATGCCCAAGTGCACAGACGCCAGTCAGACAGAGGCCATCTGGGGCATGTAAGCTACCCCTGTGTCTACCCCACTGCACCCCCGGCCCCACCTGATTACAAGGGCAGGCTTTCATGGGAGTTGACACCACAGATGCCTGGCTATGATGCAGTCTTGAATCAGCTGCAGGCAGGCATGGCTGCTGCTAGTTTGCCAGCAGGGAGCACAATGGCATCAGAGATCCGCCAGCTGGATCTGGTGGTGACCCCTCAAGAGTCCTATACCAACGGGGACCTGAAGAAGGGCGCCTGGAGTCCCCTTGAACACCATGCAACAGGCAGACTGAGTGCCCAAGAATCACAGGTAAGAAGCTTCTCAAATGTACCCTTCCATTTGCACGCTCGTGAAAGCTCCAAGCTGGCGCAGCAATGAAGCTGTGACCATGCATGTAGGGTCTTTCCTTTGCAACTGGTTTGGGCCCAGATGCTCCTGTCTCAGGAAGACAACGTTGCATGCTTAGCAGCCATCTTGCATGGGAAGATGAGTGCTCTTACTAGCATTTCTTCCTGCAGCACTGTTGCATAAGTGGTTTGCACCCAATGTATTGTGTCACAAGTGGTGCTCATGCAGATGGCTCTGAGCAGAACATACGATGCTCGGTATTCTAGCACAGCTGATGGAGCTGAACAGGTGGACCTGGCCTCTCAGCAAGCTGAGTACCCCTTGCCAGTGCGTCATCACACTGAAGTGCAAAGAGCACCTAGGCCTCCCACGCAGGTCAGTTGTCCCGTTTAGCATCTGATCGGCATTCATGGCTGTTTGCTGCTATTGTCTGGTGGAATGCATGAGAAGCTGTTGCATGTCTGCATGCTTTGGAAGTAGTGAACACACACAGGATTGACTGAAACCAATCATGACAGTTCTTTAACGCCATGTGGCCTGAGTCATACATACATGTCTATTCCTTGGCAAACCTTGTGTAGGTCACAGGCAAATGCATCACTATAGCACACTATGACCATGCAGTGCTGCTCAGCTGAGTCAGCTTTGTATGCTGAGCACATGATAACAAGCTGCTTTGTCTTTCCGCAAGCCCACGCAAACCTGCAGTTCAGGGTGGTTGATTCTGGTTGTTTATGTTGTCGTGCTCTCGCAGGAGCAAGGGTATGCTGCTGATGGGCTCAGCAGAGCAAGATTCCCCCTTTTATTGTGGGGCTCCCACACTCGCACTGAGCCAATGCTGGCATTCCATTCATCAAGTGGCCTCGACGCTAAGATGGCTGCTGTGAGTTTGCCTTTGATGTCAGCTCCACCAGTGGCAAGCCTGCCTGAATCTGCTGACAGTTTCCCTCCTCTGGACTTCAGTGCACCTCCAGAATCACCCCTGAAACACTTCCTGCCAAGATCAGCGGCAGCTCAGAGTGCTCAAAAGCAGTCTCCACAACTGCCCAGAGACTTGTCTCCTGCCACTGCATTATCAGCCTCCACAGCTGACAAGGAAGGGAAGACACCTGCAGTGGCATCAATGCAAGGAGAAAAAGCAATCAGGGAAGACTCAGCACAGATCTTAGCCGCTTCACAGGCAGATGGCCTGCTGCTGCCCTGGCAAATACTGGCACAGTTGTGACAAGGCGCTTTGTGGCATTGCCCTTTGAGCTCAGCGCCACAATGCACTCAGAATTCGCAGGTTTAGCTCCTGCAAAATGCAATCATAGTCGCTTCACTACCCAAATGAGCAAACAGCAAGTACCTGCAAATTTGTGTCATACATACCATACACTTTGGTTGTTGTCATGCATAGGCAGAACCTTAGGGCCATTTTGACCATTGCAAGCTTGATAGCCAACAGACATGCAAGCATGTACGTGCGTCTTTGCATGTTGCTTTGCATATAATGGTGAAATGTCTGACTCATCTTGTACCTTGGAAGGTAAAAGCATGCATGGCCACCAGCACATCTCCTACGTCCAGTGTGATGGCTTTCATGCCCTTCTGCCCCTTGTTCTGCTCTGGGAACTCTGCCAGTGGCACACGCTTTGCAATACCCTGCACAATGCTGCACACACTCTTACTACCAGTGCAATTGGCATAGTCACAGTTGCAGTCACAGTTGCAGTCACAGCCACAGTCACAGTCTCAGGTGTACCGGCGTGAGAGGTCAGCAATCAGATCGGTCACTGAATGGCAGCAGAGTCAGCACAAACAAAAGCGTTGCCTTGCTGCTTTGAGTGCCAAGAACAGTGGCATGACACGAAAGTAAGCACCAATGATGCTGTAACAGTTGCATGCTGCCAATCAGTGAACAGACTGCCTGCAGCAGCAGTTTGCCAGTGAAACAAGAGATGCATGTGAACATGTCATATCAAGATGTGAGGGTCATACCCTCTCTGTTACCACCAAGACATTTCCATGCAAATATGCAATGTGCTGATTGCCAGATGCTGAGTCAGCAGTGCTGTTTGGCACCACAGCTAGCCCAACCACTCGGCTGTCATTCCATGAAATACTGACTCCCTTCAGACACAGTCCATAGTGAGCATCAGATTTGACTGCACTGTTTATGGCTGGATATGTAGCAAGACATGCAGTCATGATGATACAGGTGTCAGGATTGTAAGGAGGGGTCCCTGCAGAGCAGAGCAAAGTGTTGTCAGTGCTGTATGAAGAACTCAGAGACAGTGTATGTTTTGGCAGACAGAAACAAACTTGTAGATGATGGGCAATACATGCATGCTATACTGTACATGAAGTGCACAATGCGTGCACTGCTCATTGGCTGCAACAAGTGTCAGGATGCACTTGCTTTGTGTACACATGCATACATAAAGCAAAAGCACATTGACAGCCAGCAGGTTGATGCGCTCATCTCACCAGTGTTGTGTTTGAGTCAAGGTCATCAAAGTCACCGGCCAAGAAAGGTGTGATCCTGAAGCGCAACAGATAGCCTGCAGAGGTGGCAATGAGGATGTGCGATTCTAGGTGAGCCTTGCACACCCATCCCACCGCATCACCTGCCTGCAAATGGTCAGCTCTTGAGCAGCTGTCATTGTGGCTTTGTAGCCTCTAACTTGCAATTCATGAAGCCAAGACAATTCATTGAAATGTTCTAGGTCTGTGCTGGAGCACACAAGGCGAGCAAGTCATGTATTTTACCCAATATGGATTCCAGAAGCGCTACCCCCACAGGACCACCTAGCCTGTGGTTTAAGCGACTGCTTCTGGTTTTTCGGAACTTGGTATATGAGCTGACGGCGGGTCAAGTAGGTACAGGCTTTGCCTGGAAATTATATATGCTGCGCAGCGGCCACCCCGGTCTCCGGTACCAGGGTTGCTTCGGGCTTGCACCCGGGAACGCCGAAAGGCGTAGAAGTTTTTCCAGAAGCCCTTTGGTCACTTAACGGTCATAGTATGGTCAAGTGTACATGCTACCTACGAGAAAGACAGCATGCGCACTGTGATGTCAATTCACCCACGTACACCCTGTTGGTCATGAGCTGCATCAGCTGCCACTGAAACTTGCTTTGCCTACCTGAACAGTCATGCACTTGAAAGGCTTCACGCCATCAGCTTCCCAAGTTTGCTCCAAGAGTCTCTCAAGAGGCTGTTTGGTCATGAAGCCAGCTGCAGTCATCAGCAGTACTAGTTCATCTTTGGTAGGTTTGTTGGGGATCAGCATAACCTCAATGACCTCATCCCCATCTTCCAGCGACAAAAGCTGCACCCATTGTACATACACGGTTGTGTCAGTGTGTAAACTTCATATGATATAGTTTGATGCAAGTGATGCACAGACATTACGTAGCATGGTATTACTGACACTCATGCAAGCTACTGAATGAACATGCAGGGTCAGCCGGCCAAAAAAGAAGCACTGCATCTACACTTGCATTGGCAAGCAAGCCCACAGCTGTTCACCTGCTCAACAATTGCTTTGGCAGGGTTGTTTGATTCAGCTGGCAGCTCTTGGACGGCAACAGGGAACACCATTCCTGACTTTGTGAACAGCCAGAGCCTTGCGTCAAGGGAAGGTACCATGAAGTCTTGGTTCAGCCAGTGTTGCCCGTTGAAAGCATAAGTGGCACCTGCGCAGCAGTCTCACTTACATGCTCTGTGCCAACATTGATGCCGTGCTTAATGCTCATGTCTTTGCAACAGATTAATCAATTCAATATTGAGTGACACAAGTACAGATGCTCATATGCTTAGGGATGAGACAGTCCCCAGAGTCACCTTGGCTCTGCGTAATTTGTAGCTCAGAGTCTAGTAGTGCCAGGGAAGCTTGTCTTGAGGTGTACGATATGCAACACCTGGTGCCAGAAATATGACAATGCTCACTCACAATGGCGTGAGTATGATACCTGGCTTGTCTCTAGAGGAGCTGTGGTCCACACTGAAAGCCCGCCTGAAGACCACAGTGGTTGGCCCCTCAGCCTCTTCTGTCTGTGCCTTGATGTACAGCAGAGCCGGCTTGCGGCTAAATGTCTCAGACTGATCAGGAGCTGATCTGTCCAGTGCTGCCCGCCCTTCAGGAGATGCTGTCATACCCTGCAACCGCCTGCCATTGTAAGCTGAGCTCTTGTATTTCTGTTTGCAGGAAGTAGGAGTTAGACGTACTGGACAACTAAGCCAGGGCGCATGTGTGTAACGCACCCATACTCACAAGTTTGAGAAGGCACAGAACTTGAGCTAAATTCAGAGCTCCGTTGTGTTACACTGTAACACTGTCAACATTGTTGTAAATCCGCTACCCTGTTTGAACACTGTTTTATCAAACACCAGACGCATAATGCATGCTGGATTGCTGGTTGCATACACAGCATTGCATGCTGCTGCTGCTGCTGCTGCCTGAGCATGGTGGCTGAAGTCACCTTAGAGTGAGACTCAGCTTCATCTCCAGATACCTCAGACCATGGAGTTGATGGCTGCGGCAGATGCAGGATAGCTAGAGCAGCAGCATCTATCTTCACAGCTTGTAATGCCTTTGCTCTAGAAGTACTGAGAGGGTCAGCAGGCTTTGGCGGGACCTTCACATACAATGAAGATGACATGCAAAGCAGAACTATATGTGTGGTAAAGCCAAACCGGTCACTATGTTCAATGCTGTGTCCCATACACACACAGTCCAGACACCATTCAGTCTCAACAGTAACCATGAGATAGCTGAGCATGAGACTAACAGCTGAACTTGCATGTTGCCCAACCTTTTGGATGCAATGCTTGAACATGCACATGCAAGTGATGCCTGAAAGTCCCTGCACCAAACAAAGTTGCAATGACAGCATGTTGCAAGGCACAATGCTGCAGACCAAAGCACTTGTGGACAGTCATACCTCTCCATGGCCAGCAGCTCGCTTGACATAGTACGAAAGCTTGGCAGTTGCAGCAGCAGCAGCAGACGTCCTGGGCTGCTGAGAGGTTGGTCTTGCAGATACAGCCGGCAAGGCGATACCTGCCAGTGTAGCAGGGTCAATGACAGCGTGCATTTGTGCTTGGCTCTCCTCTGTGCCCTCCCTGACAGGCCCTTGGCGTGCAGCTGTGGCAGCTGTGAGTGCTCCATGCAGCTGCAGAACAGCTTGCTGGGTCTGTTGTAACCGTTCAGCAAGCTCAGCAATCTGGTTGTCTTTAGCTTGGGCACTGCTGCTGGTCTCAAGCCTGTGAGTGCTCAGGGCTGATTTGACCTCTCTGAGCTGGAACCTCTGCTGAGCTAGCTCCCTCTTCAGGGCTGTCTTCTCTTCTTCCTTTGCATTTGCTTCAGCTCGCATTCTTGTCAGCTCATGTACATACATCATATATGCCCAGGTATACAAATTGATGCCATCAGCTTTGTGGCGGAGGTGTGCCCACCATTTGTCCAGCATCCTCTGAACTGAAGTACATGCCCCGCGGGCTCCTGTACAGCTTATGGAAGTTCAGGCAAGCCCAACCCACTGTTGGGTCATAGACAATTGAGGCCATCTCTGCAAAGTTTTCTAGCAGGATGCGGTAAAAGAGGCTCTCATTACGATCCTGCATCATTCCATGACATGAAGGCAACAGCGTTGCATGAACTCCATGCAAACATCCACATAGTTTTGCTTCATAAATGATGCCTCAACGCAGGTATACTCAGCTACATGCGTTTGCACAGACTTATCAGGCACTGCAGGTCCAGGTAGCAAGTCAGGAAGATCACCTGCAAGCCTTGCATGACTTTCCATTTCCTTGTCATGTCGTGTGTTACCTCGCTACCCCCTTTTGGGTTCAGAAATTCTTTGCCGGTGTTGTAGTCCTCCAGCTCTCGAGCAATCTGTGACAGATGCCAGGCGTTTTGCAATGTATGCGCAATGTGTGTCAGCCGCGAAGCTTGTGCGCACATGTTACCTGAGTGTCGGCGCTCAGTACCCTTGGAGGCAGAAGACCACGAAGTCCAAGACGCTCTCGTTCTGCCAAGCTAAATCCGGTGCCCTGCAGAGAAAGGCTCCGGTGTTGTTTGCGACTGATGATGGCTCGAAACTCGCAGCGCGATCGGTCTACCTTGTTTAGTGCAGAGTCATTCAGTACGTCAATTCCGCGCTTGCGAATTAGCTCGACACAACTATGATCAGGCGCCTGTGTCAGTTTCAAAAACTGGTGCGCGTGGCCAACAGGAGTTGACATCGTTTGGTTTCCAGAAGATACAGTCTTCGAACTTTCCCAGGATATTTTGCGTAAGCTGTGCTTGACAGCAGCTCAGCTGCACATCTGCGGTTGGTCGCTTATTGTTATTCGCTTTGACCGTCCCATGAGTCATGACGGAAGCGAAATCACAATCTGAATCACAAATTGCCCCTGGCGGAGGAGGGCGCCTTGCCACTTACCTTGGGGCGCTTTCGCTAATGCTGACTGCTATGCGAGCTGCACGACGCACACAGGCTGCCAAAACAATTCACGGAAAGCAATCTCAAATTGCCATCACACTTGTCAATATTCTTGTCTATAAGGCAACAGTTTCGGCGTTGCGAGGCATACCCCTTGTCCAGGATGAACGCGAATTACCTGTGCACGCTGCCGGAGCACATAGCTAGAACCATGCCTGCGGATGTACTTCTTGTAGCCGAAAGCGAGGAGTTCCCGGCTCATAGTTTTGTTCTGGGGGTCAACTCTGCAATCTTCGCCGAGATATTATCGGAAGCTAGATCTAGCACCAGCGACCCAGCTCAACAACTCAAAATTCCGTTGACAGACGACAGCGCTAAGGATGTCCGCATTGCGCTCACGTACTTTTACATGGGCTGTGCTGCTATGAGCCCGTTGAAGCCGGAGCTGCAGTCCGTAGACGACGCAATATCCCTTGCCAGATTTGCACACAAGTATGCTGTGACCGCTCTGGTAGCTGAGTGTGAGTCATAACTGGTGATGAATGCACACACACTGAATGGCGCAGCCCTGTTCACTACTCCGGAGGCTGTTGTATCACTGCTGCTTCTGGCTGAGAGCTGTTGCATGGAAACGCTACTAGCTCACTGTGAGCTATTCATGATCAAACAATCTGACAGCAGCTTCTGGCAGCAACCTGCTTTGATGTCCGAGAGAATGAGCCGGCAATGCCTGTTGAGACTGCTGCGTGGGGCACAGCATCACAAGATGACGTCCGAGGCGCAGATCACAGCGCTACAAGCAACACCACCACCTAGGACCGCACAATCTCCTTTTGGTTCAAAATCTGCATCACCGTTTGCCAATCTGGCCACTCAACCCGCCTGTTCTGAAGACCAGAGGCACGTCAGCATCAGCACCTTGATACAGTGGGGCAAAGCTGCATAGACGCTGCATTCATATTTGGCTGCATCAAGGATTCCTGACAACAATCTGCATCGTACTCCTATCGTGTCATGCATCATGTTGGGCTTGGAATTGATGTGAAGAGCTGAGTCACAGAGTTGCTTTGATTTCTTCTGTGGACGTCGCAGTTGATTTGTTGAGCACTAATCAATCTAAATGTACACATGTTAATCCTGATAAGATTTACATTTGCGTCAAAGTTGTGTAGTTGCTGCACATTTCCAAATCAATGCCTAGAATGAGTACATGTTTGACCTGTACTTGTATGCCACATGGACACCATTGTGCCAGGTGACACAAACTACCACCGCTGTGTAATACTGTGAGACCGGCATCCATGGATCCAGAAGCAAACACTCCTTTGCCTTTGATTGATCGAAAACCACTGTATGCCCCAAAGTATGACTCGGTACCACTGCGTGCGCATCCTCTTGCTGGGCTTGTAGCAACGCATTGGTCAAGTCAATACCCTGCAGAAATGCAAGCGACTGCAGTGCGTGAAGTTTTAACATTGCCTTGTTTGGCTTTTCAATCACAGCAGGCTAGTTATATGCTGCGCCAATCAGTGGTAGCAGTCTCGTATATTGCTTGTAGCTAGAGGTGATAGCACACAACTTTGGCACCAAAACACACAGAATAATCTGCAGATTGAGCCAGCTGGCAAATGCGAGTTGAATGTTACCTGCTGGTTCTCAAAATAACGGTGCTCTTTGTTGTCTTTCACTGCCATAAACAAACACAGGCAGCAAGACAAGTTGTTGCTGACCTGTACTGGTGTGAAGGCAAGAGACGATGACAAGCCAGAGGTTGCTGTCCTGCCTGCTGAGCCATACAAGCGCTTGCCAAACTTCTTCTGCGACTTGGCAGCCAGCTTCTGTTTCTGTTGCTGAGCTTGTACACGCAACCTGTAAGGCAGAAGCAGAGACCGAGAAAGGCTGCAGCACAACAATTGTGACTCTTCAGGATCACAAGCCCAGATACATGCACAATGAGTGAGGCAACTGATCAGAACACAGCTGAGAGCAATCTAAGCTCTCCACATGGCAGCAACAAATCCGCATGTCTGATTGGAAGCTCTAGCGAGCTGCTACCACCCGCGGCCTGCAATCAGCATGAGCTGTACTATGGCTGTGTCTGTCTGTAACAACCCTCAGGCTGAGAGCTTAGATTGCTCTCAGCTGTGTTCATTTCAACAGGAGCTTTCTCAAAACTGAAGTGGAATGTTGACTGCAGTCATGTTTTGCGCATGCGCTGCCTTCACAGCCTGCCCTGATGTGCGGTAACGCAACACAATTCTCATGTTCTCTGCAGGAGCTTGACTTTGTGCTCCAACATGGTGTTGGCAATGATTGGAGAGTTTGCTGTTGTGTGGCTGCAGTCGCCAACCAGGTCCTTCACCCCTAGAGCCAAGTCAGGCTTGGCACGCTACATCAATGCCTTGCCAGGGCATGCCCTACAGGTACCCACAGTGCAACCTTATGTCACCTCACAAACACTCCAGTCATACCTGTTGGTGCTGTGACCTTTGGCACCACAGCATCATACGCTGTGTATGACAGCAACGACCGTCAGTGATGCTGTGAGGCATCGTGGTGCCATTACCCACTTCAGCACAGACTCACTGTGCTGTCTACGACAGCAACATCTGCTATTCAAAGTGATGCTGTGGGTCAGTACTGCTAGTCATTCCTGGACATGGCCCTACTTAAACCACCAGTAAACCACCAGATCTGGTCTAGACAGAGCATCAGAGTTGCTGCAGTGATCAGGCCAACATGCTGCAACACTGCAGCTTCTTCTGCCATCAGCATGTTGTTGCATTTCAGCGCAGGAATACACAGTGATGTGTTGCAGGAAGTGTCGACACATCTGCCGTCGAGACGTCTGCCTGCAGCCAGTGTTGGAGCGTGCAGCAAATGCAGCGTGTGTTAATTTTGATCCAGCATGTAATGCTGTGAGCTTTTGAGGTGCACAAACCAGCTCTGTCAGTGACTATGGCAGCCTGCAGGTCTCCCTATCATCAACAGCATTCAGTCCTTGCTTGTACTGCTGAGCCCAAGCCGCTTCTGTCTGCCATTATCTGCCACCAGCATGCACATCATCATGTTTTTGATGTGTCCGGCTGAAACGATGTGTGATGGTGCAGGTTGGCAAGTATAAGCCAGCACAGAGAGCTGCCTACAGAGCGGCCCAAGTCTTCGGTGTCAGCTTTGTTGCCAGCACGCGTGGTCACATGTACAACCTGACGAAGTACCCAAAAGCCCCCAGCTCTGCAGTGTCTCCTAGCAATTGTAGTGCACAAAACTCTTCTCCTTGGCACCATGATGGCTGTGATACGTTTCGTACAGTGCGCAGTAACGCAGTTGTCGCTCCATATGGATGCATCCTCCATGTCTCAGATCTGCTACGTCTGGACACGATGGGAGTAGTGGAGCTTGAGGCACCACTGCCCCATGTCGATCAGCTTTCTCTACGGGGCGGTTCTGCTGCCAGACCGACGACCTGTCATTGGGACGAAAAGTCTGTGGTGCCGCATAAACAGTGGCGTTGACTGTCACACCCGTTGACCCATAACCGCAATCTGAATCAAATGACCTTGCATAAATACATATATTTGCCTAACTGACATGTAACAGAACAGGCACTGTAGTACCGGTCTGGGTGGGGGGTACACCCAGTACAGCATAGACGTATGCTGAAAGGGGAATACTGGGCGGGCTTGCCAGTAACAAGAATTGACGGAAGGCCAGTAGTGCCAAGGAAGCAAGGGGAATGCGTTGAGGCCAAGTGGGCATGTTGGCCTCTGATCCATAATGACTGGGCCCTTCAGAGATACGCTTGAGGGTGGTGCCTTGA
>JAABUP010010284.1_pt1 | contig 11107 bp, 8 predicted proteins | sample 5559201 | NCBI WGS metagenome assembly JAABUP01 (sample SAMN10711887, study PRJNA513373) | rock metagenome | isolation source: Antarctica rocks | place: Antarctica | reverse complement strand
TGAAGCGAAAGCCAAGGCTGAGGCGGAAGCAAAGGCGCTGAAGAAGAGTCGGGCTCAGAAGGTGGAAGAGCACCGCGAGACAAACAGGAGGGCGAAGGATGCCCTGTTAGAGGATGACAGCAGTGAAGAGGAAGACGTTGCAACGCGTCGGGCTCGTGCGGCAGCGAGCGAGAAGGAGAGCGATCTCCGGAACGCAGAAGAACTGTTCGGTGGCGCAGGCGGCATCAACCCCAACCGCACCGCCAAGCCGGTCACTGTTCTTGCCGGCGAAGATCCTGCCAACGCCATCGACCTGTCAAGCCTCAAGCTCTTCTCTCCAGGCTCTGCACTTCAATTTGCGCAAATGCGCGACACGCTCGGGCCGCTCCTGGCAGCAAACTCGAAGAAACCACAGTACCCGTTGTTCCTACCGGAGTTCGTGAGGCAACTGTGCAAAGAGCTCAACAGCGATCAGGTCAAGAAAGTGGCAGGTGTGCTCAACACACTCAGCAATGAGAAGATGAAGGAGGAGAAGGCGGCAGATAAAGGTGGCAAGAAGAGCAAGGCGGCGAAGACGAAGGTGGCACTTAATGCGACGCGGGATGTGAGCCGTGCGGCTGATACGATGGCATATGATGATGGCTTGGAAGAGTAAGACGTTGTTCCTTGACCTGAATGAATACGTGCTAATCAATCTGCAGTGACGACTTCATGTGAGCGAGACGCAAACCCGATCGGGTGGAGGGATGGGCATGAGGGTGCTTAGACGATGCATCGCGGCTGACGCATTCAACGAACGATGGGTTTGCGTTTGAGTGCCTGTGCCTGCTACGGCTCTGGGGTTGCTTCAAGGGCTGGTTTTCAAGGGCGGGCGTTCATCTATTGGTGGGGTGGCAAATAGCATTTGCATCATGGGCTGCGGCCGACGTTGCTGCGTTAGTGCTTCAATTTTCATAGAGGCGGGCAGCATCAATGCATGATCGTGGTCTCTCAGACGGACCTGTATTATAATTTCACCGTGTGGTATCACTTGTTTATTCATTTGCATGTGATAATTCCTTCCTCGGTTGCATTAAAGTTATGCCAATTCGTAAACGCGGGTACTTCCGTCTGGGGAGCCCATGGGAAGCAAGCAAGCTGTTCCTGCCGCGCTCCTCCGATGGACTTTATTGTAGGCACCTCCTAAACAACACCTCCGCCTCCAACAACATCACCCTTCACGCCGTCACGACCCCCACCCGCTCCTTTGGTGCTTCACATCCTATTCACCGAGCATCGCGCGTCTTCTGGCCACCGGACGACAGCATCGCGTCCCACGATACGCCCAGGGAGGCATTGCGCCGGCATACACTTTCATGAGGCAGCTCCTTTAATACCAACACCACCACCGCGACCATGGCGGCACTACCCATCAAGTTCACGGAGCTGTACCACCTCACTACGGCCGGTATACAGGTATGGCTGGACGACACGAATGCTGACTGGTATAATTTGACATGCTGACGCCAAACAAACAGCAACCGGCAATCGGCTTCAACTCATGCACGCTCGAATCCGACCACTTCGTGTGCGTGCGGCAAAAGATCGACGACAATGCGCAGCCCGAAGTGATCATTATCAGCCTGAAGAACAACAACAGCGTCATGAGGCGGCCCATTAAGGCCGACAGCGCCATCATGCACTTCAACAAGGAGATCATCGCGCTGAAAGCAAATGGTAAGACACTGCAGATCTTTGATTTGGCGGCGAAGAGCAAGATCAAGAGCACGACAATGGCGGAGGATGTGGTGTTCTGGAAGTGGTTCAGCGAGACGTCGCTGGGGCTGGTCACGGACACCGGCGTGTACCACTGGAATATTTTCGACCCGGCCCAGGTGGCGCCGCAGAAGATGTTTGATCGAAACCAGAACTTGGCGGGGTGCCAGATCATCAATTACCGAGTAAGTGAGGATGAGAAGTGGATGGTGGTGGTGGGCATTTCGCAGCAGCAGGGTCGCGTGGTGGGTAGCATGCAGCTGTACTCCAGAGATCGCGGGATCAGTCAGGCGATCGAGGGCCACGCTGCGTCTTTTGGCACGCTGCGGATGGAAGATGCGCCGGCAGACACCAAGCTGTTCGCTTTCGCCAACCGCGGCGCGAACGGCGCGAAACTGCATATTGTAGAAGTTGACCACACAGCACCGAACCCGCAATTCGTCAAGAAGGCGGTCGACATCTACTTCCCGGCCGAGGCGACCAACGATTTCCCGGTCGCCATGCAGGTGTCGTCCAAGTACAAGGTCATCTACATGGTAACGAAGTACGGCTTCATCCACATCTACGACCTTGAAACCGGCACGACGATCTTCATGAACCGCATCTCGAGTGACACGATCTTCACGACTGCGGGCGACTCGGATGGCAGTGGCATTGTCGGCGTCAACAGGAAAGGACAAGTGCTCGCCGTCAGCGTCGATGAGAACACCATCATACCTTATCTGCTACAGAATCCTGAGAACACGGAGCTGGCTTACAAGCTCTCTGCACGAGCGGGACTGCCCGGTGCAGATCAACTCTACCAGAAGCGCTTCGATCAGATGCTGTCAATGGGCGACTACCAGGCAGCCGCCAGAACTGCCGCAAACTCTCCGCAAGGCTTTCTGCGTACACCGCAAACGATCGAGAAGTTCAAGAATGTGCCGCAGCAGCAAGGCCAGCTCTCCGTTATCCTGCAGTACTTTGGCATGCTGCTCGACAAGGGCAAGTTGAATCAGCACGAGACGCTCGAGCTTGCGCGGCCCGTCCTGCTACAGAACCGGAAGCATCTGCTGGAGAAGTGGATGAAAGAGGGCAAGTTGGGATGCTCCGAGCAGCTGGGAGATTTGGTGCGTGGCCATGATGTGGCGCTTGCGCAGCAGATCTACCAGGAGGCCGGCGCGTCTCAGAAGGTCATCGCGGCGATGGCAGAGTCTGGTAACTTCGATCAAATCTTGCCATACTCGCGGTCGGTCGGGTATACGCCGGATTTCAATGCCTTAGTGCAGCATATTACGAGGGTGTCTCCCGAGAGGGGCGCTGAGTTTGCGACTAACATCGCGCGAGAGGACCCCAGCTTGATCGACGTAGACCGGACGGTCGATATCTTCCAATCGCAAGGTATGGTCCAGCAGGCGACTGCGTTCTTGCTGGACGTGCTGCAAGCAGACAGGCCTGAGCAGGGCCATCTGCAGACGAGGCTGCTTGAGATGAACTTGTTGAACGCGCCCCAAGTCGCCGATGCGATCCTAGGTAATGAGATGTTCCATCACTACGACCGGCAGCGAATCGCTCAGCTGTGCGAGAACGCGGGTCTCATGACTCGCGCACTGGAACACTACGAAGGGCCCACAGAGATCAAGCGCTGCATTGTCCAGACCGACCGAATCCCCGAGGAGTTCCTGATTGGCTACTTCGGTCGCTTGACGGTCGAGCTCGCGCTCGAGTGCTTGGACGAGATGCTAAAGGTCAACATTCGGCAGAATCTGCAGGCCGTGATCAACATCGCGAAGAAGTACTCTGATCTCTTTGGCCCGACGCGCATCATCGACTTGCTGGAGAAGTACCGGACGGCGGAAGGCTTGTACTTCTACCTGGGTGGCATTGTGAATATCAGCGAGGACAAGGATGTCACCTTCAAGTATATCGAAGCTGCTACGAAGATGGGCCAGCTGCAAGAGGTGGAGCGGATCTGTCGCGAGAGCTGTAAGTTGAACCTCCGTCTCCCATACCCTTCCGTCTGCAATTGGAGCACTCGCTGACATATCACCATCAGCCCACTTCGACCCAACCAAGGTGGTGAACTTCCTCAAAGAGCAGAAGCTTACAGAGCAGCTTCCGCTGATCATCGTCTGCGACCGCTTCAATCTCATCCACGACCTGGTGCTGTACCTCTACAAGAACCAGCAGTTCAAGTCAATCGAGGTCTACGTACAACGCGTCAACCCATCACGAACGCCGGCGGTCATCGGCGGACTGCTCGATGTCGACTGCGACGAGAATATCATCAAGGGCCTGCTCAGCTCTGTCTCGGCACAATCGATACCAATCGATGAGCTCGTGTCTGAGGTCGAGTCGCGCAACCGCCTGAAGCTGTTGCTGCCTTTCCTGGAGTCTACGCTAGCCGCTGGAAACACGCAGCCGGCTATCTATGATGCCTTGGCCAAGATCTACATTGACAGCAACAACGAACCTGAGAAGTTCTTGAAGGAGAACGACTTGTACGATACCCTCACAATCGGTCGTTACTGCGAGAAGAGAGATCCGAACCTGGCATTCATCGCATACCGCAAGGGTCAGAACGACCTTGAGCTCATCAGCATCACGAACGACAACAGCATGTTCAAAGCCCAAGCACGGTACTTGGTGGAGCGGGCGGACGCCGAGATCTGGGCGTACGTCTTGTCGGACAACAACATACACAGAAGGTCGCTCGTTGACCAGGTCATCTCGACCGCTGTGATGGAGTGCTCCGAGCCGGAGAAGGTCTCCATCGCTGTCAAAGCCTTCATCGAGGCTGACATGCCCGTGGAGCTCATCGAGCTACTTGAGAAGATCGTACTGGAGCCATCCGCTTTCAGCGACAACGCCAACCTACAGAACCTGCTCATGCTCACGGCGGCAAAGTCCGATCGTGGACGTGTTGCCGGCTACATCCAGCAGCTCGACAAGTACAGTCCAGAGGATATCGCTCAGCAATGTATTGAGGTCGGCATGTACGAGGAGGCATTCTTGATCTACAAGAAGGCCGGGCAGCACGCAGAAGCGACCAACGTGCTTGTGGACCACGTCGTCAGCATCGACCGGGCGCACGAGTACGCCGACCAGGTCGACCTGCCACAAGTGTGGAGCAAGGTCGCCAAGGCACAGCTCGATGGTCTCCGCGTCACGGACTCCGTGGAGAGCTACATCCGGGCGCAGGATCCGTCCAACTTCCAGGAGGTCATCGAGATCGCAACGCACGCCGGCAAGGACGAGGACCTGATCAAATTCTTGCGTATGGCACGAAAGACACTCCGCGAACCGGCCGTGGACACCGGACTGGCTTTCTGCCTCGCACGCACGAACCAGCTGCCCGAGCTCGAGGAGTTCCTTCGCGGTACGAATGTGGCCAATATCGAGGAGTCTGGCGACAAGGCGTACGCGGAGGGCTACCATGAGGCGGCCAAGATCTTCTTCTCGTCGACCTCGAATTGGGCGAAGCTTGCTACTACTCTGGTTCACCTTGGCGACTACCAGGGCGCGGTGGAGTGTGCGCGGAAAGCTAATAGCGTCAAGGTGTGGAAGCAGGTCAATGAGGCTTGCGTGGCGAAGAAGGAGTTCCGGCTTGCGCAGATCTGTGGACTCAATCTTATCATTCATGCCGACGAATTGGCCGACTTGGAGAAGGAGTACGAGCGCAATGGCTATTTCGACGAGCTCATCACGCTCCTTGAGGCGGGCTTGGGGCTTGAGCGCGCGGTAAGTTATGGAGGTTCAAATCCTGGTCTTCGGAGACACTCGCTGACAGAACAATCCAAAGCACATGGGCGTGTTTACCTCGCTCGCTATAGCTCTGACGAAGTACCATCCCGAGCGCGTCATGGAGCATCTGCGCATCTTCTGGGGCAGAATCAACATACCAAAGGCTCTCCGTGCCTGCGAGGAGGCTCACCTCTGGCCCGAGCTCGTTTTCCTATAGTAAGTGCTGCCTCTCCATCGTCGACTAATGCAGGCTCCCACGGATTGCGAGATTGAGTGCGCTCATCACTGTCCGCACACTGGTCTGAATAGAATGACATGCGGCAGGAGAAGCAAACGCACTCCGTGGGAGCTCGATCTCTCCTTGGACCTTCTCTTCGCGCTTCACATCAGAACACACTCTGACATTCTACTCTGTAGTGTCCACTACGACGAACACGACAACGCCGCCCTGGCCATGATGGAACGGGCAGCGGATGCATGGGAGCACCACACGTTCAAGGACACGATCGTCAAGGCGGCGAATCTCGAGATCTACTATCGAGCGCTCAACTTCTACCTTCAAGAGCAGCCATCGCTCGTCACGGACCTATTACAAGCGCTCACGCCACGCATTGACGTTAACCGTGTAGTGCGCATGTTCGAGAAGTCGGACAACATTCCGCTCATCAAGCCTTTCCTGCTCAACGTGCAGTCACAGAACAAGCGCGCAGTCAACGACGCGATCAACGACCTCCTGATCGAGGTGGAAGATTACAAGCAACTGCGAGACAGCGTTGAGAGTTTCGACAATTACGAGGCAGTGCCGCTTGCGCAGCGGTTGGAGAAGCACGACCTCGTGTTCTTTAGGCAGATCGCCGCGAACATCTACCGGAAGAACAGACGGTGGGACAAGAGTATTGCACTGTCGAAGCAAGACAAGCTGTACAAGGATGCGATCGAGACGGCGGCCATGAGCGGGAAAGAGGAAGTCGTCGAGGAGCTGCTACGATACGTGAGTCTATCCTTTATGCAACACATATTCGTTACGCAATATCTTACTGACCACTACCAAACAGTTCGTCGACATCGGCAGCAAAGAGTGCTACGTCGGCATGCTCTACGCCTGCTACGACATCATCTCCCTCCCCACCGTCATGGAGATCTCGTGGCGCCACGGCCTGAACGACTACACCATGCCGTTCATGATCAACTACCTTTCACAGCAGGCGGCCACCATCGTGGAGCTGAAGCGGGACAACGAGGAGCGCAAGGCGCGGGAGAAGGAGGAGAGGAAGAAGGAAGATGATACTGGGCCGATACTCGGGCAGAGCCGTTTGATGTTGACGCAGGGCCCGATGCAGACGGGTGGTGGGCCGGCGGCGTACGGGCAGACGAATGGGATTATGCCGCAGGCGACTGGGTACGCGGGGTTCAGATGAGGATGGGTGGCGGATACGGGGGTGGACTTTGTAGGATGTTGAGCATGAGTGGAGATTGCATCGGGTTTTGGCCCTTGATGCGACGGTGTGCTAGTGGGAGCGGGCGTTTGCGGCGTAGCGAGCGCACAACGAGCGCTTATCCAGGCTGTACAGTAACAGTGCCATGTGGGATGTAGCTTGTACTTGTTCCCTCTTAGCCCGGGTGCCTACGACCTCGAACACGCCCTCTGAGTACGGGCTCTCTTAGCTCACCCAGGTACTCGACACAGACTTTCCGAGTCTGCCCATCCAATCAGCAACATCGGGACTCATCAATTTCGTCAATCGAAGCATTTCTGCTCCAGCAAACGCAGTCAAAGCCCTGGCGCAGGATCTCTTGACTACGGTAAGCTCGGAGCACACCCGAGTTCACTACGCTTGCTTGGAAGCGCTTGATGACCCCGAGATACCTGCGGAGAGCTCGTAGCCGAGCTATCGCCATTGCTATTCCTTCTAGACAGTACCAAGACCACAAGTCTTCGAGCTTCCCTAGGTTCGTGTCACTCCGGAGTACACTACACCTCCTCTGGGATGCCCACCAGGAATCATAGCCTGGACCCGACCAACGTGAAACGCCCTCAGCGACTGTTGTTCCCGATGTACTCCGGCTCCAACCTGCAAGCACATTATTACGGATCTGTCGAGAAGCCCAAACGGGTCTGCGCACGGTGACATACAGGACCTTTACCGAGTAGTTCGACTGGTACTCGGAAAGGTGCGCGTGAAAGGTAGCCCGCGGAAGTGCGACTGTGAATGTGTGACGTGTAGGCTGGGCCTGAGGTACTCCCTAGTGACGTCGCGGGAAAGGGTTCAACGCGACTTCAACAACAACAAACCGCGCTCCCATCCCGTCGCAGACGACTATTGCGGTCGCACTGGAGCGAGCACTACCGCATGCGCTCCATCATTGCTATGCGGCCGAAAGAAACCCGGCGGCAACGGCGGGCCCTGCTCGAACGCAACCTCAGCAGGTACGGGGGAGGGATGCTCAATATGCTCAGCCTACGCTGACATTACACTAGCATGTCCGGAAATCAAGGCGCTAGTATGGCAACGTTCAACGCCGCAGCCCGAAAGCCGGGCAACTCCCCCGTCGTGAAATATGTCTTCACCAAAGCTCGCTGCGCCAACTGCAACACGCTCTCCCTCAACGAAGCAGTGACTCAGCCGTGTTGTCACTCGAAGCTCTGCCGACGATGTTCCATGTACCCTCTGGCGGCTTGCCCCGGATGCCAGCCTGCATCTGATTCTGAAGGCGATTGGGTGGCCGGGGAGATGGTCATCTTCGGAAGCAGCGCTCTTGCAACGGCGGGAACTTACTGGCATCAGAGCGGACGACTGTTCTCCCCTCCGTCTACTGTATACCGTGCTCGGTCGATGCTGCCAGTCGTACCAGAGCGTACGAGAAATGTCATCACCGACTCCCACTGTCCGCTGGTGCATCATTCCGACGGAGCGACTGGCAATCGCGCTCCAGATCGTCAAGAGAATCGTATCGCTGCTGCAGGTATGGCTAGACTCGAGCCGCACGCCCTGACTCCTTCGAACTCATCAAAGACACGCAGTGCACCGCGCACGTTGTTTTCGCTACCACAAGAACTGCAGGACATCATCTTTGACTTTGCCTACCCTCGGGTGCAAGCCAACTACATCCACCTTACCGAATGGAAGACTCGAGAGGCCTTTAGATGGCGCGCGGCCCACAGAAATTACACGAAGAAACCGTTCCCGAAACTTCTGATTAATGAATTCTTCGTGTCGAAAGTCTTCTTCATCGCCGCTGCCAAGGCCTGGGCTGGCAATCAAGACTTCACCAAGGGCATCGACTTCTCTCATTCTTCCAAGGGCGGGATGCAAGGCATCGTTCCAGCGTTCGCGAAGACTATTACGACTGATCGCTGGAGACTCTACTTAGTCGCTACCGCTGTTGTGAATCTGCGCTCGCTCACGCTCTTCGTAGACGAATTCGAGTTCGCGTGCATTGAAGACGAGGTACTTGCATGGGAGGATCAACTGGGTGAGAAGCACTTGAAGCAAGTTGCGAAGAAGTTTTCGTGCGCGCTCAAGATGCTGTCCGAAAACGTGATGTTGACGACGAAAGCCAACGATCTCTTGACCGCCGGCGTGAAAACAACGACCGCGTGGCAGTGCAACGTGGCGAATCTGGGGACGTACGCTCGAAACCGCTACATCTTGGGCCGGGCTGAAGGAAGCACGCGTAACCGAGTATGCGATGCTATTTCAAGCTCGAAGCGGCACAGAATATACCACAACTCTGCCGTGACGTTCAATACAGCCAACGAGAGATCTCCCGACACCAGCAAGACCGTGAGTCCGCCTGGCGATGGGGCATCCAGCCCTCATTGCGGTGCCTTGCTGCCAACCACGACGGAGCGCTCGAAGGAGAATCCGGTGTTTGGCAAGAAGTCGGCTCACATCGATCATCACCAGGCATCATCTCCTCTTCCAGACAGCCTCGGCCAGGCGCAGCTCCTTACCCAAAAACCCGACGGAAAGCGAAAGTTGCCAAAAGCAGTCGCGGGACTCGGGAAGGACCAAGAACGCACGAGTGACGCGCCTGTTCCGTCCGTTGCGTCAAACAGCGCGGTCTTACTAACACAGTCTGGGTATCACAGTAGAGTGATCTCACTGCTGTCTCCGAAGCCTTCGGCCATTGAGCTCTCGCCCAATTCAGACGTGGTAACGCCGCATGGTACTGCTTCCAAAAGGGGAACCCCGCGCATCAGTGGAGTGAAAGGGACCCCGACTTTGGCCGGTGCTCCGAGGTCGAACAACGGCCACGGCAAAGCGGTGCAGAAGGACGGATCCCGCTCCATCGACCACAATTCCAAAGGAGGACTCGCAAACCCGGCTCAGCAGCATAATCGCATGGTTGGAGACGGCCGGATTCCAGAGACGGTAGAAGGCTTGACCGTACTCTTCGCACGGTTTGGACTTGGTTCACTGGGTTCATGAGGCCAAGGTACGGCCGCGCACTTTCGGCTGGGGACGCCGAGTGCCAGGCAGATCAGGACGGCGATGCTTTACAGGACGAAGTGCGAGTGGCGTCTCCAGTGCATCGAGGACGTCCTGCTATACGCCCTTCTCGCTGGACTTTTCCCTGATTGTGATATTGACGGTTCGATATTGGGTCGAAAGGTGCGGATTGGAATGGTGTTTGGAGGAGAGCTTGCTACTACAAGCGCGTGGTGTGGAGTGGAGCACGTTGTAGGATACATTGAGTGCACGCGCGGGGATGCTCTGTGGCGACTGTGGCTGTTCATATCAGAATATGCGCTTCTTTTGATCTGACGGGGCGTGACGGCTACCTTCGTTGATTAGAGCTAGCTGAAGAAGCCAGAAGGAAGGCTGAAAATAGCAAGTGTATCATCATATACACACCCAATCAGTACGATTGCTTCAGGGGCAGCGCCGGCGCACGTAAGGTGCTCAGGTCTGGTCACTTGAGTCCAGATTGCACGATTCCCCTTGGTGAACCAGCGAGCACGATCAGATAGACATTGAATTACGGTCAAGCCGAGATCCTATGCAATTGTCTGTACGTTCACCACAACCTACAACCAGTCGATGAAATTACTGTAGCTGCCAGGCGAACGTTTGCGCAACCGAGGGAGTGCAATGCTCCAAGCGACTGCCTAAGTGATGGGCACCATCACATTCCCTCTGTATAACAAATGAGATCCGAGTGATGACCCGCCAGAAAGCCGCTCATATGTGACGTGATGTCTCTCTACACTACCTACCTCAAGCTACATTATCTACCTAAGCTACGACTGCCCAAGAACCGAGCAAGCCACTCTCCCCCCCTCTCACCCATGCTCGCGGCAATGCGCCCCAAGACCCATCATTCCGTCAACGCCGGGAGATCCGGCGCTTGGACATGCACTCCTCGCAATAGCACTTCGATCCGACGGAAGCCCAGTGGTCCTTGCCAGAAGAATGAGTACGCATGCTGCGGCTCGCAGGAGAAGACGCGCCCGGCGTCGTACCCGGAGTCCACATACCCGCCACAGACTTGTCCGTGTCATCCACCGCATCCTTGCCGCTCAACCAGAACTTACCCATGTGTTCTCCAAACTCCACCAAAGGACCACCGCCATCCGCCGCCAGCCTCAGGAGTGATTGGCCATCGGTGAGTATATCTGCACCTCGGAGAGTCGCTGCCTCGCGGA
>JAABUP010010283.1_pt1 | contig 11107 bp, 18 predicted proteins | sample 5559201 | NCBI WGS metagenome assembly JAABUP01 (sample SAMN10711887, study PRJNA513373) | rock metagenome | isolation source: Antarctica rocks | place: Antarctica | reverse complement strand
CTTGACAGCAATGCTTCATGCATGTACAGTCTGACCTGCCACAGGCCTCAGGTACTTGAGACACAATGGCCCCAGGCCCAAAGTTAGAATTGGGTTCAATGCCAAGAAGCTTTCGACCCAGAAGATGTGGTCTTCTTGGTATGTGAAAATGAGCTCATCCTTTGTGCTTGGGTCTGGATGTGGATCTGTGCCTAGCACAACGTGCATGTTCAGGTGGATGGGAATGCCTAGGTACGGGAAGATGTTCCACCACACATTCTGCATGCAATGCAAGGTAAAAATTGCTGTGAATGATGTGTATCACAGCGTGCATTGACAGCTAGGTCAAGCTTGTCACATTTGTGCTTACAATTGTCTCAATGAGGTCTACCACCACCCGGTGATTCTTCCTGTCCGGGACAACCCGCGTGTATTTCACTCCTATCCAGAAGTTATAAAACCCTGCAGGCGGCAAACTCAATTAGCATGCGACCCTGTGCATCACGTGAGTACAAAGTGAGGCACATCAGGTGGAGCTTGGTGTGTGTTCAACAAAGCAACCGCCCCAATTTAGCCAGAGAGGTATGCTTTGCCCTGCTGAGTGTGCTCCTGCAGAATGCAACTGACGGCAACGTCCGCAGTGCAAAGTAAAAGCAGAAGATCTCACTCACCCCACATCTGATACACGCCAAACAGCTCTTTTCTGTTCACGGTCTGGAAGAATAGGTGCCAGAATTTCACATCCTCTGTGAACACCTTCTCGATCAGGTCCTTTCGACCGCGAAAGTCATGAGTGGATAACACACTTGATATGGTCTTCGGGACATCCACATCTAGAGATTGCATGGCGGCAATACGCCGAGACTTGCGAGCCGACACAGCAGCAGCAGCGGACCCCTTATATATGTATTGATCTGTGCGTGGCGATGCCCGCGGTCTCGCAACAGGCTGTGTCAGTATTGGCTGGCCAAGACACACGATTCCTATCAACGTGCTTCAGGTCGCGCTGGTGTTTCTGTTCTTGCCGGTCGTTTGCTTGAGACGCGCCTTGCCGTGAGTTCAAAGCTTTCCTCGGAGTTGACCGAAAGTTGACTTTGCCATCACGAGTGAGCTCAGTGAGCATCGCAGCATGTTGCGCATGCTTGCCGCGCAAAGCACACACAAACTTGGCTGTCAGTTCGCAGCAGCGTTTCAAAATAATCTCGTTGTGTGGGCAGGGCCCCGAGGTTACCGCTGCACCTGGTCCAGCAAGTGAAGGTTGCCGCAGTGGCACTATACCGGGATTGATCTGACATCCTTGACGGCAAATTGCAGCGAAAGACTAGTTCCTTTTTTGTGCTACACAGTAGCTTCCACAGGGGTGTTCTTTGCCGGTGGCGCCCACTAGACGGGTTCAATGCCCACGGAAGACGCTGTTCAATGGGCACAACCGACACAACCGACTTCGGGCCGGACGAACCTGTCTCGGGTTTCCTTTGGAACATCTCGGGCGCTTCCCGACCACATCGTGGCCAGGAGAACAGGCAATGTATTGATAAAGCATACCATTCTCAAGTCGGACCACTTTCCAGGTAAGCAGCTGGCACTCATACGGTCACTTGACAAAAGCACTGCTCTCTGTAAATGTGCCATCCAATGCAGGATGCCAGAACAAGAAGCTGCTGCCGCTCATTGAGGGAGCACCCAATTACAGACAGGTGACGTACAGCAGATGTACAGTCTCATGTCTGTCACCCAGTGACCGGAAAGCATGCCTGAGTATCACCCTGCTATGCAGGTGCCTGAGCTGCCTGTTTATGGAGTGGCAATCCCAACCGTGTCTGGCATGAGACTGGTATTGGACGAGCTTGGAGCAGCGCAAGGTTTGAGAAATGCTTGCTGCATACAAGATTGCCTGACTGCGTGTATCCACAAGCATTTCATACATGGAACATATCTGCGCAAGTGTTGCAGGGCAGCGAAGAGTCATGTGGTTCAACATGCGAGAGGAGCCTGTCATCTATATCAATGGCAACCCATATGTCGTGCGGGAAGCAAACAAACCCTTTGCCAACTTAGAGTACACAGGTAGCTTGCTATACCATGCGGATACACTTAGCATCGCTGAGGTGCTAAGTATATGGTTGCACCACAAGCTATTTGTGCCTAACACATCAATACAACTTTCTGACAATTGGCTGGCACATACTCTCTTGGGGTACTGCAGCGTGCATACACAGACAGCAGGGCATACATGGTCTTGACAGTTGCTGACTCCACTGAAGCATGTTGATCTGCATCCCTTGTTTATAGGTATTGATAGGTCCAGGGTGGAAGACATGGAAAACAGATTGAAGCAAGATGTGTTGAGAGAGGCGGCACAGTACAACAATCAGATCCTAGTGGCTCATGAAAATGATGACTTCCAAGTCATAGAGCAGTGGGAAGCTGTGACAGAAGTTGATGTGCAGACACCTCTTGAGGTGTACCGTGAACTGAGTGGTAAGTGCTACAATGTATCAAGCTCTCATGAACATCACGCTCCATCAATAGCTTTGCAAAGGCTTCTGAAATGTACAGGACAACACAGCAGTCAGCACGCATTCATGCGCACAAGCAGAGATGCACGGCGTCAATCGGTCCCCCAAACACTATGTGGTACATGCATATGTGCAGGAGCAAGCATGATTGTGCCAGCCTTCCAGTTATGTGAGCTGCAAATGCAGCCCCGGGTCCCTCCTCAACAGCACTCCTCACAAACTAGAAAGCTAGCACATTAACTGCACACAAGCCGCTGTTCAACAACACTTGCTGTCACATCAATCCTGATAGCCTTGCTGTGAGCCTCAGTCGTGCTGCTGTAGACTATGGGTATGAAGTGGAGTACACACGGGTACCTGTCACAGATGAGAAGGCTCCCAAGGAGAAGGACTTTGCCCTTTTGATGAGGAGGTTGTGGAAGCCTCCAGAGGGAGCTGCCCTTATCTTCAACTGCCAGATGGGCAGAGGCAGAACCTCCACTGGCATGATCATTGCCTCGCTGCTGCAGCTACGGCGGCGGCTCAAGACTGTAGACCTACCAACAGAGCCTCAAGGTGATGTCCCTACAGCTCAACATCTTAGCTCAACATCTGCAGAACCTCTATATACATACACTGAGGCTTTCAGCACGGACACCTATGAAGCAGCCTTACAGCAACACATGAACATGAGCCATGTCGCACTGCTCTTGCATCAAGCTGACCTTGCATGGCTGCTGGATGCTGCTTGCAGTGCAAGGCTCACGGCAGTGTTGGCTGTGTCTGAGACGTCATTTGCGCAGGCCATGAATAAGTAGAACAGTATGACTGGCCGTATTGTCGGAGCAGCACGTGCTGTTGGAATGTGCTGAAAGTTGTTGCATCTGTAAGCAGCCAATCAAAGCAGGGTCGTAAATCGTGGATTATCACCAGTGCAAGCAAGTCAGCGAAGCTATAATCAGGGTGCACAAGGAAAGGCAGCTACGTAGTGCCTTCTTCCAAGGGCCAGAAGGCAAGCAGACAAAGAGCTGACCTCCATGGCTTGTTATTCACCCCTCCACAGATCAGCAATAGGTCCTTGCAACAACCAGCACCTTCACACTCTGAAACTGGACTGAGGCACATGTTAGAGAGTCTACCTGAAGGCACGTTGATGTTGTTATTGTGACACTTAAGGACAGGTGGCCACAAAGAATGCAATACCTTAAGGTAGTTCAACAGTACAGCATCACAATGACCTTGTGCAAAAAAAAGATGGCACAGTGCAGTGGCAGCCATGGTTAGTCAATTGACTGCAACTCTGAAGTCAGATGACTGTTTGCGTGCTCGCTGCAGAGGGCCTACCTTCATGGTTTGTGTCCACCAGCCCACCAGCGGGCAGCAGCCCCATGCGCACAACCAGTGATGTGACCCTGGAAGGAGAGCTGAAAAGTGGCAAGTACGGAGTTGTGCGCAGCCTGCTCAGAGTTCTGGAAGGCGGCACAGCTAGCAAAGCCCTGCTGGACTCGATCATTGATGCTTGCAAGTAAGCTCCCAGTCACTGTAATATACTGCTCTAGTCACTGTAATGTGCTTCACCGTTTTTGGTCACTATAATGTCCATCACCCTCCCTAACCCGTGGCTCGTTTGGCTCCTAGTCATGGTAATGTCCATGACTGCTTCAAGTCACTGCAATGTGCTTCAGCGATGATGGCCAGTAGCAATCCTGTGCTTTGTGGCAACAATCAGCTTCACAAATGCTACTTGTAGTCAGACTGTGCTGATCTCTGCATATCAAATGGACCTGTCTCAATGAAAAATGAACAGTGTTGTAAATCAGATAATGCGAAAATACTTTGGCTTACAGTTTACATGTTCTTTGCTTTCACATCTTGATTGCTCCGTATGGTTCAGCTTATGAATATCTGTTGCATACAGCCTCCAAGGATCACTCACCTGACAAGCTTCCAAACCCAACTGACCATTGGACCTGACAATTTATCAGTCAGCTTTGTTGAACAACATCAATGAATGCCACCATAGTACACTGTCAAACAAGTGGGAGTTACAGGCTTGCATTGACTGCCTTGCAGCGCCATGCAAAACCTGAGGGAAGCTATCGCCGGCTACAGAGGCAGGCTCATGCATGAGGGAAATGATGTGAAGCGCAATGCCCTTCTGCAGGTAAGTGCATGCTTCTCCCTTGTGAGCACTCATCAGCACAAGCTGCTGAATAGCGTTTGACTGATGGAGCAGAGCATTCTGTTCAGCTGCATGCTCTGCTCCATCCATGCGCCCCAGCCTGCTGTACAATGTACAAGGTCCAGGTTGTAGAGGCACTGTTCTGCAGAGCCGTGCTTGCTGCAGGCTGTGGCAGCCATTTCTACAATGTAGGTTACACGGTTGGTTATGAGCCTGCTGTCAGTCTTGGTGTCATCAGCCCTATGCAAGCTAATCATCAGCAATGAGTGCTGCTGTGCATACTGGGATTCAAGTGTGACAATAAATTTGTCATGCATGCCTTGCTCCCTGTGTATGCAGGTGTGCTTAGAGTACCTGGAGCGGTACTACGTCTTGATAGCTTTCACTGCTTATCTGTTTGAGCCCGGGTTTGATCCTGAGTCACGCAGCCAAGTCAGCTTAGCCCAGTGGATGAAGCGGCGGCCTGAGCTCTACAGGTACCAACAAGACTGCAAAGGAGTATCCTTTGCCAAAGCCAGATGAGCCGATGCCATTTGCACCAAGGCTTTGCATTGCAATTCAGCCTGTCGAAAGCACTTGTGGCTGGCTGGCATGCACTTCTGCATGCTTGCCTTGCTTACTCATGCCCCAACACAGCATGCTTGCATTGCTTGCAATGGGCTGTATCAGAAGGCAACTCAGCAGCAAGTCATCTCAGCTACAGGCCATCACAGCATCATCGTAATGGGTCATCTGCAGGCTTGTCACTGTACATTGTGGCTTTTCTATTACTGGATGCAAGCGCCACGTGTGACTGACCATATTGTGGCGCTCAGCTGCACTGTGTTGGCTTGCTGCTGCAGTGTGCTGCAGCGCATGTTGCGAAGAAACCCACTAGCAGCCCTGTCACTGCAGCAGCCTAGCATACGCACCCCGTCCCTCAAGCTTGCCGATGATGTGCCGTTTGAGCTGGACCCAGAGGATAATGATGTTGCTGAAAGCCCTGACGGTAATGACACCCCTTTGAGTCAGCAATCTGATGCCTGTGCTACTGTTGCCTCAGCTGCAATGCTGCTCAAACGCATCTGGTCAGGTTTGTCAAGCTGCTAGATTTGGCTGAGCTTTCAGTGTGAGTTCAATGCCATGCACAGACATTGGTCACACATGCAGGCTTGTCTGTAAATAAGGGTTGTTGCAGCTGAGCTGCACTACTGATACTGCATTGACTAATAGCTGCTATTAGTAGTGTATAGCAAGGGTACCTAAATGTTGCACCTGATGGAGCAACACTTGCTGAGACATTGTCCGAAGAGAAACCTCTGTACAGAAGTTGTTTTAGCAGTTATTTGAGCAGCCAACTGCAGTGGCCACAGCATTTGTCAATCTCTGCCTGCAGAGGTACTAGAAAAGGCGACTGAGGAGGCAGCAGGCTTGATTGCCAGTCGAACTGGTGATGTACTTGGGGCGCATACAATCTTGAAGGAAGACCATTTCCCCGGCTGCCAGTCTGCCAAGCTGCCCAACATGATTCCTGGGGCTCCCAACTTCAGAGGCGTGCCTGGTCAGAACGTGTTTGGCTCTGCCTTGCCCACAGTGGAGGGCATCAAGGCGGTCCTCACGCATGTTGGTGCAGCCTCAGACACACATGACAAGCGCAAGGTGTGCTTCCATTGTTCAGTATGATCATCCATCAGAGAGCAGGCAGACGTTGCTGCAGGCCTGTCATCTATCTCTGTCTCTGTCCTGAACCAGCCAAGTGACATTCTCTGGAATGGTATTGGCATCCAAAAACAGCAGGCTTGAGTACATGTGTTCCAGACGAATATCTCTGCTTCTTTGGGGCGCAAACATCTGTGATGCCAGTTTTGGAAGCACAATCAGTTTCCAGGTTTGTGCAGCATGGCTGAGCTTCCAGTGCCAGCAAGGTTGGTTCCGCAATCACCAATGCAGCCAGTGTCCTTACTGTTGGTCTTGTGTCCACTGTTGCCATTGAATGCATCAGGATTTGAGCTGCAGGTGAGTGCAGTGTGGCACAACATGCGAGAGGAGCCTGTCATCTACATCAATGGGCGGCCCTTTGTGCTGCGTGAGGATGAGCGGCCATTCAAGAACATGCAAGAGTACACTGGCATTGACGTGCAGCGCTTAGAGCAGATGGAGCTACGGCTGAAGAATGACATCTTGCAGGTAGCATGCTCATACAAGCTCATTGGGCGCTGATGTCCTCACATTGAATCAGTGCTTGGGTTGATTTGATTCCAACTCAGAACATCTCAGCAGATCTGGAAACATTAATGGTAAGCTGAGCAGGAGCTGTGAAACCCAGGTGCGTTGCATACTGTGAGCTGTACAGGCCCTGGCACAGGTGAACACTTATGACATTGCATGGAGCACAGTAGCTGACCACATGTCTAAGCAGTCTTGTAGCTACTTAAAGGACAGAACAAACAAATGAATGAACAAGAGAAGCTACAAGAAACACAGCAATGGATGAATGAGGCTACACGGATCATTGTCTTGAGCTGTGGCTGCTGTCACACCATATCTGCATGCTGATCATGCAGTGTCATCAGCACAAATGCATTGTGCAGGCAGACAAATGGCATGAGCCTCATGTCGAACTGACCTGCAGGAGTCAAAGCAGTTTGATGGGCAGGTCCTGGTTGCAAGAGAGGCAGAGCGCAACCAAACAGGCGGGGCATCCCATGTCGTTGACACCTATGAGCCTGTTGCAGGTACTCATACTGTCATGAAGTAATCTTCAGCTGCTGCAGTGACAGTACATGCAGGGATAGCTCTGTCCCGGACTGCAGCATATATCACGGTCACAGCTGGCAATATAACAAATTTAGGCAGCTGTGACTAGTTTTGTCATGCTTTCACAGTGCCACTGCTTCGTTGACCGTCAGAAGTAGCTGAAGCCCGTTTGTAGGACAAAATGAATTTTCATTTTGTCCTACAAAAGGACTTCATGAGAACCTCAGGGGACCTCTCTTGCTGGGTGCAACATTGCCAGAGCGGTCAATTAAATAACAATGATCCTCATTCTGTTGTGCTATGTTACTTCATGTTGTATTCTGTGACTTACTTGCTTCATAATTTCATTGGAGACATTGGAGGCAGTAATAGCGTAAAGCACTGGACCAAGTATGTCAAACTATGATTTGGAAATTGACGCTGCTGTTTGCCACCCATATAAAACACGGGGCGCAGCCTGGGTGCTCTTGATTCTACCTGGATCTGATGCACACTACTTGCTATGTTCTGGCAGGTTCAGAGTCAGTACAAACACCAAGGGAGGTGTACGATCAGCTGAGATCAGAGGGGTACAGGGTGGAGTACTACAGGCTGCCTCTCACAGATGGGGAGGCTCCCAAGGAGAGGATCTTTGACGTCTTCTATGACCATGTGAAGGATGTCCACCCCAGCGACGCACTGATCTTCAACTGCCAGATGGGCGGGGGGCGTACCACCACTGGCATGGTCATAGGCTGCCTCATACGCATGCACACCTCAGGTCAGTTGACAGGCCTGACGACTGACAGCAACGCGTTGTTCAAAATGTCATTGTGAAGTGCATAAGAATGTAACATGCTTGTTGCATGCAAAATGCAAGTGAATGTGAAAGTGAAATGCATGTGAAAGCACAATGCATGTGAATGTGAAATGCATGTGCATGCAAAATGCATGTGAATGTGAAATGTATGTGCATGTGACATCTGAGGCCTGCAGTGCTTCTGTTGGGCCTGACAGAATGCTTGGTAACTCCTCTCAAATGCTCACCACACGTTCACTCAGCTTCAGTCCTGGAGCAGATGGCAGTGATCAGCTTGCCCTACAGCAAGGGCCTGGCATGCAAACAAATGCTCAGCCTGCTGAGTTGCATGTCACCATGCAGCCCGAGCATATTATCACCATCCTCATACATGGTCTGCCCACAAACTCACGCACTGCTGCAGATCGACTTCTCTCACAGCTCTCTTACAAGTCTCTCGGCAGCAACATACATACACTGTCAACGCTGTCTGTGCCCCTATCTAGTTACATGAACTTCCACACATCAGCCTTTTGACCAATTGGCTGTGCTCCACTCTGATTACATGAACTCCCACACATCAGCAACGTAAGCCTTTAGGCCTGTGCAGCGCAGATCGACGACCGCTCAGTTCCAAAGTCATGAGGGACACTTGATAAACCAAAAGGCTATGCCGTGGTGCAGGCAATGGCGAGCTGGTTGCAGCGCCTGAGCATGTGCACATGGATGAGCTGGTGGGCCTGTCACCTCGCAGCACCATCTCTGATGACTACTTGGCGGGCGCTTCACCTCAGATGAGCGAAGACGAAGACGCAGCTGAGAGCAACGAGAACCCACCAGACAACATGCCTGAGTCCTCACACCCCTCTTCCATGGTATGCTGCCTTTGTATGGAGTCAGAAGATTGCACTCTCAGCTGCACAACATGAGTCTTTAGACATCAATTGGGCAGGGAGCCATGTATACATGGTGCCCAATGCACAGGTACGCCTGTGATCCCTTTGCTTGAAGATGATCCAAACAAACATGACTTGAAGCGGCTTCTCACTCTCTGCATTCTGACCAGTCTTGCAGATGGGTAAACTGGGGTTTCAGCTGCAGGAGTGCTCAAATAGCATCAAGTCACCTGCCTGTGAATACTCAGCATACTCACCCACAGAATTAGTCAGAATGCAGAAGGTGAGAAGCCCAACATTCAGGCATCCAATGGGCTCAGTCAGAACAGGCAAGAGACCCTGGAGTGGTTACACAATAAGTCCTACGATGTATACTCGCTGTGGCACCACAGTCGTATCAAAGCCAAGAGAACACATGACAAGCATCATCCCCACGCCAAAGGCCAATGCATGACAAGAGTCACACTGAAAATGTTGTGGTCTGCAGCACATGGAAGCAAGCACGCCAGAGGTGAGGAGCCTGAAGGATGGGGAGTATGTGGGTGTTCGCAGATTCACCAGAATCCTGGAGCGGGGTCCTGAAGCCAAGGGCGACCTTGACAAAGTGATTGACCGGTGTGGCAGCCTGGTGAACCTGAGAACGGCCATTATGCGCTACAGGAAACCACGCCGCTGGTTCCGCTTCTACAGGTTCCTGCCCTGCCCTGACTCCTGCTTGCCCTCACACCTACTTGCCCTCACACCTACTTGCCTTGACTCCTAATTGCCCTCACACCTACCTGCTTTCCTCCTCCTGGCCCTGACTCCTACTTGCCCTCCATCTATTGGCCCTGACACCTACGTGCCCTGTCATGACATCTGCAAACCAGGGCATATGAGGCTGTTTACACAAAAAATGCATTGCTGTGTCATTGGTAGCTGTTGCTGCATGGGATAGCAATGGGCTTGTGTGCGTAAACAGCTATGGTGCTGATTCCTTTCAACAGCTTAGAGACTCTTTCACTGAAATGTAGACCACAACAGCTACAGCCTCTTTTAGTGATGCAGCCTCAGCTTGAGAGGTTGCATATCACTCTGCAGGCCTGAGATCAATGTGAGAGATACAGCCTTCAAGCGAGGTACAGCCTACTTGGAGCGCTACTGCTTGCTCATAGCCTTCACCTCCTTCCTGGAGCGTACCAAAGGCTCAGACATCACCTTTCAGGCATGTCTACTCCTCAGCATTTTGCATTTATCAGCCCTCCACCTGCATATGCGCCTGACTGCAATTCAAGTGCACAGTTGGCATGGAAGCAGCAGCGATTGCAAGTGCACATAAGCAAACTTGGTGATAGTCAGCCCCGCCTACCAGCATGCAGCAACCCACCTGCAGGGATGATCGAGCCATGGACTGTACAGTGTTGATGCTGCACAGTTTTGTGTAGCATTTCCTCATGCCCTTCACTGTATGTTTCCATCGTCGTGTGCTGCTGCAATCGTTGTTTAGCTTGTTCCACAAATCACGTTCACCTTGCCCAGACATGTCAATGCCAAGAAGGCGGACAACCCATGTCCTGCCGGTGAGTTGGCCTCTTGTCAGTTTACCAGCAGGACAGTGTGTCTTTCTGCAGGAATGGATGTCAGCTCGGCCAGATGTGGTTCAGGCCAAGGAGGCCATCCACCAGAACCCTGCAGGAGCCCTGGCGCCTGTGCCCCTCATGGGCTTGCCCCAGCTGCTGGAGCGCCTGGGCCGCCAGGGCTCTCAAGAGGTCTGTACTTTGTTCATCATGTTTGTTCATTGCTGATGCAAGTTGCGCTGGTGCGGGAATGAACCCAGCTGCCTGAAGTGCTGACCGAAACAACTTGGGCTGCTGCTTGCTACTGCTGCTTGCTACTGCTGCTTGCTATTGCTGCTGCTTGCTACTGCTGCTTGTTACTGCTGCTTGCTGCTGCTTGCTACTGCTGCTGCTTGCTACTGCTGCTGCTTGCTATTGCTGCTGCTTGCTACTGCTGCTTGTTACTGCTGCTTGCTGCTGCTTGCTACTGCTGCTGCTTGCTA
>JAABUP010010277.1_pt1 | contig 11112 bp, 15 predicted proteins | sample 5559201 | NCBI WGS metagenome assembly JAABUP01 (sample SAMN10711887, study PRJNA513373) | rock metagenome | isolation source: Antarctica rocks | place: Antarctica | reverse complement strand
AAGTGGGCTCCTTCCTGGAGTTGCAGCAGCAGCTTGCAGCTGCCAAGGCAGCCATGAGGGCTGTTGTGAACCAGCCCCGCCACATCCTGCCCTTCCTGCAGCCCGGTCGCCTTGTCAATGTTGCCGCAAGAGCGTCAGGTATGCACACCCTTTCCCAAACGACTTTTTATTCGACAGATAACCTTTACAAAGTATACAGTTTCACTCCCAGAGTTTATCAGGAGAATCATAATTGCAACATCCACAACTGTTGAAGCTGGCGTTTTGCATGAGGTGTCCACTTTGATGCTGTCGTGCAGAGCAATTGGTGCTGGATGGTAGATTCAAAATTCTGCTAGTCTTGATGTCTTTTAGTGGGTGTTCGCTTCCAAATGTGTCCATCCTTACAGTGTGTGCGATGCTACCACGCACAGCCAAATAAGCCTGCCTTGCATCAACCCTTCAGCTCAAGAACCAAGTCTCACTTACTCACCCCCTGCTTGCGCAAAAGCCTGCAACATGTGAGGTGCCTTGAACTTTAGGGTCCATGAAGGCTCATGGCTCTAGGTTTCTGGATGAGTATCAAACCTGGCATTCTGAAGTTGCCTGAGATTGCACACAGGAGTGCAAGCACTGACAGCAGAGCTCCTGTTCTAGTTACTATAAAGAAAAGGAAAAAAAAGAAGAAAAAAGTTTGCATAAATCAAAATATGTGTGAGATCTGTAGCGTAATACACCATTTTGCTTTTTATGAATACTATGGTACAATCAGAGCGGCTTGTCTGTAGGTGCTGATCTTGAAAGTGGTGGCACAAGCACAAGCGGCAGAACCGCAGAGGATTTTGCTCCCAGCACAGTATGGGCTGCCGTGGTCAACTTTGAGCGTGTGGGCAAGAAAGACAACACTGACGGCGGTGATGGTGAGAGCCATAAGAAGAGGAAGGAGGGGCCCTACATTGTGGATGTGCTGCTCAACTGTTCTTCAGACACCATACCTGGCACTGGCCCAAAAAGGTCAGCTGTTGAAACGAGGAGCAACATAAAATTTTATTGATGAAACCTGTGTTTGATGAGATGCAATAGCACATTGTGCAAAGGCACGTGGTGTATTACAGACTTAGCAATTCGTTTTTTTCGAACGATGCAGGCTGCTTGCGCTTGTTGTTCAGCATTGGGAGTGCCCATGTGACTGAGCATGTGACTCATCATGTGACTGATCCACTGATCTGATGTGGAGTGCAGTGTTGATGTAAACTGCACCAATGTCATTCATTCCTTCATTACACATATGTCTCCTCCTGGGGACAGGTACATACAGCCCTGAGCCCCCGCCCCTGTATGAAGCCCTGTTTTTGCCAATGTGCTGGGTTGCACAAGCCAAGCACTGTGGTTGACTCTGCTCACAAGGGTCACACCGACATTCTCCCACAGGCGTCTGCAGCAAGCTGCTCAGCAGCCCACACATATGCGTATCATGACCATGTCGCATGTACTGACGCAACCTTTGATGTATTTTGCAGGCGAGCAGTTTGTGTGCCAGCAGATGCAAGTGGCAGTCCCCAGGTGGTGCCCATGCACCTGGACGAGATAGACGCACTGAGCAGCGTGCGCATCTACATTCCCAAGGACTTGAGGCAAGCTGATGCCAGGGCGCTGGGTCTCAAGGTGCTGCCCAGTATCTTCCTGTCCTGCTTTTTGTCTGTTTCTTGCTACTCTTAGTGTTGTCCGCTTCTTCCTATACTACTCCATGCACATTTTGTCACACAGCTGATTCCCAGTGCTTTGCATTTGTCTCTTTGCTGACAGATACCGGCAGAATGATGCAAGGAGGCTGGGCTTCAGGACACATTGCAGTTTTTACTTGGCCTTTTTTGTCTCCTCCTTCTTTGGTGATTTTCTTGCTGCTAAAATGCCTCTCTGTCTAGTTCTTGTATACGGCAGACTGAGCTCAACAGCTCATCATGTCTGTATTGTTTTGCAGAACACCAATGGCATGCCTCTGAGTTTCTGGCACTTCTGCTGAGTATACTACTGACAAACGGCTTCAGAGAGGACTTCTGCAGAAATTGTACAGGCACTGTAAAGCTAGCTGCAAGCCCAATTCATTTTGTTCCCTAAGCCTAGCTTCTCCTGCCCTGTCCTTTGAACTACAACTTTGTCTCCATGCATGCTGAACCCTCCTACACCCCTCCAAATCCTCCTAAAACCTCCTAAATCCTCTCAAAACCTCCTTCAGCCTCTCAAATCCTCCTAAACCTGCCTAAATCCTCTCAGACTCCAACTTTGTGCAACACCATTGCAGGCTATCAATGAGGTGCGCAAGCGCTTCAAGAGAAGCCTGCCAGAGCTAGACCCGGAGACAGACATGTCTGTCACAGACAGTGACTACCGTAAGGCTCAGCGTAAGTCAGAAACCCTAGAGGGCCTCTTAAAGAAGCACCCTCTGGCAGCCAGCTCAACCCTAGAAGAGCGTCTCACTTTGCTGCGTCACAAGCAGGTACTGTCCTAGCAGCAGCCTGACTAAGCAGACAACCTGACTCAGCAGACAACATGACCAAGCCAGCAGCTTGACTAAGCAGGCAGTGGCTGATGCTTGTTGATGCTTCCAGGCATTTAGCAATACAAAACCCATACTGCATAGTGAACCAGCATACTATCATGCATGCTTTATAAAGCATAGTGTACAGGACAGTCATTGCATTTTTTCCTGGTCAGACACTGCATTATATTGAAAGACAGATGCCTGAAAGGCAGGACGTGACTGAATGTCAACTAGCAGCAACCGCCCGAGTTTTATGTGGTTGAAGTTTTTCAACATAGGTGCAAAAACCAAGGTTTGCATGGTATTTATCGCCTGTTAGGCTAGCTGAAAGCTGACTTGCGACGTTTTGCTGCAGATGTTGGCAGAGAAGGTCCGATTAGCCAGGAAGGAGGTGAAAGCAGCACAGAACCTGATCCTTCAGGCAGAGCTGAAGGCACGCAGGAGAGTGCTGCGACGGCTGGGTTACGTGGACAGTGATGGCGTCGTTACCGTAAAGGGCAGGGCTGCTGCTGAGATCCAGAGTGCTGATGAGCTGGTCTTGACAGAGCTCATGTTCAGTGGAGCCTTCAAGGTATGGGAACTGTACACAACCCTTACGTGACCCTTACATGACCCTTATGTGACCCATACATGACCCTTGCTGGAACCTTACTGTGCAGCACATGCACCTTTGCACTCCTGAGCCCAGAGCATGCGATTGCAATGCATCTGGGTTTTTAGGGATTCTAAAGGGCCTGACCATCTGCCTTCCCCCTAACACGCTGGCAGGGCAGTCAAATGTGATGAAGCATCTACAATCTCAGGGGTTAGGTTAGGGTAATGGTTTGAGAGATGCATTGCAACTCAGATGTTGGGACTCCTGCACAAGTAAATGGTGTTGCCGACATCATGCGCAAGCACAAAATCAGCAATCCCACAAGAGAAGCCCACAAATTGCATGTCTGATGGATGCTGAAGGTGTGAGTGTGCACATGTGCAGGAGCTGACCCCTGATCAGGTGGTGGCTCTGGTATCGTGCACCATCTGGCAGGAGCGGGCAGAAGCTGGGCAGAAGGTGCGTGAGGACATGCAGGGGCCTTATGGAGCCCTCACTGAGGCGGCTCGCAGGGTGGCAAAGGTGAGTGCTTGCCTGTCATGCTTTGCGTGCTTTGCACTGCAAGGCAGAACACAACCAAGCCAGCAATGTGTGTGTTGCTCCAGAAGCTGATTGTCCAGGTCACTGTGCAAGACAGATGTTACAGCTGATTTTGCTTGAGCATTGTCGTCTGTGTGCATGCTGCTTGTGTGCACTAGGTCGACGTCCGTTCAAAAGCCCATTGCCGCCATCATGATCAGCTGGCTGAATGATTTGTGATGCGTGAAGCAATGTTGCTCGACAGCAACTTATGTGCATCACTGTGACATGTATGTGCTGCTGGGATGGCACAAAGTTTTTGGTCTATTTTCTCAGGTTGCTGTGGACTGCAAAATGACAATGGACGTTGAGGACTATGCCACATCCTTCAGGCCCGACATAATTGATGCTGTGTCTGGTTGGTGTCAAGGGGCAACCTTTGCCAAAGTGCTCACCCTTACTGACGTCTTTGAGGTAAGGCTGAGGGTCTGGGGTCATCTTGCTGGATTCCCCTTTGAGCCCTGTCTGGGCTTCTACATATGCCTCAACAGCATGCAGAACATGAAGAGAATGCTGTCACAGTGCTTCTGTACATACTGCTGGAGTGTATGTATACCTTGCTGAGGCCTGATCATATACAAGTATATGTCTGCACTTCCGTCAAGACATAACGACAATACCCTCGTATGTCTGGTCATGCAGAGTGTAAGTAGTAGTGTTGGTTTGCAGGGGTCGCTTGTGAGAGCAGTCCGACGCATTGAGGAGGTTCTCCGTCAGCTCAGCAGTGCAGCTCAGGTCATTGGCGAGGGAGATCTTGAGCAGCTGTTTGAGAAAAGCAGAGAGAAGATCAAGCGAGATATTGTTTTTGCAGCATCCCTTTACCTCTGACAGCATCAACATATATACATACGTTTTTTTAATGATGTACAATAGTTTGTGCTTGTCAACGGCATCGCTCCTGGAATGTCATCATGTGAAAGTCAGGCTGGAGCGGTTAAACGATCAAGTCACAATCACTGATCAACGAGTTCACAGTCTTTACATGGTGAGTACAGTCTGGCAGTATATTTCTTTGAAGCCATCCAGGGCATTGTGTAAAGCTCAAGGTTTTCAAAACGATCACACGAAATCAAGCAAGTCAGGCACACAAACTGTCAGTGAGTGCCTGCATCCAAAAAGCAAGTCCACAAATGTACAATTGCAATGCAGCAGGCCAGGCATGCTTGAGGGCCAAATCACACGGCTCAGTAACAGAAGCTCAAATTCATACAAAGTCACATACATTAAACACTATGCGATAAAATGCCCAAGCTGGTACACTCCCCCAGGGCGCAGTCATGCTAATTACACTTCATACTTGCATCTGAGCTGGCACATGCCAGGCTCACATCTTGTGACACCTTGACAAGAAGAGGAGCTGCCAGTGACTGTCAATGCAGCGGCAGCCTTGCTGACTGCTTCTAGCTATTGGAATTCTCTCTTGTTTCTTTCAAGGCAGGTCTGAAAGGTGATGTCAGGCCCCAGGCAGCAAAGGCGCTCTCAGGCTTGGTGGAGGCAGCAAAGCCAGTGAGGCCCTCACTCTGCGTGCGTGCCCTGCTCATGACTGGACGGGGGGCATTGACAGGGCTGTTGGCCCGAACACGGCCTGAAGTGGTCCTTGCAGCAGGGGGCCAAGGCTGCGCCAGTGTGTTCTCAGTGGAAGGATCCATCAGCAAAGACTCCAGACCCTACAGGGATGAATGAAAGGATACTGTAAGGGGGCACATCTGAACACGGTGAGGGTCTTACTCTGCTGGCATGACAAGCTGTGTATGCACAGCCTTAGATCAGCCTGCTTCTCAGATGCTGCTGGCAAAGAGAGTGCCAAAGTAAAAAAGCCACCAGGCTGTTTTTAGTCAGCACTCTCTTTGCAAGCAGCTTCTGAGATGCAAGCTGCAGGAGCAGTGTGGCATACTCTTGCTGTATACCTGGGAGGAGCAGTTGCTCAAAACATTCGTGGAGCAGGGTGATCCTGAAATTCTCTGAGCAAGAATACAGTTACCCGGATGCAGTCATGCATCTGAAGGCACTGCTGCTGCTGGCGCTAAAGTCAAGACTTGAACTTCCACCAATGCAGGTGGTACTGCAGGTGCTTGTACAGGAGATAGTCTTGACACAGCTGCAACGCCAAGCACAAAGCAACATGCAAGGCCAGAGTTGCTGAACACAATAGCAGCCAGCAGTGAAGGTGCTCACCGCAGCTCTGTGCATGGGAAGTTGGGGGGTTCTGAAGAGGAACTTGTCCAGCAGCTTGACAGCAGTGTTTGGCTTCTGGCTGTTGGTCTTCTGGCTGGGGCCCACCAGCTCCTTCACCACCGAGCACAAGGCAAAGATACCATCATTGGTGTACATCTGGTTCTCTTTGAAGTCCTTCATGTCCCCTTCTATTGCCTTGATGTCGCCACGCATCTACACAAGTGCATGATTATTGTCAATACAAGGCAAAGGTGCTGCTGTCAGCAGGCACCTGTTTCCCTGATGTGCCATGAATGTGCCCTTCAGTTACCTGCTATGCACTCATGCATCTGCACAGGAAGGTCTGGACAGGTGGTGAAGCAAGCTTGAGAAATGTATAGATTGCCATGCCTAGGGTCGAGGTTGTACAATGCATAGGTTGCTATACCCAGGGTTGAGGGTGTGGGGGTTTACATGCAATGACTGGAAACACAAGTGAACATGTCAATGCCAAATCAGGGACCAGACACAGAACCAGGACTGGAACAGCAAACAAAACCCAGGGTTGGGACTGAGACCAAATAACCAGCTGTGACCTCCTTTCAGCCCCCTGCACAGTTGATTGTACAGGGGATGGGGTTGAGTGCTGAACAGATCACCACAGCAGGGAAGGTCTGTGCAGCTTCTAAAGATAGTATACAGATGCATGTCACAACGTCTTCTGGTACGCTGAGTTTCCAGTCACTGTCTGTAAACTCCCCTGACGAGTCCTACAAATTGGCAATGTAAATTGATGGATTGATTGATTGGGAGCATGAAGCATGTGCAGGTGTGCATTACCCCTGAGATGTTCTGCTGTACGTCTTCCAACTGATCTTTCATTTCATCTTGGCTGTCAGCAAGGTCATCCTGCTTCCTTGATAGCGCATCCACTCTCTCATCCACAAAGTCCTTGACTTCCTGGATCTTCTTGCTCAAGCCATCCACACCTGCACAGACGCACAGATCAACCACTTTCCGGTCAACAGAGCTGGTAAGGTGTGCTTGCAGTTCAGCCTGACAGAGAGGAGACCATGCACAATGGCCAGCAGAACAACAGACAAACCGCCTGCAAATGCTGCAACAACAGTCCAATGCTACGACAAAGCACTGAGACTGACAGGGAAGGTGACACAGAGCGAAACAACTGCAAAATGCTGCTGCTGAATGTGTGTTCCAGCGCTGCTTTGCTTGTCTGTGTTCCATTTGTCCAGACCTGATCTGATGGTTGAAAGACCCTGCTTGAGTGCCTCCTTTGTGACGGGCATCATGGAGCTGAAGGTCCAGCCTTTCCATACCCTCAAGTAGGCAAAACCAACAACTATCCCACCACTGGCTATGTAAAAAGTAGAGTACCTGTAAAAGCAGGCAGGCTCAAGACAAGTGTGCGCATTTGTAAAGACAGCAACAGGTGTAGAGTCACAAGAGAAATGCTTGTATCCACAGCTTACCCTGTACCACTGTGAGACGGCATGTAGTGCACCTCCCGCCCCTTGATTGCCATGTCACGACTCAATCTGCCAATCTACAAACACAACAGGCCGCCGTTTAGGCGTATGTGATGTACGGTTCTCATGGATAGCAGCAACTAGAGAACCTACCATATCCTCCAGCCTTGCTAGCTCTGGATTGTTTGCCCTAGCAGTATCTGCTTGTCCCTTCTCAATCCACCACTGAAGCGTCCTGACGATGCCCCAGTCATTACTGTGATATGCGTTGTAAGCTGTAACACCTCCAGCACCAACCAGACTGCCTGTGAACCACAGGCAGAGCGTGTGATAAGTTTTGCATGTCGCGACTCAGATACACGCCTCAATACTACAGCGCCAAGTCGCACCGAATACAGCCCCGCCGGGACGCATGGTCATGCAACGGACCAAAGCAGGTGCTGCACTGCGGTGTGGTGCAGCACACAGGCTACTACGTCTGCTCCAAGAGTGCCTCAGTACAAGCAGCCAAGACAAAGGGCGGACTTGTGAGCAGCCAGCGCAACCACGTTGCAGGACACTTGGATGCTAGTTTGTGGGATATATGCCTCGATTAGCAAGCTGGCCGGGGAGCCACAATGTGTTGACACTGATGTGTTGTACACACTGTCGATACACACTGTCGATACTCTCCCTCGTTGGTGGCTATATACATATTGTTTAGTGCCTTGCAAGCGAGCTTGCAATCGTTTATGTTGCTAGTTTCCGTTCTCTGTAATCAGTTCTACTCATGCCCAAAACGCTGTCCAACAGAGCGTTGCAAGGGTCGGCAGGAATTGATTCGCACCGCCTTTGCTGCTTCTTGCAGTGGTCAACTAATGCTCATATCTATACGACAGTGAGTCCATTGCCGTAGTCTCGACGACGGTCGCCGTTCGCCCATATATGGACTTTCTACGGGGCTGTGAACCAGTGGTTGCTAGCTGAGCGCCTAGCGTTCACTTTCGAGTAGCCGTCGGTCGATCACTCACATCATGGCTCAAGTCGTGGAGCGACGCTTGCCTGCGATATATGATGCATTAGACTCTCGAAACAACAAAGTAGGCGTGAACCTGCTGGCATTTACTTGCAGTCCGGCCCAAGCTGGGATCTCGTGCAAGTCAACACCGAAACGTTGGTTTCCGTTGCAGCTGGCCCTGAAGCTGATAAACAGTGCGCTACAGAAGCAATCAAAGAGCCAAATGCTCCGTGCACTCAAGGCTATAGCGTTGCAGAGAACTGGCAAGGATGAGGAAGGGCTGCAAGTGAGGCTGCTTGCCCAAACCAGCTGTTTGCTGTATGCTGCGCCCCATGCACTGCCTTTGCTTTATTTTGTATCAGCTGCCTTTGCATCACGCAGTTGTGTGAGGAGGTTCGTCGTGAAGTCCCGACGGATGAGCAGCTTCTTGGCACAATGACAATCTTCTACCGCAGAGCCAACCTGTTACAAAATATGTCAACAGCATTTGCTGCAGCCTGCGCAGCACATCCTCGAGATGAAGGGCTGCTGAGAGGGGTGTTCACATGCTATGTCAGGCAAGTAATCTGCATCTGCAGCATGGTCGTTTGTTGCCTACTGCACAGGAATTTGTCAAATGCATGCAAAGTATAGTCCTGCAAAATTTGTACAACTGGTGCCGCAGTGCGCATGGCTGAGGCATGATTCTTCAATCACTCTTGTCGCACCCTAATTGATGTTGTGCCTGCTGATATTCATGTGACTTTAGCCTGCAATTGCACAGCAGGGATTTTGATTTTGCCGGTCAGCAACAAGTTGCCCTCAAGCTACACAAGTTGGCTGGAGCCCACGACGATTTTTATGTCTGGTGGGCTATTGTTGCTACTGCTCTCCAAGCAAAGGCAGCAATGAAAGGCAGATCCTCTGCTTTGCCAGCAGAAAAGCTGCTGCAGTTGGCAGAAGTCATGGTGGCTAAACAGGCACAAAGGGGCGGCATTCAGACATATGAGCAACTCATGCTGTACATTGACATTCTGCAGGTTTGCTTTTATATTATCCACACAATTACACCATCCTTTGTTTTCATTGTAACACAGAATCTGCCTGCTTGCCTGCTTGCTAAAGTTACACAAGCTTGTAGTGATGCTCCCAGAGCATGCATCAACGTCAACTTCACTGTGACTGCGTTTACTTGACATATATGATCAGCTGAAGTGTCATGTAGTTTGCAAGCAAAGTTCACAACATGGTGTGCCATACACTGGTTTGTAATGCACAGAGTGCATCTGCTTGTGTCAGCAACTTGTCGTCTCACAAGTGGTGCTCTCAGGAGGGGAGATTACTGCTGATCAGCCTATGTGTGCCTTACAACATGTGTGCCTTGCACCATCAGCTGTAGCTCATTACAGCTGGGAATGCAGCGTGAAGGTCATCTCAGAAATCAGCGTCATGTGGAGCGCTGCTATGCCAAATGTGAAAATTTGCTGCAATTGCAGGCGCAAGGGAAGCATAAGCAGGCTCTGGAAACGGTGGAAGGCAAACTGGGAGACGTGATGTCAATGGCAGCTGACAGGCGCAGCTTAAGAGCTTCCTTGCATGTACGCCTCACGCTACTTGCTTTGTGCTTCAGCTGCGTGTTGCCACCTTTGGGAAGTTGCTACCATGTTGGGTACGACCAGAACAGCGTCTGTGATGGCATCTGCCGGTGCTGATGGTGCCTGCTAGACTGTTGCTGCTGTTCTTCAATACTTTCTGCTGCTTCTGGGCAGCTTTGTCTAATTTGAACTGTGACTGAGCCCTGACCATCACACACAAATCATCAAACAAGCAAGATGTGCCACATTCTGTCAGTGATCTGATGCCTCTGCAGCAGCGACAGGTGCAGTGTGAGTACTGACCTGCAACTGCTGCAGCCAGAATTTGTTTTCTGAATGTGCACATGCAGACTTGTACAGCAGACAACACTGTAGTGTGGTTTAATCCCTTCAGGGTTCATGTGCTTATGTCTGCATGCAGATTGAATTAGGGCAGTTGTCACAAGCAGCTGCCCTGTTCCGAGAGGCCCTTATGGAGAACCCAGATGACTGGACCTCTCTTCAGCAGTACTTGGACTGCACATTAACCAACAGCCCTGGGGACCATGGTACTGATGCTGGGGACTCTGCTGAAGGCACTGGGGACCAAGCCCATGGTGGCCGGAACCAGGATGGTCTCAGCCACGGGATGTCTGATTTGTCACTGCAAGATCAGCAGCAGGTACAGAGCCGCTAGTCTCCATTGTACATGACCCAAAAGCAGGTGCAAGTATGTCCGCATTGAGCACGTCAGCTGAATCTGGATGCTAGATCTGTCTGTGCACTGTTAGTCACAGAGCTTGGAGTCTAGAAAAAAAAACAGAAAAGAACCGACTACGCCTTTCGGCATCAATTTGCTGAGAAGCCAAGTATTATACCGGGCTGCCCAGGGGCTTAGAGTCTATATGAGACACAGGCAGAGTCTATGGCATGCATGCCATCTTCCCATTGTTTGTTGGTGCTCACCTGCACCTCCTTGCATTACTCGTGATGATTATGTTGCTCATGCCCCTGTTGTCATATGCAGACAGCATTCCAGTCAGCAGAAAACACGGTGCATGAGCTGCTAGACAAGGTCAAATCAGACTCCCAGATGAAGGCTGATGCAGCCCGGGGGGTGATCAGGGGGCCCCAGCTAGCCCTGGTTGAGCTGCAAATGCGAAAGCTTGTCCAGACTGGTGAAAGAACAGAGGGGTCAAGGCAAGCAGACAACGGGCTGCAAGGGT
>JAABUP010010275.1_pt1 | contig 11113 bp, 13 predicted proteins | sample 5559201 | NCBI WGS metagenome assembly JAABUP01 (sample SAMN10711887, study PRJNA513373) | rock metagenome | isolation source: Antarctica rocks | place: Antarctica | reverse complement strand
CAAGTTCGTTCTAGACTGTCTTGATGTTTTCCACATTTGACCTTCGTCTTCTTCTATATGTGATCAGACTTGCTGGCTGGCTAAAGCATTGTAATCTCTCTCTCTCTCTCTCTCTCTCTAACTCGCCGCATCACACTGCGGTACTGCGGCGTACTGCGTATACTGCACGCAGTGCCGCAGATTTCGTCGAGCGTACTGCGGCACAACACTGTATATACCTTGTCTGTACGTTGCTGCTGCGCCATATGCGGTCTGTCATGAGAGCGTTACCTTGGCAAGCGTGCCGAGCCGTTTTGCAAAGATCATCTTGAGTCTGGTCCTTGCTGCAGATACGACAGACAGTAAGCAGTTGTCATCAGCTTTGCAGGTGCGTAAGCGTTGTGCTACTGCGCTGCAGTCATCACTACGCAAAAAGCAGATATACTTTTGGACTCAGGCATACGAGGTGTAAACGTACCTTGTCGATCAGTGCCTGTTCCAAAGTCGGCTTTCTGGCAAACAACCTTCCAGACGGCAGCTGCTAGTTGCCCCACAGTCCAGGTGCACCAATTTGCACAAGCATAGTCAACATTAGGGCTTGCTCACTAAGAACATCTTGCAGGCGAGGTTCACTGGTATGCTTTGAGCGACCCAGATGAGTGCTTTTGATCGCAGCTTCGTCTGTGCAGAACAATATGGCTCGCTTTGCCAGCAGCACGGATCTGCAGGCCTTCCTGGGCCGCCTTGATCAAGATCATGCCCAGTATGCACCTGCACTGGCGTGAGGCGTGCAGAGCAACTAGTCAACGCTGACAAGCAAGACTTGATATCAGCTGGCGTCACGTTAGCAATTAATGCCAAGGACATCAAATCTAGAGCTGGGACTCAAGGTCAGTCAGTGCATACCTATGTTTGTCTTCAGTCAACGCCTGAGCCTGGTATATGTAGCCTCTCGGCCTTTTCTTTCATTTGCTTTGGGCATGCCCAGCTTGCCTGCATCTGCACAAAGCTTCGCCGCATATTCACTGCAGCTTCTCAGCCTTGCCTGTGGCTTGAGAGATTGCCATTGACTTCTGTGCATACTCAGCTTGGATAGCCCATACCATTTGAAAACAGCCCTTGCTGCCTCTCTGTTCCTAACTCTGGCTTGAGGGGTCGCTGTTGACCTCACAGCAACATGCATCATTGCACAGCATCTGCACAAAGTCCCCAACTTCCTCTGTTGACAACGCAGCCTGACACTGGTGTTGGCTCGCAGGGCCCGCTCAGCAGCATTTTCTGATAGATGCAACAGACAGGATTGCCGATCAACTATGCCCTGTCTTCTCAGCATCAGCTTTTGTTGCCAGCCTTCATGCTACAAGCATCCAGCGTATGCTTGAGGCAGAGTTGCAGACCAGGATTCCTGTTCCCTATGCATACTTGCAATCCTATACAAACCTGTATCCAGGCCTGTTTTGCAGCAGCAGCACTGACATTGCATTTGATCTCCTCCACCTTGTCTCATATGGTCTCTCAGTAACCCTTCCTCTTGGTCGTACAACTCAGCTTTAGTACACCCTATTTTGGCAAGCAGTTGTGACAATGTATGTTGACAAACCCTGTGGGGCTCAGTCTGATGCCCTACTGCTGCGGGCAGCCTTGGCTGCCAAAGCAGCTCCCTACCCTAAATAAGATACAGGCACACCTGCAGTACCATACTTCTCCTTCTGCAGGTGTGCCTGTGCAGACGCACATCAAAGTGCGGCTGGACCATGTCATGAAGAAGGTGGTGGTTCCCAATGAACATCTGAAAGCGCTTGTTGACGTGTATCGGCTGCTGCATGCCAAAGGCTTGTCAACCGCTTCCAGAGCATCTGCAATGAAGGTATGTCCTGAAGCATGACGCTATCATACTTGGCTATTAGTCACCAGCGACCCGACAAAGCTCCAATGGTGTCAGAGTAACAAGCATGAAATGTAATGTATCAGACAATTACCAACTGTAATTGCTTGTAGTACTTCAATTGTTTCTTCAAAACTCACTCATTCGCTATGAACACAACATGATCCTTGCTACTGATCACCTGAGCCGGCAGCTCAGCCTTGGTTCAGTTCACAGTCTTACAGCAACTGTGTTATCTTGACACAACCCTCTTTGGATTATGCCTCAAAGCTACACAGTGACAATGGTCACTTCGTGCAGGTTGGCGATGTCAATGTGGACCTGGCAAATGAGGACCCTGTGAATGGCTCACTGGCAGGTCATGTCCTGGTGACACTGCAATTGATCCCTGTTGGTTGCAAGGTGTACAACATGACGCCGCAGCGACTGCTGAAGCTCGCTAAGAGCATACTGACAACTCTGGTAGCCATTCATGAAGCAGGCTTTGTGCATCGAGATGTGCGACAGGACAACATTTTTGAGACTCAGTCAGGCTTCTGCCTGATTGGATTGGGAGCTGGCTGGAAGAGATGGTGAACAGGTGTTCTGGAGTGGCCCAAGCTTGCCATCAGATGTGGATCTGAGAAAGAGGCCGTTTGTGTTCCCAGATGACCTTTGGCAGTTAGGTGTGACCTTGTCACGGCTTGCGATGCCCACAAAACCACTGACGGTGTACATAGAGGGTATTTTGCATGGTGGTTTTGCAACTGCAGCAGCAGCCGTGGATGCCTTACCAGAAATGCAATCTTGACGCTTTGGAAAGAAACCCTAGTAATCTGATCAAATCTAGAGCGCGATTGTTTTGATCTTCGTTGAAGTCTGTTCAACATAGTATGAGTAAGCAGAACTTGAACAGCTACTGTCACCACTTGCTGTATACATATGGCAGGATCTTGCCAATCCAAAAGACTGAACATCAGCACATGCGTACATTCACGATGCATATAGGCTTGTGCTTGCAGGCAGATTTCAGTGCAAGAGTGCAGCCACAAATAGTCACTTAGGCAAATATACATACATACCTGAGATGGAACGAGACACCGACTCTAGAGCAGGCTACCCAGCGCTGTGTCCTACCGTTGGCACCTAGGTATTATGTTTACCATCCCCTCTGATTTGGACATAGCTGAATTGGATGTGCTGCAGACGTGTATATACAGACGTGCATATATGCAAGTCACCTGAAGGGGGTGTGCAATATCATTGTCAGGGAGCCATCAACCCTGACAATGATTGTTTTAATTCATTCAACAAGCTCACATAGTAGGCCAGGACTGTACAGGACATGTCATGGTAAACCTAGGACTGCTTGGAGAAATGTTGTATTGTCTGATACGTTAAGGTTTGTACCGTAGTCAGTTAGGCAAGTAAACATATATTTTCACATTTGAACTTGAACCGCTACACCCGCCCATGGTGTTCTGAACAAGCCTGTCTGGACTCCATGGGACTCTGGAGGGGATTGCACGTCCACCAGACAGTGTGTCAGGCGAAAGGCGAAGGCTTTCGCGGGCAGGCGAGCCAAAGAGGTGTGTAGGCGAATGGGCGAATGGCATGTACCCTAGCAAAATCCTAAGTCTGCAAACCCACTGAACGGCCGCAAACTAGCGCTTCCTGGCCTGTGCAACATGACTTCTGAAGCACAACAATGGCTTCAGTTATGGGGCACCCATATGCATCAGGCATGATCACTCCGGCACAGAAGCTTGTTACATTTTTTAGGGCCAGTCACCAGCCTTTAGCACTTCTGAAGAAGCTGGCACATAGCATGGGTGTCAAACGTATGCTAATCACTTCTAACAAAACCCGATTCACCTCTGTGCATGCCAGCTTAGAGTCTGTGGTCAGGCTGCAAAGTGTTTTGCAGGAAATAGCCCGGCAACACCCAGCCATTCTGTCTAAATGTGCTATGAAAACCATCAGCAATGACATGTTTTTTGTCCGGTTGAAGCAGTTATGCAAGTTGCTAGAGCCTTTCAGTCTTGTCATCGCAGCTGTGCAATTATTTGTAACGTGTGTGGGTGCAGTGACATTTTGCATCATAGTGGCTCTCCACTCATACAAGTGAATGGCTGCATTTGCTGCCATTCGCCACCACTCCCGAATGAAATGGACAAGCTTTGACCCATTCGCCGGCATTCGCCAATTCGCATTCGCCCATTCGCCTTTCGCCTGGGCCTGATGACCTTTCGCCTGACACACTGCCACCAGTGTTAGCAACGCCGGCGTTTTTTATGATTATGATTAATGTTATTACACAGCACAGCACCGACAGCATGGCGCAGCACACATGCATTCCTGACTGCGTCCTTTGAGCCCAGCGGCACGGGACCACCACGCGGCTGTACGTATTCGACTGCAGTATGTCAAAGCTCGCCGGCCTGCCTGATTGTCGTTATGACCCGGCGTATAGCCTTGCTTTTGTGGGAGAGGACTGTGTGTTGGCCAGCTTGGTCGCTACTTGCTTAGATGCCGACACAAGCTTAGAAAAGCTGCCAGACCACAATAGCAGCTTACCGGAAGTTTGCAACAACTCCGCCGAGGTCGTGCGAGCAGCAGGATGGACGGGTTTCACCTACAAGGCTTTTGTTGGACAAGACGATCAGGAGTGGCCTGTAGTGAACCGACGCCAGGCACTGGTCTTCATGGCGACCTTGGACAATTTTCCCGAAAAAGAGCGTGTCAGATGTTACAAGCTGCTCTGCGCAGCGATGGACGACAGCAGCACTGACGCAGACGCTGATCTGAAAACCATGCGCCAGGTAACCGTTTGGAGCTCGTCCGACGCTGGACGTCCGTTTTCGTTTCAACACATCTCTGTGCCAACAAGCGCGTGTGCTGCAGAGTGGGTGGAATTTGGGGCAGTTACATGATGTCACAGGTGGAAGCTACCTTGAAACCCAGCCCTCCTACCCAGGATACCAATCCCCCAAAGCTACCTCTTCAGCTGCAGCTGCCCACTTCAAGCCAATGCCTGAGACAATGTACAACCAGGTTCAATACCGAGCAAGATACACACATGTTGTACAGCAATTTCTTGAAGGCCTCAGCCAAGGTGTGTCTGCTCAAGACCTGCCTATCATGGTTGCTGCACATCCAGTAGCATGTGGTAAAAATTGCGTGGAGTTGTTTTAAAAAGCCTGCGTGCATATATCCCATAGATCCCGTGCACATCTCATGTTGCAAACATGCACCTGCTACATGCAACTTGCCAAATGCAACCGCAGTAGCGAATTGTCCATTCAATGCATGTTGACCCGAGACTTGAAGCCGCAGTGACAGCAACTGATGCCATCGCAGATGAGAGGAAGACTGCGATCTTCTCAAAGCCAACCAGCAGAGCTGATTTGCACAAGTCCTTTTCTTGCCCTAACTGCAACAAGAGCAATGCTCGGCAAGGCGCTCTGGCAGAGCATGTTGCTGCTCAGCATCCTGAGCTGCTTGGAGTGGTCCTGACATTCTACACAGTGATGTACGACCTACAGTCTGATATACTGAAAGTTGACCCCAAATATAGTTGCACCAGGAAGGTCGAAGTCAAGCACGAGCCACACCATGGGTCTGCGGTTAGGCAAGCTCGCCCCAGAGGCAGACCGTCTGCCCCCAAGAAGAGGTGCAAAGAGGGCTCAGCAACAGTCCACAGCAAGCGTGCAGCCACACCAGGCCGCGCTACTCAGCAGCAACCACCACAGCAAGCAGAAGCAGCAAAGATAAGTGAGCTGCAAAGCCAGCTAGCAGAGGCAAGAGTAGCTGCTGCTGAGGCCAAGGCAGAGACTGCAGTTGCTAGGGCGGATGGCTTGGAACAGGTGCTTGCAGAGAAGAGCAAACAAGAAGAGAGGTATGATCAGGCTCAGAAGGTGAAGAATGAGCAGATGAATCAGCTGATACAGATTACTCAGCAGCAAAACGAGACGGCAAACGCAATGTCCAAGGCCTTTGCTGTGGATCAGCTCTCAGTCAGAGTCAGGAGTGTGGAGGGAGCTCAGAAAGCCAGCAATCAGTTTCACGCGTTCAAGAATGCTAGCCGTTCAGGCGATCTTTAGCTTGATTTGGTCTGCTGGCTACATATCTGTTGTCAGTACAGATTGGAAGCAAATGTAGCCATACTGTCAAGTTGACCCTTGCATTTACAATTGTGTGTCCTCTTGCAGATTGCAGTTGTACTGCTACTCATTGATTGAGACTTTGTTGACTGGTTTGACTTGTTTTGTTATTGATATGCTGCAGCTGAATGAGTGCACAGGTGCAACAGCAGTGAATGTATCATGATGCATGCATCACAGCTGTGTGTGTGTGGAATGTGCAAAGCTGCATATTTGCCAATTTCGCCATACATATTAGAACGTGTTCTGTTTCATGTAACGTGTTGCTTACGGGATCACCCGAGCAACCAAAAATAAGCTGCCCTGCATCAATTGTGTTGTGTAGCCACATTGAGAAGTCAGTCAGCTGCACGCAAGCACTGCACGCTGTCAGCTAAGAAGCTGCAGTGTTCAAGAATGGTCATACCAAACAACTCATTGCAAGCACCACAGGTGCCACATGGCAAAAGCACGTTTGCCCATCACCTAGCTGCATTATGGCACCATATTGCTTTCAAATTCAGACATCATGCCACAGCAGGATACTGCTCGGGTCCATATGCAGTATAATCAAAGCTCAAACCTATTGCTCAGATGTCAGGGTGTCATGGGTCAACAAATTACTACAGTATACTAAATAGCTGCTGCACTGTGCAGAGTTTACCAGCTGGAGGCCTTGCTGATTGCATTGACTATGCAGTACAATACAATCAGGATGACAATACCTTGAACACTGAAGAATAGGCAATGACACAACGCAGACATTTGTGAAAGACAGCCCATCAGCTGTTTGTACCATTGATTACTGGGCATTATAGCCTACATGACAGCTATACAATGTCATGTGAATTTGTCTCCTCAAGAAAGGACATGCCAGCATGGCGCTCAGCACACAAGACGCTTTGGTAGAGTCTGTACCCTTCGTCATTGTCGGCAAAGCCTCCAGTGAGCTCACTGACTCTGTTGTTGAATCTCTTGTATACATCTTGTAGAAAAATATTGGATGCCGTTCGATCAGTATGTAGTGATCTACCACCTTCACGTTTGACCTTATTGATCATGTCAGTATTGATGCATGATGCTTCCCCCTGGCCGACAATCAAAGCATAGGGGCCATTGTCATGCACAGCATCTTGTAGCTCTTCTGCTGATATCAGGCCTAGCACATGCCCAACCACAAGGACGGAAGATTGGCAATGCTGTGGCATATTTCCAAGCTGTTCTTGTAATTTCCCTAATTCATTGCTGCTGCACGCAGGTTTCCCTGTAGCTTGCACCTCTGAGGCCACTTGTTCATTTTTGGGGAAATATCCTGACTCGGATACAATGTCTACGTTGGTCTCAGCGCTACAGTCTTCTTCATCAGCAGCATCTGCTGAAGATGTGACTGTTACGTCTGCCTGTTCTAAGCAAGAGGAGCTGCTCAGTCGGCGATTCTTCGCAGTGCACCTTTGCCTCTTCTGTTCCTGCACAAGCAAGCTTATACACAGGTTCACCCATACACAGCTTCAGCAAGCACAGAACAGGTCAGAGAACAGCAACTGCATCACTGAGACTTCAAAGCATACCTGGAAGACTAGTGGACTGAGGTCACATTCGCTAGAGAAGACGCTTTCAACGGTATTGTTGTGCTGCTCGGGCCTGTTTGAGCTCTCACGCTCAAGAGCTAAAAGCCTTCGCTTTGTTTGACTGGATGCCGCCGACTTGCAATATAGGCCTGCGTGGCCATTGCTGTTCTTACGTTCTTGCCAGTAGTGATAGTACGCGTGGTTGTACTTGCGAAAACCCTTGAAGTTCTGTTTGTTGCGATCGGCAAACGATTTACTGCAGCCAGCTTCTGGGCACCAGTAAATGCCATCGTCATCGGGCTCAGCTTGTACGACTGCAGGCTGCGTCAACATCACGAGGTTCTCTGCAGACAGCTCTGCAGAGGCAGGTTCTAGGAGTAAAGCTCGTGCTGCGCAAGTGCTCCTGCTGACACACACGCACGCACGGTTAGGTCAGGTTGCAAGTGTCAGGCTGCTTTGTGCGTTTCGATTACAAAGCGATACAGTCTCGGTGATTGTTGTCGGGTGCAACTGGTGGAGAGTTGTGCAACTGAGTGACGTTTACACGCTGAGTTCGCAACAATCAGACTTCCAAGTCCCCTGATCCGTGCAACCACGTCTCAGAACTACCTTCCGCTGTCATATCTCCTGGAGGTTGCACGCGTTTTGAGGGCCAAGGGTGCATCAGGGAAAGTCGCAGGCCGCCTCTACGATTGCCTGCTGGCCTTGGCAACGTCACCATGCCTTCGCCAGCTGAAGTAAGGCAGGTGGTTGAGGATGTGTGTGGCACCAAGGGTGATGATACCGTGTTCGAGTACGTAGTCAGTATACTAGAAGACGGAGAGTTTGAGTTTGGTCCAGATGGAGAGGACGCATTTGAAGCTTTTGGGGCTGTTCTGGTACGTATTCCATAGCTCATTGTTTTGTGCCTGCCCCGTACGCAGCCACCAGCACTTCCTACGTCGCCACTAGCTACAATATGACAGCAAGAAGCTGTGGTGAAAGCTGCCTCAAGTGTCATCTATGAGTGGTCTGAAATCATACATGATAGATTTAATGTGGCTGTTCTGCTATACAGCTATAAGGTGCTTTCTTTGCCTTGAGAGCTCTCTGCTTTGTCCGATAGCAGCTCTGCCTGCCGCAAACCGCATGATTAACAGCATGATCTGATGGTCTCAAATCAGCAATACCGTTCAGGTTGATGGAGGCCACTTCAGCAATGATAAGGACTGCAAGGCAGCTTGCAAACAGCTGGCAGTACAGCTGGGCCAAGATCAAGCACCTGCAAAGTCCTCCTTCAGAGTTCTGGCAGGTCAGAGTTACTGTACATTTGAGATGCGGTCCATTGTACCCTAGCAGCATACGGTTGTCAGTGACATGCAAGGCAAAAGCGCCTGTTGGTTCATGCAACCCAAGCCGCATATAGCTGCAATCAGCAGATGGCATGCAGTTCATTCCAGTCAATACATCCTACCCTGAAAGCAAGTCTGAATCAAAAACTCGCACATAATCCAGACGAGTGCTACCTCAGTCACAATGTTACATGTGGCCCCCTAGGACTGACTATGTGGTTGTTCAGTCAACTTGCCTGTCGTGAGCATATTCACAGTCCGTGGCAGGAGACAAATTCCAGCATGACATTCACAGCAGTGTGTGTTTGCAGTCAAACACATCTCAAAAGACAGTGTGACATCTCTGACATTCCATCTTTTGCAGGCGGGCCATTCAACATGGCTGAGATGAACAAAGCCACAGTGCATGCTAGCGAGCGCGTCTCAGCTCGCGACATGATCCAGACTCAGTTTGAGGGTGACGAGGACCTGAGTTTGATGACTGATAAGGATGTAGCCAAGATGAAGAAGAAGGCAGAGAAGGATGAGAGAGCAGCCAGAGCAGCACTTGCAGCTCATCAGGTCAGACCAGCATAACTCTGCATCATTACCAACACTTGTCTGCCTGCTGAGCAACTGCATGAAACAGTACTAGTTCTTGACTCAGGCTTCTTCTTCCTCTTCTTCAGTCCTTTTCTAAGCTTGGAGCCAAGGATATCCTCTTTGACACAAAATGCATTTGTGTGCCGGGGCAATGATGGTTACTTTTTCTAAGCAGGATAAGCCTTGAAAACGTGCTTTTTTGCACATTTTGTATTGGGCTCCTGAAACTGCAATGGCATTGGGCTCCCGAAACTTGCAATGGTTGTATGAAACATACAGCATCCTTGTCTGCATTGTCATCATGGACATTACCTGTGCAACAAGGCTGTCAAAGGGCAGAACGACAAGGGACACACGGCTAGCAGCTGAAAGAATCTATGGGCAACTACACCAAGGCCCAGTGGATGGCGTCACAAGACTCAAAGGGCCTGCATCACAGCCACTAACACATGCTACAGACAGACAATAGACTGATAGAAACAATGGCATGTGCTGTGTTTCATGTGCAGTGCAATAGTTGATTAGCAGACAGCATTATTGGTGTTTCGACAGCCAACAAAGGCTTGTGATCATGTCAAACTTTGTGAAAATTGTGACATGATTTTGCACTTGATCTTTTTTTCTGCAAATGCAGGCATGGGCGGCAGAAGTACTGGCAGGTGCAGCTTCAAGATATGTACCAAGGATTCCATCAACATAGAAGTACAAAATGGATGGTAGTGAGTCGCTGTCCAGAACCAATATGCCCTGTTGTTGTACATGCAGGCCCGTGCGGCAGAAACAATGGCAGGTGCCGCGCCTCAGGTGCAGCGTAATAAGGGCTCCATGGGCAGCAAGGACCTGCATCTGGAGAACTTCTCTGTCTCTAACGGTGGACAAGAGCTCATCGAGGTGTGTTGTCCCAGTCATCCATACATGCATATCTCTTGCCTGCACCTTTTGGCATGCGAAGCTACCTGCTATTTTAGACATGGGGTTGTCATGTGTTCATGAAATAGGCAACATGCCTGCCTGTGGCAGTCAGGAAGCAACTTGGAAGTCATTCAACAGCAAAAAATGCAGAACCGATACAATTCAAAAAAATGGCACAAAAACACAATTTAACACTCAAAAAAATGGTGCAAAAAAATTGGTACAAAGAAATTACAAAAGAATGGTACAAAAAAGTACAAACTAACAAAAAAGAACTGTTGTTATTTTGTATTAGTAGTACATGCAAAGGTACCAATAAATACAAAAACATCAAGCGCCTGTGTGCCGCTCACTGAGACTGCCCTGCTGTTCGTGATGCAAAACGGAAAAAAGAGTGTTCAGAAAGAATACTCCTCCCAAAAGAGCAGCGTGGCATTCGATCTGCCTTGATCATCTTTGATGTACCTTGGCTGTGCAGGATGCGACTGTCACAATGGCTTTTGGCAGGAGATACGGGCTTGTGGGGCGTAACGGGACTGGTAAGACCACGCTGTTACGCGCCATGGCCCAGCACCAGATCAAGGGCATCCCAGAAAACTGCCAAATCCTCCATGTGGAGCAAGAGGTCGGTGACTAAACCAAAGATCAGTTGCAGTCCTGCGTTGTCACTCTCACTTGTTCTTTGGCCTTGCCGCATGCTTTCCAGTCTCTTTCCAGTCTCCCTCCCTTCCCCTT
>JAABUP010010274.1_pt1 | contig 11115 bp, 9 predicted proteins | sample 5559201 | NCBI WGS metagenome assembly JAABUP01 (sample SAMN10711887, study PRJNA513373) | rock metagenome | isolation source: Antarctica rocks | place: Antarctica | reverse complement strand
GACACTGGATACGGCTGGGTTGGATGTACCACAGACGACATCCTGGCTACAAAGGACAATCTTTACGACGCTCTTGTCTCAATACCACCATTGTACATGAAACAAGCTAAGGAGAAGGTATGGCCTCGACTTGAGATGAAGAGGGGAACAGAGGTGAAGGCTACCCAGCGAGATCTGAGAAGATATCGCACCTTACGGAGGGAGCTACGACGTAATCAAAACAAGGGTCAAGGACGGTCACCATTCACCTCCAAGGCAAATGCTAGCGATGAAGAGGATCCCATCTCGAACCTGCCAATTGAGAACACCCAGGAAACATTCGACGATGCCTCTTCTACTAGTGATGGAAAGCTAGTAGAACCGCAATCGTGGTCAGCGCTAGCTTATTCTTCGTTTATTTGGTGGGCGTCAGCAGGTGAAAGACGCACAGATCTCGAAGAGGAGGCGGAGTACGATAATGCCCTGCTCCGCGACCTAGACCGATTTCGGGATTTTTCACCAGACCGCCCAAGATCAGCAAGATCGCCAATGATGTCGAGGGGACTAGGGGATCCGGACGTGGGAGTGGAGATGACGGTCATTGCATACTTTCATCGACTTACCGCCCTAATTCTTGGAACGATTGCAGAGATAGTCGACGCTTCGGATAAGGCTGAAGAAGAGCAGCAAGCAGACCATTCCATCAATAGTGGGGGCGGTGATGTAGTCTTCATAGCAAGTGAGGACATGGCTCGGATGGGGTTGGACATCTGGAGCGAAGGTGATAGGCGATTTGTAAAGGAGCTGGTGGAACTGTATTGGGGGAGGGAAGCGGACGTGCAAGGAGCGAGAGTAGAGTGCTGTGGGGTGAGAATCTGTTGATGCATTATGTTGTACTATAGGGCATGAGGATCGGATCAAAAGTCTGTAAGGTTCCTTACTCTTCTTACTGAAAAAGGCTCAGGACATGCATTCGAGCTCAGTTCTAGCAGGAACATGAATGACAGATACGGTGTGCTAGGCTTTTGTTTTTTGATGAGAGATCCCAGAGCTACATCCAACATACCAGAGGGCTTCCTACTGTCGAAGACAAATGTTAGGGCGGCCAAGGAACCCAAAGTAGCTAGACCAATCTTCTGACTCTTGAACCTCGGCATCTCCACAATTGACGGCATCTCCGCAAAACCGTTGATGGAGTCAATAACTTCAATTCCCTTACCCATTGACAGTCCATTATCTCCTTTCTACTTTCCTCCCTAGAACCTCATCATGGCCGACGAAGCAAAAGCCCAGACGCAGCTCAAGGACTTCAAGAATATCTTCTCCCTCGATGGGAAAGTCGCCGTTGTAACGGGCGGGTCTCGGGGCCTGGGTCTGCACGCTGCATCTGGGTTCGTACCCTCTCTCTTCTCTCAATTGCTCTAATAAACGTTTCATTCTGACCGCCTCAGCCTCCTTCAAGCTGGCTGCTCCAAAGTCTACATCACCTCCCGCAAAGCCGCCGCCTGTGAGCAGGCCTGCGCCGCCCTCAATGCCCTTCCAAACAAACGCCCCGGTGCCGTTGCCATCTCAGTTCCTGCCGACAGTGCGAAGGTGTCAGATGTCGAGGGGCTTGTGAAGGAAGTCTCGAAGACGACTGACCATGTCGATATCCTGTTCGCGAATGCGGGGGCGACGTGGGGGGAGAAGTTCGATACGCATCCGGATTCAGCTTTCGCGAAGGTTATGGATTTGAATGTTAAGAGTGTGTTTAATACCATTAGACTGTATGTTCAGGATCCTTTGCCCTCGTGTTCGTGCGGGGAGCGCAATGGAAGTAATCGACTAATCAATACCCCCGAAGGTTCGCTCCCCTTCTCCAGAAAAAAGCTACTGTCGAAGACCCCTCTCGAGTATTAGTCACCGCATCTATCGCTGGTCTCGGCGTTGGTAGTCTCGGCGAGAACGCAACGTTTGGGTACTCCGCCTCCAAAGGTAATCCGCCCCGTTTTCTCCAACCTTCCAGCAATTCACACACACTGACCACCCGCAGCCGCCGCTATCCATCTAACCCGCAACCTCGCCGTAGAGCTCGGCCCCCGCCACATACTCTGTAACAGCATCGCCCCGGGCTTCTTCCCCTCCAAAATGGCGTCCGGCTTAATGGAGTTACAAGGCGGCGAAGAACTGATGGCGAAGCAAAATCCCAACGGGAGACTGGGTATGCCCGAAGATATTGCAGGTACGGTTGTGTATCTGTGTAGTAGAGCGGCAAGCCATCTCAACGGAGCGAATATTGCGATAGATGGTGGGGCTTTGTGGTCGAGGGGGAGGTTGTAGGTTAAAATGGACTAGTCGTTAATTTTTCCTTTGTTAATTTCTTCTTTCTTCTAATTCATAGCATATAACGTTCTCCATCTCCATACCTCGCCTTATATGTTTCTCTCACCTATTAACCCCTTTCTCTGATTGCGTCCTTGCCGTTCTCTGCAGCTACAAGGGGTACCTTTGTGATGAAAGATCAAAGGAGCTTGACATTTTCCGGCTGCCGAAAGAGAAGCAACCGGGCAGTGGAATTCATGCACTACTATGTTATGTTACCTGTGGCTACCTACCTACGATTCCGAAGACGCTGTTGGTGGCCCTGAGTTCATCTGTTGGGTTCGGGGGAGAAGGAACGTCCCAAGTGTGCGTATTCATCACCAGATGGCGCCGATACCTACCTAAGGTACCTACCCGATGAAGAACTGCTGGTTGAGATTGCCCGTCCTCTGTTGTACGTATGGGAGGAATTTGGACCCCACATCACTACACAGCAGTAGTATTAAGATAGTTCTATCCTCCTCAACGCATAGGAATCGACATCCCGATGGATACACACAGATGGATCAACAAACATGTAAAAATTCGTCATACATTTTCTATCGTTACCCCTGTACCAAACGATATTCTCCCAAACCGGCGTATCATCTACACCCCATGACTATCTACACCACCCTTTTGTCCTTTCGCAAAATCTACTCATCCAACTCATATATATATATACTAGAATCGTAATCATGCCAGGAATAATACATCCCTTCGTAAAAGAATCGATCTTCCTTGGACCCTACTGCATGCATGAAACCCTAGAGCGCGTGCCCATACGCCCCACCTCCCCCATAACCGCCCGGCTGGCCCTGCCTATCGCTACCTAAATTCATATGCATAATCGCTTCCTGCGGCCACTCATCCTCTTCGTCTCCCACCCCGGCCCCGGCTCCGGCTCCTGTCGTGTTCGCGACTCGAAGTCCTCCGCCACCTCCACCATTTCCAATGCCCCTGCCAGTGGAATACTCCTGCGACTGCTACCGCGGTGGAAATTGCGGCCGTGTGTTTTCGGGAGGGCGAGATAGAATGGGGTCGGTGTCGTAGTGGGGTCGTACTGGCGGGTTCGAGGAGAGTGGATTGTCGTAAGCGAGCGGGGAGAATTGAAAGGCGTGTTCGGGTGGTTCAGAGTGATGGGAGGTATGAGAGTAATAGTCGTCTTGTGGTGGTTCCTCAGGAGTGTGAAGGTAAAGTTCCGCGTCGTCGACGAAATTAGAGCGGATTTCGGTGGGCGTCTCGTCTCTGTCTTCTTCTGCGGGAGGGAGGGGTGGGGACTCGACGATTGAGGATTCGTAGGGAGCGGGCATCTCTGAAACTCCGGCCGGTAAGGGGGCAAAATCCTGCCGGGGGTGCTGGCGAGGATGTTCGGTGATGGTCTCCACGTTCTTCAGCGAGCTACCGATTCCTCGAACACTACCTACAGCGCTCCTGGGTTCAGCGACTTCAGTGATTTGACTATCCGCCCCGTCTGGATCACGGATACTGAACTGCGCTATTGTCCTTAGTTTGCGGGTTACCCATGATGCAAGTATTTTACCGCGCTGTTTTTCCCCAAGACGGGAGCGTGGGAAATCGCCTCTTGACACGAATGCGACAATGTCGACCACAACTTGGTGTTCGTTTAGGACGGCGTCGACGATGACGGGAACGATAGAGGCGAGGTACGCTTTTCGGATAACTTCAACGAGGACGACTACTAGGCCGCCGGCCTGAAAGACGGCGCTGTTGTGAATGAAAGTGGTTAGTTACCGACGTTGGTACTCTGCAAAGGGAACTGAGGTCAAGACTTACCATCCGCCTGGCAGGATGTTGCGGTGGCATTTCTCGATGGAATACTCAATATCCATGGGGAAGTGGCTCAGTCCATTGACCTCGAAAGTTTCGCCTATGCCTCCGAGCACGAAGAGGACTTGCATTTCTACCTGTTGACCTCCGGGACCAATGGGCCGTGTGACATTGTGCAAGAAGCCTAGGTCTCCCGTCCTGACATATGTGACATGAGGATCGCCATCGACAGTCCGGCCATTGAACCTCTCAGCGTCAAAAGCATCTTTGGATCCATAAAATGACTTGACGCAAGCTTCAGACTGCACCCAGATCTCCCCATACTCACCTATATGGCACAGCAGACGAGTTTCCGGGTTCACGATAGCGATCTGAGTGCTTACCGGAACCATGCCAGAGTCTTGGACAAGGAGTGCGGAACGATCTGTGTCGGGATCCACGGGGTAGACGAGACCTCGCCTTAGAGCGCGGGTGTCGAGCCATAATTCGATAGGCTCGATGCACATGTATGATCGAGAAGCAACCATTGGATTTAGGACGTGCGAGTATATAGTATTTATGGCTGTACGGTCTAGACCAGTGCCGGCGAAATGCAAGCGAACCCTCTGGACTGTTTCTTATTAGCTTGTAGCTTCAGTGCACGAGCTTGGTTGCATTTCACTTACAAACATCGACTCTAGGCCTGCCTTCCGTTGATATCATCATATTCTTGAGTTCGTGCAGTGTAAACCCCTTTCCAGGCATCGTGGCCATGGCGTGATCCAGCATCTGGCCTGTAGCATAGGTGTCTTTGATCTTGTACCGAGATAATGTGAGGAATAGGGATTGAGGGTTTGAGGCGAAGTCGACGGGTGACACTAGGTATGTAGGAGCGCCGACAAAGACACCCATCAAGCAAGTATGCACAAAACCCAATCCCATGGTACTCCGGACACAACCAAGTACAGGCCTGGAACTAGTCATCTGACACGTCTCTTTTTGTACCTTGCATGTGCCCATAATGGTATCATGACCAAGCTGGACTGCGACACGCCGCTGATCTGCGGTCCAATATGTCCAGATTAATACAGGATAGTTGGACTTGACCCATGCGGGTTTCACCGTAAAGCCTAACTCTCTACATCCGCTCGATTGCTTGGTAGGTTTTGTGGTATTATATGACGGAGGTATAACGACTTTGAGGACTTGAGCGGACTGCTTGATATGTTGCGAGACGACTTTCAGCTTTAGGAGGTGATCAACTTCCGCGTTGACCAAAACGGCCTTGACTCGAAAATCCGTCACTATATGAAGGAAGGCGGGTGCATCTTCATTCAATCGATTCTGGTCCAATGGTGCCATGGGAACTGCTACAGCTCCAAGACAGAAACAGGCATGAACAGCGTACACGAACTCCTCTGAATGTGTATACATAAGGATCACATGGTCGCCAGCTCGAATTTTGGCTTTGTTCTGAAGATGTAAGGCAACCGCAGCGACCTTTGTATCGAACTTCTTCCAGTTCACTCCTCTGCCCTCTTTTCCTCGCCCGTCAATCGTACAGTAAGCTAGCTCTTCGGCTTGCCGTGCAACGCGCCACTGCAGGAGGTCTACAATGCTAGAGAAGTTATTCAATGGCGTTGAGGTTCTATCGTCAATAACCACTTCTCGATAATCAACTCCGGAGTACTGTTTCTCTTGCATGGACAAAATATCTTGCCTTGCAGCAGTTGAGGTTTGTGACCATATTCCGCCGACAGGGTCCACCCCAACAGGCAGGTTCAGCACAGACCGTTCTACCCCAAATTTAACATGAACACAGGGTAAGATGCCCAAATCGAAATCCCTCCGGCAGAGCATATTGCCTATCTCCTTTCGACCATTTTTGAAGACCCTTGGTAGTGTATTAGGAGCCGTGATCATTACGCAATAGATCCGAAGATGATGCTCTTGGTAGAGGACCTCCATGCAACGTTCTGACAAAGAATCTAAAAGGGCGGTGTCGAGCTGTCGTGGCGGGCCGCCAGAAGTTGTGGGTGCCGTAGAAGCAGCGGTGGACTCTAGTAAGATGATCGGCAGATGCTCATCGTTAACGAACACATCAAATGCTGAGCAGTCATGTATCTTAGGTACGTTCTTCATGATGCTGAGGACAAGGTGCTGTACAAAGAAGTATCGGTATTCTGCCACCTCCATACCGTGCTCTACCCATTCGACCTTCTGCCGCAATCGATCTTCGTAAAGCCCCAGAATAAAAATCTTGCCTTCGATGACGGTACCCAGCAGTCCCGTCCGAAGAAACTCCGGTTCCACAGCCATTGGAGTAGGATTCCCTTCCTGAAACTTGTACGGTCGAGCGTGAAAAATAGTTTCTGTATGTTTGGGTAAAGCCCAAAAGCCACCCGATAGTGAAGGAGAATCGACCCAGATCTCTCCAATGACATAAGGAGTACATAGCAAGCTGGTTTCAGGGTCTACAACTGCTAATGTCGCATCCGGGATTGGATATCCGAAAGCTCCCACGCGAACTGTTCCCGGCTCGCTTGCAGCCCTCTTACTGGCTTCCTCGCCCATGGCTACCACAACGACCTCATTCGTCTTCAAAGATTCTTTATCTAGGAGCACTTCACTGAGCTCCGTGCGCCCCGTCTCATGCGTTGGCTGTGCCGCTCCACCACCAATCAGGCTGCCATAGCCGTTCGAAGGTATGACGGGCTTCACATCCTTCTTCTCGTTTTCGTCATCTTCATCGTCTCTTTCAAGATTTTTCAATGGACAACCCATCCTCTCCTCTCCGCCTAGCCAGTCTCGCATAGAAATGACCATACCACCATGCTCAGGGAGACAAAGCATCGGAGCAACTACCTCTCTGGCTCGGGGATTTCTTAGTGGTCTAAGCCACCTGTCTGCCAAAAGCTCATGAAATTCGCAATCAATTGTTAGGGTATCGATCAAACATAGTTTTACACTTGAGAAGTTAGGTTCGAAGTTTTTCTTGAAATTCCGGGTCGTCATCGGATCGGATTGATAATTGTATGCGGCACGCTTCAGACCTGGGTAATCCGCCGCCATGAGAGTAGCTTTATACTTAGTAAGGAGATTCGCATAAAGACCTGGAGTATCAACAGCACGAGCTTCCATCCAAACAGTGGTGTGGCCCCCATAAACGGTGAGAAGCGTCCCAAGTATCAATCCAATGCCCTGGCGAGGGTCCAAGTAACTCAGAAGCACTTCGCCTGTTACACCGCCCGCCATCAATCTCCCGGCTCTGTCCCGCAGTCCTGCATTGAACGTGTCGTTACTATTGTTAGGGACGGTTGCAACAATGGCACTTAGACACGCCATCTGGTGCATTATGGTCCTATGACTCATTACAACACCACGTAGGTCGCCTGTAGGAGCCTTTGAGAATTCTATGTATGCAAGATCAGGAACAACGAGAGGGGGAACCTCATCCTTTTTCTTGGGATGGAAGCTTCCAAACTCGTTTGTCTTCCACCATTCTACACCACGCGGCCAATTCAGTTTGTTTGTAGTGATATCGCGTTGGAAGTTCTTGAGGTTCGAATCTGTAGTTAGAGCCAAATGCGCCTGTGTTGTGGTAAGAACTACATTCAATCGTGCATAATCATTCAGATCGTTTATTGGGACCGCAACAACGCCTGCAATGAAGCAGCCCATGAGGGCAACAGCGAAATCAATAACTTCGGTATCCCGGTAGATCAAGGCCACTCTATCACCCCTGTACAGATTACTCTTCTCTCTTACCACCTGCGCTACTTTTTCAGCCCTGCTGGCGAGCTTTTCCCAAGTGATTGACGACGTCTCTTTCCCTCTCTGGTCCAGGACCCAGTAAGCAGGCTGTCGAGGAATTGTGCGAGCTCGATGGCGGAGGACTGTTGCGATGTTGTCAAATTTAGACATGGGGACATTTCCGTTGTGGGGATCGTAAACAGCAAAGGGAACATCTCGAGGTTCCAGAGGCAGCAGATGGTCTACAGCGCCAAACGAAGGCAGGTCACTATTCTTCAGCATTGGAGGCGCCATTGCTGCTGTGGGTGAGAAAGCTTCCGTGGTAGAGTACCGATGCGGTCCACCCCCATAGCTATTACGTTGGTCCTCATTCTGATGGCCAGCGAAATCCGAAAAGAAATTTTGTTGAGATTCCAGCATTGTCGACTGCCGAGTTTGTCCACCATTAGAGCCCCCATACCCGCCACCTTGCTGGCCCGTGTACTCAGCATTATCTGCAGGATTGAAGGCGTAATTAGTGTCCATAGGCTCTTTATTGTACTCTTGGCTGAAGCTTGAAGGTCCAGGCGCATTATTCTGAGTCTCATGGCTATAAGAGGCTCGGTCTTGATCTGGGTTCATGACACCCAGTCTTCTCTCCCCGTGCTGGCCCGCTTGGCTTTGTGCTCTTCCCGATCCGTACGGGTCATAATCACGTTGCCCGTCAAGCGTCTCCGGTTCACCTATTGCCATACTTTGTCGTGGGTCATCTCTTAAGGCCGAGCTCCCGTTGTTCGAGCGTTGAGTGAGGGCTGCGAAAGAAGCAGAGCGCGATCCATTTTGCGAAGGATGCGTTGTGTCCTCTAGAGAGTGTACCCTTAGTCCTCCTTGTACTTGCTCGACCTGCTGAGGCGAGAGGTATTCTGAGAGAATCAGAGTTCGCCGTTTCTGATACCCTTTTGCGGTTATGTCTCCTTCTTCTAGCTCATGGTCTAATTGCTGCAGCTTCGCCTGCAGTTCCGGGTTCTCCTCCGCCATTCTCCAGGTTCAGGCGATGTCAAACGGCGCAAAGAGCAGCAGCTTTTCAGCAGGCTTCGAGGTTCATTAGGCTGCATTCAGTGCGAGTGGTGTTCGCTCAGAATAGGCAAAATGGCACTTGAACAAACAACTGTACAGCGAGCATTGAGGTCACTGGCAATATGTCTAGACGGACACGACAGGACTACTCGTACCTCGTACCGCGCTTTTCGGATATAAGGTGTGGCTGCCGCCGCACACTGATTCAAGACCCTAACAAGCCTAAGGAAATCTGTAGTCCCTCAATTCAACAGGAAGCAGGCCTATCATTTCTGATATTTAGTCCTTTCCCTCGGCCTACTTATGCGGCCTAGCGACGTTACCTACTTACTGTATCTGTGATACAAGCAATGGCGTTCAAGATACCTTAGCCGCTCCGCACACGTGATTATGAATATGTAAGATGTTTTTCTCTTTAATCCGTTCCTTAATTATTGAAAACTCTGCCCACTCCCCGATGATAATTGTCGATGATAATTGACAAGAGATCTTCCCCTAATCAATTTCGGCGATCAGGCACATAGTCCAAGTGCGAAGGTACATGAACTGTAGCCCTAAATGGACTCAGCCAAAATGGCACACTCATATCAGTATCGATCCTGTGTTCACGACCACGATCAATCGTCATCTAAACCCACTTTTAATGTACACACTATTAGTCTAGTCAACATCAAGTGTACGAGTGAGCATGGAGAAAAGCACAGCAGCTCCTTCGTCGTGGGAGACTCCGAATGGTCCCTATCAGTCACATCACCAGGTCACAAGTGGCAGCTCAACTCCCATCAAAGAAGCAGCCGGTGAAGAGAATGACATTGTAAAAGCAACTACTGGTAAACATATGGACCTCGAAAAAACGACTTCTAGCGATATGAGAAATGCCACAGCTAATGGTCGAATCTCCGGTCTTGAGAGTGTCACTGGAAGGAGCACACGCGCGGATACTTTCTATCATCCATTGTCCCACGAAAAGACTACAGCTGAACACTTGGTCTGTTTTGATGGGGAAGATGATCCTTACCGGCCTCTTAATTGGCCCTTCCGGAAGAAGGTCATCACAACTTTGCTGTATGGCCTTACAACCATGGGATCTACATGGGCAAGCAGTGTGTAAGTCACCAGCAGATTTTCGGATATCTCAGCCGTCGCTGATCTAGCTTTCTTTAAAGCTACTCTCCTGCAGTTAATCAAATAGCCAGTGAATTCCATATTAGTACAGAAGGCACCTTGGTTGGTTTGAGCATTCTGCTCGCTGGATTCGGTCTTGGCCCGCTTCTGTGGGCACCGCTTTCAGAAGTGTACGGGCGGAAGCCAGCAATCTTAATACCTTATTTCGTCGCTGCTGTGTTCTCTTTTGGGACAGCTACTGCCAAGGATATTCAAACGGTCCTTATTACTCGATTTTTTGCCGGATTGTTCGGTAGCGCACCGGTTACGAATACCGGAGGTGTTCTTAGTGATATATGGGCACCCACTCAGCGAGGAACCGCCGTTGTAGGCTACGCGTTTGCAGTCGTTGGTGGGCCTGTGCTTGGTCCTATTGTTGGTAGTGCGATCGTACAGAGCTACCTGGGATGGACTTGGACAGAGTATCTTACCGGAATTATGATGATGTCCATACTTCTGGTTGATATACTTTTCCTTGATGAAAGCTACCCGCCAGTACTTTTGGTCTATAAGGCTCGACGACTACGAATTACGACGGCCAATTGGGCACTGCATGCGGAATTCGAGGAATGGGACGTTTCGTTCAAGGAAATGGCTATAAAGTTCGGCGTGCGCCCGTTCCAGATGTTGGCTACGCCGATATGCTTCTGTGTCGCACTTTATGCGTCGTTCGTTTATGGCATCATCTATGGCAATTTAGCAACGTTTCCGATCGAATTTCAAGAAGAGCGTGGATGGAACCTACTAGTCGGAGCTCTTCCCTTTCTCGCACTGTTACTCGGCATTGTTCTCGGTGGAGCAGCGAACTTACTGAGTCAACGCTTCTACAACCGCCAATTCCTTGCGAATGGTAACAAAGCCGTTCCCGAAGCTCGACTTCCACCAATGATGATTGGAGGGGTGGTTTTTTCAGGAGGTCTTTTCCTATTTGGTTGGACATCTAGCAAGAGCATGCCATGGATTGCACCGTGCGTTGGAGTCACTCTTATAGGTTTCGGCTTCTTCACCATCTTCCAAAGTGCTCTAAATTATCTTATCGACACGTTCCGAAGA
>JAABUP010010272.1_pt1 | contig 11117 bp, 10 predicted proteins | sample 5559201 | NCBI WGS metagenome assembly JAABUP01 (sample SAMN10711887, study PRJNA513373) | rock metagenome | isolation source: Antarctica rocks | place: Antarctica | reverse complement strand
ACGGCTATTTTACCACAACACTAATCCTCATTTGGTTAGGCCGCCGCCAAGGTCCGTGGTGGGTAGAAAACAGGTAGCTGATCTACTTGGGTGGTGACTGCCATCTCCACAACGCTTTTTCGGTGACCCAACTGCTGTCAGCAGCAACCAGAAAACCGCGGTGAGGATGGAGAAGGTACTTCACAAGGTACTTTACATGCAGGATAAAGTAGGCTAGGGAGTACGCACGGGTCCCGCGAATCACCATCATGCATCACCCTCCAGTAGGTGAAGATCAGCACGAGTTCTCGGCTCTCCACAGCCAGAGATATGCGTCATTCACTCTCAGCCTTGCGGGTCTGTACTAACCCCTCATCAATCGCTCTACAGGTCGCGCTCTACAATAGCCGACTTCTTTGTTAACAGTATAGGAGAGTGAAGCCTCTCCAAAGATAGAGTCTCTGAAATGGACCCACTCAGCATAGCAGCCAGCCTTGTCAGCGTCATTGACGCAGCCCTGCGAACCACCTCTGCTCTAGTCAAGTACGCACGAGACACCAAGAATGCGTCTTCCGATAGAAAACTGCTGGCCGAAGAAGCCCTGTTCTTGTCGAAGCTTCTACAGCGACTTCGAGACCGTGCCCAAACTGCGCGCCACGACGAGACTTGGCTCGCTGACCATAAGGATATAGTGAGACAATTTGAGGCTGCATACGATGATCTCGCCATGACGCTCAAAATTGACGCTGTTACTGGCAAAATCAAAGAAGAAAGTAAATTGAGACTTGCTCGTACAATTGCCAAATGGTCTTTCTCCAAGTCTGAAGTCTACTCTCTTCTCGAGCGTATTACTCGATTGCAGCAGCATGCCAATGTACTGCTTGTGGACGATCAACAGTTAGTCTAACAATCGTTCAGTTGCCTCATTCTTGTCATGCTAACCCGTGAACGTTCGATGCAGCACGCTTCTTGAGCAAATGGACCAAAAGCAACAGGAAGGTAATCCTAATAGACGGCATGTCAGATTTCTGGACCTGACTCATGCCATCTTCTCTAGCGCTCGACCAAAAATTGCGGACGTCCGTATTGAGCTGGCTTTCGCCCCTACCTATGTCTCAAACTCACCAGACATTCTCAGATCGTGCGGAAAGGGGCTCTGGGAAATGGTTCCTGATGGATCCAGCATTCGAAGCATGGAAAGGAATAGATGGAACTCGACTTTGGTGCTGGGGAATTCGTAAGTCACCTGTGTCGTGATGCACAAATCACTGACAGAAAGGCAATAGCTGGAGCAGGGAAAACGGTCATGGCGTAAGACATGTGACAGCCAATGATTTATCCTAATACTCATCCAAGAAGGTCTATTATCTTAAATCATCTACGTCAAGGCCGGCCTGAAGAGCCAAAAGGCCGCATCGGCATCATGTTCATGTATCTCAAGTATAACGAAGCGGACCAGACATTTGACAACATTTTTTCAAGTCTGCTCAAGCAATTACTTCAAGACTCGGAGGATATTCCTCCCAATCTGCTAAGCCTTTACGAGCGTCATCGAGATCGAAACACTTCGCCGACAGTCGATGAGATATCTCAGGCTCTATCTGCAATGATCGAAAGTCACGAGGAAGTCTTCTGCATCATCGATGCCCTAGATGAGTGCAATGAGGACCTTCGATGGGAGCTAGTCGAGAAATTAGAGGATTTGGGGTCGAAGCTTCGCGTACTGATAACGTCTCGTTATCTAGACAGTATTGCCGAAGAGCTACAAGATTACCAGCGATTTGAAATCAGAGCTAACAAAGCAGACATTGAGCTTTTCATTGAGCATCAAATTCGTAGGAACAGGAACCTGCGAAAGATCGTAGAAAAGAGTCCTTCTCTGCGGATCGATATCAAACAAGGGGTCTTCAATACGGCTGAGAACATGTAAGTCACCTCGCTATCTTACGATCCATGCTATACCAATTAAATTCTAGGTTCTTGCTTGCTCGCCTTCACGTTGAGTCACTGGCCAGCGCGGCTGGCCTTTCTGTGAAACATGTTCGGACCAAACTCAGGACTCTCCCCACCACTCTGAAAGGTACCTATGATGATGCTATGGAGAGAATTGAGAATCAGGAGCCAGACCATAGACGTATCGCTCTCAAAACTATGGCATGGGTATGCTATGCGTTCCGAGCATTGTCATTGAAAGAGCTTCAACATGCACTCGCAGTCGAGCCAGGTGATATGGTGTTGGATGAAGACTTGGTGATGGATGGGCAAAGTATTACGTCTCTGTGTGCTGGCCTTGTCGTCGTGGATCAGCGGACGAATGTTGTGAACTTGGTACATTACAGCACAAAGAGCTACTTTGATGACATTCGTCATATTCAATTCCCCGAATTTCATGCGAGGATCACACTTGTCTGCGCAACGTATCTTACTCTGGATTCTCTGAAAGGGGCAAAAATCTGGGAAATCGTTCAAGACTATCCCTTAGCGTGCTATGCTGCCCAATTTATGGGCGACCACGCACGCAATAGCCCCGAGGAATCTTTGGAACCATCGGTCCTAGACATGATTTGCGATCTTTTGTCTCATCCTGATAAGCGAAAGCCACTTTTGTCTTTGCTAGATGGTTTGGATCTCATTCAGGCCGGCTTCTACTCAAAAGGCCAACCAATGACCAGAGAGATGAGGGAAACTTCGATAGATGCCTCTGTTGAGACACAGATGACTACTCTATTCGACAGTGTGCTGGAAATTGAGCATTCGGATGCGTCATCTACTATGAGCTCGCGAACTACCACAGAAAGTGATACTGACACCTTAGTGGGCAATCGAGATAAGGATGAAGAGGTTTGGGAGACTAAGATCAAAACCAGTAGAATTCCCGAGGTCACCGCTCTTCATCTGGCCGCATCAATGGGGCTTGCAAAGATAGCCTCTTTGCTATTAAAAGAGACCACGAATATCGACGCGGTTGATGAAACTGGAAAAACGGCGCTCGCATTAGCACTTGAACGAGGTTTTGAAAAAGCTGTTGAGTTCCTCATCATCAGCGGCGCGTGCGTTGATTTGCGACATGAACATGGACGAGGGGTGCTTTTACTCATAACGGAACGTGGATGGTATAATGCCGGGAATACCATTGTGGAGAAGGCTCGATTTACAGCCGAGGAAGAATCACCAGGGCGGCTTCAAGACCGCATCTATTTCCTCATTGCTGCGTACGAAAATAACGTTGGCGAGTCAACGCGCCTCGGGGCCAGGGACGAGCTTCAATTGAATTCCATGGATCGTGACATCAGTATAGCAGCCTTATTTCTTGCAGTCGAAAAAGAATTTGTCTACATGGTGGAGACCATCTTGGCACTCGGCATCGACGTAGACTCCAAAGATGATCTCGGGCAAACAGCTTTGCATCGTGCTACCCATCGAAAGGACGAGAACATGGTAAGATTGTTGCTAAAGAGCGGGGCCGATGTCGAGTGCAAGGACGACGATGCTCGTACACCATGGAGTGCGAATCTGCGCTGCAAGGACCTAAGCATCCTGCAAATCCTGCTGGACGCTGGTGCCAATCCGAGCACCTGCGGACAGCAAGGAGTCAGTGAGCTTTATACGGCCGCAAAAGACGGAGACACCGAAATCGTCAAGTACATGCTCATGAGCGGTACTAATCCGTCCATACAGACCCAGTACCGGTGGGCGCCTCTACATTGGGCAGCCTCTTATGGGCATATTGATTGTGTGAAGCTATTGCTCGAAGCTGGTGCGGACCCTAATACTGTCTCCGATCAAAGAGTTACGCCACTTGATCTAGCTACCCAGGCGGACCAGCGCATCGTGATTGAAGTACTACAAAAGGTGGGCGCTAAATTGTACCCAGACACTGGAGCCGCTACTGAGGACAAAGTCAACCGACCAAGCAAAGACGGGGAGTGGGATTTGATTAACGCACCAGACCCAGATAAAACATGCGTGTCATCTTTGGGCAACGGTAAGTTCAGTCCTGGCGCCGAAAAATTGCGCCTATGTTACGATAAGCCTCTGGCGCGTACACTGCTGAAGCCTGCTGCTGTTGGGCGATATGCATATCCGAGCGGCACCACTGGCGCCGTGAATGATATCTACGAGGTATCACAGTTCCTCGAAACATCGTCCGCCACAATCAATGTCAGACGTTCCGAGACTCGTGCTGAAATGTCGGAGTACTCCCATTCTGAGAGCCATTTCGACGCAAACGACATGTTATACGAAATCTCAAAAATCAAAGCCGACTACCAAGAATTCGAGCTGTCCGGCCGCCAGCAAGACCCCTTCACCAGCACCATGACGATGCACAAAGATTGGACAGGCGGCTGGAAAATCCGCCATAATATAGAAGGCAACTCGAAACCGTACCTCATCCGCACGACGCCCGAATGGTCAAAAAACAAAGAAGAGGACAGTCGGTGGATGCTTGAGGATGGTGCTTTGCAGGCCAGGAGCGGATGGGATGATGCCACGCCGTGGATTTGCATTGAGCTGGGCATTGGGCATCAAATGCAGGATTTGATTGTTACTTGCTGGATTGTGAAGTTGTGGTCGGAGACGGCGGCGTTGATAAGGCGCGATTAACAAGGGGTGAGATGGTTGATGGAGTTGATTCATTTTGTTATAACGAGAGTAGGGAACCCATCACTACATGATTTCATGCTTGAGACGATTTGTACGATTATCGCGCACGTGATTGATAAAGGAGGTGTGGCAATAATATCGCCGCCGACAAGTTGAGAGCATCTATGGCCATGGAAATGGAGAGTGGTGTCTCGATGGATACCGCAGGCAGATACTTCCGCAAACCCTTGTTCAAACATATCTGTAAACAAAAATCGCAATGAGTTCTTTATCGGTCAAAAACCTTGCAGAGACTGCCTGCATTGCATGGTCGAGAGGGAATACCCCCCAAGGCGAACATTCAGGATTCTGGGCCCGTGTGTTGACATCGCCTCCATTCTCCAGCAGCTTTGGAGTTGTCCTAACGTTGCTTGCCTGACACGAGTGGTGTGTAGTCAGGAAGAAAAGCCTATATTATGACACCGTTGAAAATCAGAACCAGGGCGAGCGCCGCCGAGAAATCCATGTCCGCTCTCTGCTCAAGCAATCGCAGTGGTTTAATTCGGCAACATGGTCTTTTCTCGCAGTGTATCAACTATGAAATGCGCTTGGGAGTCGGTATGAATATCGTGATCGAGCAGCAGTAGCAGCGGCCCATAGAGCTTCCACGACATCTGCATAAACCACCTTTGGAGACGGCCGCAGCATTTGGAGGCATGACAGAGGCTTGGATTGACGCCTCTCCTCTTGTTAGTGCTCGTCATGTGCACAGTAAATAGGGACACATGACGAAGAGGATTGATTGGTGTGTCTTTTGATTACTAAATGAATGCTACATGCTCTGTATCGATCCTCGAAAATGCAAATTGGACGTTCTGTCTCGGTTCAGAGTTCGCGTTACTTGAGAGCCTTTATCCTCTCCTAGCAGCAACCACTTTATTGGTTATCCTTAGTCATCTGGTCATTCCCCTCCACCCTCTTTGACCCATACTAATCTCGGGCCCGACCATCCTCCCCCTCTTATACCAGAGGACCCTGTCCTTCGGTGCCTTGTCCTCGTCATCTGGTTCCACCCACTGACATCTGGTGAAGGATTCCCATAAACACGGCAGAAAAGCACGACTCTTGTCGGATTTGTAGGAGGCCCCCAGGAGGGGTATGATGGCTTTAGTAGCTTCTTCAGCATGGTAGAAGGGAATACGGCTGGGAAAGATGTGTCAGTAGGAGCTGGGAATGATGCCCTCAAGGTGGTTGATGAACCCAATGAGAGAGAGCGGATAGGGGAGCTCACGAGAATAAATGGTGTATGACGTGAAACTCGATGATGCCGTGTAGTAGATGTTTGCCTGCCCAACCAAATTCTCGATCAACAGTCGCAGTGGCGCCTTTCAAGAATGTCCAGGCTTCGGGTTCAAATTTAGGCAGGACGGGATGCGTGTGATGGAGGTAAGTTATAGCCACAATCCAATGATTCACCCACATATACGGTTGCAGGAATATTAAGGCCATAGTACCGAAGCCGATCGTCGAGCCGAGGTGCCATAGTCCAGTCCCAGCGAAGCAAATACCGACATCTGAAAGGAAAATAAGATGCGCTTCGGAGCTGCGGAAGAGTGATCCTGTAGGTGTGAAGTGGCTTTTACCTAGCAGACTCGTAGATGGGGGTTTCGCAAGGCTGCCTGGAGCTGCAGTGATGTTGGTGAGGAGATACCAGGGAAAGCCCAAAATTTGTTGCAACACAATGCGTAGGAGGACTATAATGGGAGAGTCCTCGGTGATTTCCTCTAGTCGATCGATATGGATGAAAAGGCTGGACTTGTATTCCTCGCGCTTTGGTGGTACAAAGTTGTGGTCCATCGTCATATTGTTGGCGTATATGTGGTGGCGGCGATGGCTAGATTTCCATGAAAAATACGGCGTCAACAACAACGAATGTAAGACGAAGCCGAGAGTATCATTGAGGCGCTGCGATGGCGAGAAAGCTCCATGCCCGCATTCGTGTCCGAGTACCTAAGCCGGGAATCAATTTATCGTACTACTGGGCAGGAGCTTCACACAGGAGCCCAATTACCCAGAGACCTGTGAAGACGAGGCCTTGCACGTATCCATACAGCGCCCATGCAATGCATCTCAGCACATACGATTCGGTCCGAGGAATGAATAATATTGCGATGCTTATCAACGTGGCAACCAGAGCCAGGTCTCGAAGCAGATACCAAAACGATGTTGTATAGGATGGTTTAAAGCAATGTTCAGGGATAGCTTTGCGTAATTCTGCGATACCAACATCTGGTGTGACTTGCTTGGATGTGTCAAAACTCGATCTTGCAACGTACTACGACAGAAACTTACGCCTGCCGTAACCAATTCAGTGGGGTGGCTGGAGTAATCAATCGTCATCTCTGGTAGAGTGGATCAAATCTGAATCAGGATATGGTCTTGAAAGCTCGAGGCTTCGAGAATCTATTTAAGGAGAAAGGTTCGATCCCTGAGGGCTCGAATGGAGCAGGGAGAATGTCCTCCTCTCGTCCCTCTTGTTACCACTACAGAAACCGGTAAATTCAAGAGCCCGGCCCTATGGCGCCATGGGAAGTGCGGAGAATCCTTGTGGAGTTCTTGCCGTCGTAGAGTAGGGTCTATGAGAATCGTCAGATTGCGATTGGAGCATATTTCCATCCTCATGCGGTTTTTTGCGCACCTCTGTGAATGGAAGCTCCAATGAAACCAATCGCCAGACTTGAGAAATTGGGCCAACGTCAAGCCTCCGACAGGTAGATGCTTCATCGCCCAAAATGCGATCTACAGTGACACCCTCAGTAACGCAGCTCGAAGGAACAATATTGACCGGAGATCCAAGTGATGAGGCAAGGTGCCCTTGCGCTGGACCGGATATTGAACTCGTATACTCTTGCGCGGCACGTACAGAAGTAGGCTGAAGGATTCATTACCGTACCGAAACCTACGGAAAACAGGTGTGGGAATGTATTTTTGAGCCGTTGAACTGCCTTCTGCAATGTAAGGGCGATTCACAGTTCGAGGATGACGCAGTCCACTACATCAGCGGTCTCTCCATCGCTGCATGTCATTACCCAATTAAGTACGATCCGCGCAGCTGATTTTGCCTTGCCGCCTCGCATCACTTGAATTTGACACCATTGGTTCTGATTCGTGGTATTGTGATAAGAAGGAACGTTGATCATGACAGGCGCCGATGCGGGCTCGTTCCTTCCCGGCCTTCCGCGGTCCCATGTGCTCGCTTAGAACTAGCTTCCTTCGATCAAGTCCTGGCGTGCTTTTCCTTTTTTCTGGCCCTCCATCCCACCATGAAGCCTGCTTTCGCCTGCTTCCCTTTTCCCCTCCAATTACATCTTGGAAGAGGGTGTCATCGAATGGGAGAGGAGAAACACCTCTTCGCCGTTCCCAAGGGATCGCTCTCATGTATAAGGGATTCTGTCTCAATCAGACAGCATCTTCATCTAATTTGAAGACGGACTGCCATGTTCTGGTACAGTGGTGGATTATCCTAGTGACGTCGCTTCAGAAGGCACACGCGCAACCCGTAGAATCGGCCCTTAAGGGCCGGTCGTCATATAGGCAGCTAAGGCTAGCCTGGGGAACCGAACGCCATGACACGGGACAACGCCGCATGAGCCAATTTGGGTAAAACGATGGGTATGCTCCACTTTTCTACGAGGGTTGCAGCATACTGATGGACCAAGGAATTCAGCCTTCTCTGCCGACCCTTCTACCGTAGCGGATCCTCGCCCAATGTATATTGCAACACATAAGATCCATTTTTGATCAGCTTCTTCAGTTACAGGTCTCGTCATTAGATCACCACGTTACATAAAATTGATGAATTGATGGAGGTGACGTTTCCCTAAAGTCACATTCCAGAAATCCAGGAAAAGGTCGGGTCCCACGGGTAGAATTCCACTTGTTCTGCTGCACTCAGGCTGAGAGAAATGCGCCACTGTTTCTGTAGCATCGCACAGCCTTACCCTTGCGCATCAGTAAAGCGCATGGAGCTCTTCTGCATATAGCTTGACTGCTAGTGCTCTCTGTACTGTACCTTTGCTCGCCCTTGGCAATGGCTTTTCGGGCAGAGTAAACATAATGTGGGATCGTGGGATCGTTGACTGCTTGTTGCACTCGGCGTTTGCTTTGGAGACCAGGGGCCAGATATCATTAATCACGTCAGTACGCTCGGATTCCGATAACACCCTGGGTGAATTCAATTCAATAAGTAAGGAAGCCTGTGGTCGTTGGGTCCCCAGCATCACACTATCTCTAATATCAGGATGACCGTTGACGTGTTGTTCGAAGACAACAGGGTTGAAGGTAGTGCCGTCGTTGAAATTTATGATATCATCTGCCCGGCTTCGGTAAATCCAGCCCCCGGGTCTTGCTACGTCCGGTATGAACACGTCCTTGGTCGACCACTCTTGGAGGTGGGGAAAGACCTTAAAGACTGGTTGCTCCTCAGTCGGGTTCGATTTGCGGACGATTACTAGCTCAAACTCCTCATTGACTATGTGGCGGAATTCGTAACCAGCCTGAGGGTGGAAATGGAGACATCCCCAGTCAATCTCGCCCCAGGAGTATGCTGGCCGGATGGTGGCATTGATGCCATTTTCTGTTTGTGCGTAGACGCTGAAGAGCTTCAAAGAGCTTGCAAGAGTGCAACCAGCGGCGTTGGAGATGTTCCCGCCAGCATAACCCAATGCTCCGATCTTTGAAGAAACAAATTCCAGCATGGCTGAATCGGAAGCAAGCACTTCGACGACTTTCGGAGACGAGACGGCAACATCAACCTGAACGTGCTCTAATATATTGACTAACGTTTTGGCATTCAGAATAGCGTCGTGAAGAGGATAGACGACAGTTGTTTGATTGGCGATAGCTGTGAAAAGATTCCCGAAAAGATTTCCGGCCTGGAATGCCATCAGTGTCAGCTCCGCGCACAGCTACGTGACCGATTCGACTCACATGAAACGCAGGCAATAGTGCAAGTAATCTGTTGCCTTGATACAACTTGTCTACGCTCTCATATCCTGTGGGTGGTGGCAATTGATTTTGATGAATCAGACTTGCGCCATACTCATGAGTCCATAGAATGGGCTTGGGATGCCCAGTGGTGCCGGAAGTATGAAGAACGACCAGCGGCTCATGCCGCGCTACTTCGAACGTTTTGTCGAATGGAAAGTGTGGGTGCACGTCGTCCAGTAGAGCTTCGACCGTCGGTACATCAATGGTGGTGAGTGGGTACTGAGCTAGAATGGTGGACACAATTGGCGGAGGAGCCGATGGTAGAAGTATAGTCTTGCATTGAAGCTCACTTAATAGAGTGGCGAGACCTACATCGCTGTAATTTGGAGAGGGGAAAAGCATCTACGGATAGAATCAGTCTGGCGAACCACTCTGGGAGACCGAATCCACCACGACATCAGACTCACTTTATATCCAGCTTTCACAGCTCCAAGGAGTAATATAACGTACCGCACATCCCAAGGACCGAAATAAGCCAACGTCTCGAATTGAATGCCCGGGCCAAGCGAATAATACAACCACCAGGCCACCCCGTTGACAGCGTTCGCAAGATTTTGGTAGGTGATTCTTCGGTAGCCAGATGCGTAACTCGTGACGGATTTTGGTATTTCAGCCCACACAGCGTTTGGCCTTGCCTTCGAAATGCCATCAACCATATGATTCAGGAGCTGCCTCCTTACAGCCATTGGTCCATTTGTGACAGGATTCTCTGAGAATTGAAGTGAAGTCATTGTGCTAGTTTTAAGGTTTTCTAGTCCTTGATTGGAGACAGTCAGTATTGACGCACGATCTCTTCGTGATGTTATAGCTGTTCGTTAGTATGTGTGCGTAGCTATTACTACCGAGTGTCTATATGTCTTGCTAGGGCTTAAGAATCTTGATGCAGCAAATCAGCCTAAGTCTCGCGACAAAATTCGTCCACTATTGTGGGCAAAGTGAGAAGAATGGAAGCTTCTGAATGCTTTAAAGAAGTTTTTTTAGAACGGCAATTCTTGCCTCGCTATCATTGACTACTCCTCTATATCTGCCGATCAAGAGTACCGACGGTAATCCTCGGAATACCTATGGCGAATCAAGGAAATCAAAACATTGGGTCCGTAATCCTTCGGAGTCGGAAACAAAGACATGCAGAGTGCTTATGCCTCATCTTAGTCTCAGGCAGCAATTACCACTAGTTACGCCGCAAGTCACGGTTGAGACCCGCTTTTAGATGCGCATCGATGTGCGTTTATGTCACGGAGCGGCCTAAATGCAGCCAACCATGCATGCCAAGTCGTCTCGTGTAGGAGATGCAAAAGCAACCTGGATTGCGTTACATCATTTTGATTACATACGATATCGCGCTAATAGATTATGGGTGCACAATAAAGAACGGGCATCGATCGAATGACCGGGAATAATCAGCTGAAGTCAATTCAAGTCGTGTACTACGAGAGTAATTCCGTCCTTCCTTTTCAAGAGTAGTAAGGCAACTAATACTCACCAATAGGTAGGATCGGAGGCTG
>JAABUP010010271.1_pt1 | contig 11118 bp, 9 predicted proteins | sample 5559201 | NCBI WGS metagenome assembly JAABUP01 (sample SAMN10711887, study PRJNA513373) | rock metagenome | isolation source: Antarctica rocks | place: Antarctica | reverse complement strand
TGCGGATGTAGTTGACCTCGCTCTGGGCCTGGCCGGGGCGGTTGCTGAGCCCGGTCGTCGCGTCGGTCGTGACGTCGCCGAGCTGGCGGCGCTCGGAGTACGGGTAGCCGTCGGAGGTGGTGTAGCCGTCGAGGATCCACAGGATCCGCCCGTTCACGACCGCCGGGTAGGGGTCGCCGTCGAGGGTCAGCCAGGGCGCGACCTTGCGCACCCAGTCGCGGGGGTTGCGCTCGTAGAGGATCTTGGACTGGGCGGTGAGCGCCCCGGAGACCAGCAGGTTCTTGTCCCCGAAACGCAGCGCGAACAGCAGCCTGCGGAACGTCGAGCCCATCGGGACGCCGCCGCTGCCGTCGTAGCGGTTGGTCGCCTCGGCGGTGCTGTTGGTCTGGCTCGGCCCGTCGACCTCGGCCTGCTTGGTGTCGACGACCGAGTAGCCCGGCGCCTGCTCGCCGAAGTAGATGCGGTCCTGGCTGATCACGATGGGTGAGTCCGTCGGCTTACCGGCGACGACCGGGCCGGACACCGGTAGGTCGAGCACTGAGAACGCCGGCTTGCCGGTCTTGTCGACGGCGTTGGCCGGAGCCGCCACGAAGCCTTTGCCGTGCGTGTAGTTCAGGTGCAGGTTGACCCAGTTGCGCTGGCTGGTGTTCAAGCCGGCCTGGTTGAGCTCGCGCACGCTCACGACGTAGTCCTGGCGCTTGCCGGCTACGGTGTAGCGGTCGACAGCCAGCGACTGCGGGAAGCCGTAGTACGAGCGGATCTGCTGCAGCTGCTCGTAGGTCTTGGCGAGCTTGACTGGGTCGAGCAGCCGGGCGTAGGGGATCGTCCCCTTGTCGTTGCGCACATCGCTCGCGGTGACCGTGCCGCCCTGGTTGGTCGTGTACTGCACGGCGCCGAGCCCGTACGCCAGCCGGGTGGCGTTGATGTTGCGGGAGATGTACGGACGCTCCTTGGCGGCCGCGTTGGGCGAGACCTGCAGCTGCTGGATGGTCAGCGGGTACAGCCCGCCGATCACGATCGCCGAGATGATAAGGATCCCCATCGACAGGGCCGGCAGGATCCACTCGCGCTGGAAGATGTTGTAGACGAACAGCATCGCGCACAGCAGGGAGATGAACAGCAGGATCGCCTTGGCCGGCAGCACCGCGTGGATGTCGGTGTACGACGCCCCGGTGACGATGCCGCGCGCCGAGAAGGCCAGCCCGAACCGGTCGAGATAATAGGCGATCGCCTTGGCCAGCATGAACAGCGCCAGCAGCACCGACAGGTGCGCCTTGGCCGCAGCGACGACCTTCTCCCCGCGGGTCTGCAGGCGAATGCCGCCGAACAGGTAGTGCGTCGCCGTCGCCGCCAGCAGCGACAGGACCAGCACGGTGAACGCGAAGCCCAGCAGGAAGCGCTGGAAGGGGTAGGTGAAGGCGAAGTAGCTGATGTCGCGGTGGAACTGGGCGTCGCGCTGGCCGAACTGCTGGCCGTGCCGCCAGCTCAGCCACGTCTGCCACCGGCCGGCAGCGGACAGGCCGGCCAGCACACCGCACGCCGCCGACACACCCACCAGCAACAGGGCCGGGTAGGGCTCGACCGAGACGCGGTAGCGCTCGAGGTTCTGCTGCTCGAGTGACATCGGCCGGAACGGCGGCCGCAGCCGGAAGGCCACGACGATGTTGGCACCCACGGCGAGCGCCATGATCAGCCCGAAGACGACGAACAGGAACGTGCGGGTGCCGAGCACCGTGCGGAACACCCGGCTCGCGTTGACCGAGCGGAAGAACAGCAGGTCGGTCCACAGCCGGGTCCCGATCAGGACGACGATGACCAGGACGACGAAGGCGAACAGCCCGATGAGCAGCCTCGGACGCGCCGGCGCTGTCGGTCGCGCAACCACAGACGGTCCTCCTCCAGGTGCTCCCAAGGGCTGCCAGTCACGGTAACCGGACTCGCGCGCGGCGCTTATGAGGCCGGCGTCAGGCCACGTCACGGCTCTGCGCCACCAGGACGGCAGCCTCTGCCCCTTCCACACTCACAGCCTTGACGGTCCTGGTCGGCGCCGAGGGTTCCCCGCTGAGCCCAGCGGGAGGCGGCTTGGGACTCCTTGTGCAGCTCGTGGCTGGCCGCGTCGGGCCGCAGGATTGCTTGCAGCAGCCAGTAGCCCCCGATCGCGAGCAGACCCGCCCCGAGGATCTGGCGCAGCCGGTCCGGGGGGTCCAGGCCGATCACCTGGGGTCCGAGCGCTACGGCCAGCGCCACCACTGCAGTGGCGGCGCACGCTGCGCCGATGAGCGCGGCACGACGCTGTCCGCGTCGGCTGACGACGAGGACGACGATGGCCGCTTCGGCCAGCTCCATCCCCGTGGCGCCGAGTGCGCTGAGTACGACGGTGAGGGTGTTCATGGTGCGGTTTCGGCTGGTGAGCGGTGCCGGCTGCGGCGCCGGAGGAGCTCGGCGGAGACGGACAGGGCGGCCCCTAGCGCCAGCCAGCTGGTACCGAGCGCCCAGCCTCCGATCACGTCGGTTGGCCAGTGGACGCCGAGGTAGACCCTCGACAGTCCGACCGCTGCGGCGAGCGCGATCGCCGCGGAGATGACGAGGGTCTTGCGGTGAGGGGTGAGGACGAGCACGAGCAGCGCGATGAGGCCGTAGCCGAGGGTGGCGGTGGTGGTGTGCCCGGAGGGGAACGCGTAGCCGGCTGCCTGCACGAGGTGCAGGTTCGCTGGTGGGCGGGCTCGTCCGACGGCGTGGCTGATGCCCAGGCGGGTTCCCTGGCCGGCCAGTAGCCAGACCAGGCACAGGACCGGTATGGCCGGGCGCCGGGCGCGGCGCCAGACGAGGGCCCCGAGGCCGGCCAGGAGCAGGTAGAGCACGGCGCCGGTGCCGAGGGTGGTGACGAACGCGGCGAGCGGGGTCAGCACGCTGCCGCGCCGGCTGATGACGTCGTGGAGCAGCCGCGGGTCGCTGAGCGCGACCCCGTCGTGGTCCACGACGTCCTGGGCGATGCCGCTGAACAGCCATGCCCCGCCGGCCAGGACGCTGGTCGCCACCACGAGGCGCCCGTCAAGCCGGTACAGCCAGGACAGCCGGTGCCGGGACCAGGCCTGCACCCGTTCGGAGCGGCGCACGACGCGGTAGGCGATGGCGGCGATGACGAGGGCGAGGACGCCGAAGGAGATGAGGCTCAGGCGCTTTTCGGCGCTGCGGTAGCTGCTGCCCACGGCGTAACCGGTGAGCGCGGTGACGATGACCCACGAGACGCCGCCGAGGACGTTGAACACCAGGAAGCTCGGGTAGGGCAGCCGGCTGGTGCCGGCCAGGCCGGGGATCAGGGCACGCAGGGCGGCGGTGAACCGTCCGAGGAAGACGGCTCGGCCTCCCTTGCGGCGAAGCAGCCGCCGGCCGCGGTCGAGGTGCTCGGGCTTGACCAGTCTGGTGGGCAACTTGGTCAGCACCCGGTCGCCGAAGTGACGTCCGACTTCGTAGCCGATGGTGTCGCCGATGATGGCCCCGGCGGAGCCGACCGCAAAGACCGACCACAGGGGCAGCTTGTGCTGGTTGGCCAGCACACCCCCGAGCAGGATGATCAGCTCGCCGGGGAAGAACAGGCCGATGAAGATCGACGCCTCGGCCGCGGGCAGGGCGAAGATCAGGACCAGGGCCAGCCAGGGCGGAAAGCCGAGCAGCTTGTCGGCGAGGTGGCTCATCGGCCCGGCGCTCAGGCGACGGCGAAGCGCACGGTGCAGGCTGCTCCGGCCACCAGGCAGTAGATGGCAAACGGTGTCAGGGTGCGGGTCTGGAAGTAGCGGACCAGGAAGCGCAGCGACAGGTAGGCGGCGACGCCGGCGACGAGCATGCCGACCAGCACCTGGCCGTGGATGTTGGCGCCGGCCGACCCGGCGAGGGTGGGCACCTTGAGCACGCCGGCGGCCAGGATGACCGGCGTTGCGAGCAGGAAGGAGAACCGGGCGGCGTCCTCGTGGTCCAGGCCCCGCAGCAGGCCGGCGACCATGGTGATGCCAGAGCGGGAGATACCGGCGAACAGGGCCAGGGTCTGGAACAGGCCGATGATGCCCGCCTCGCGGTAGGCGAGACCGTCGAGCGTGCGGCGTTGGCCGACGACCAGGGCCTGGCTGTGCGGATCGGCCGCCGGTGCCGCGGCGTCGGCGGCCGCTTGCCCGGCAGAGCTGTTGCGGACCTCGGACTGGCGACGGAGGTGCTCGCCGGCGAGCAGGATGGCCCCGTTGATGGTCAGGAAGATGGCTGCAGCCAGCGGCTTGGCGAACAGCGTCCGGAAGGTGTGCTCGAGCAGCAGCCCGGTCAGCCCGACGGGGATGGTGGCGATGATGATGAGCCAGGCGAGGCGCTGCTCGGAGGTCTCGGCGCGGCGGGTTCGCAGGGTGGTGACAAAGGCTCGGATCAGGCGGATCCAGTCGGAGCGGAAGAAGATCAGCAGCGCAACGGCGGTGGCGACGTGCAGCGCGACGATGAACGCCAGGTAGGGCGACTGCTCGCTGGTGCGGGTCGAGGACTCGGTGACGAGGTGCTGCCACGACCCGCCGAGCAGCGCCGGCACCAGTACCGAGTGGCCGAGGCTCGAGACGGGAAACAGCTCGGTGGCTCCCTGGAGGAGCCCGGTGACACCAGCTTGCAGGTAGCTGATATCGGCCACGGCGTCGTTCTCCGTCACTGTCATGGGGGCCCCGCCGGGTGACGACGGTGAGTAGTACTGGCTGCTACTACTACAAGTTACTACAGCCGGGTGCCGGTCAGCGGAACCCGACATGCCGGGCCGCTTCGAACAGCCCCTCGAGATCGCGACTGGCCTCGATCCCGCTGACCAGGGCACATGTCGCGAGGCCGGTGGCAATGGCGGCGACCCCCCACCGGTTCTGCACAGGAGGAACAAGCAGCGCCGACACCCGGCCGGCGACCCAGCCGTCGGAGAACGCCGGCACGAGCACCGCACGGTGGTGCTCGGTGGTGGCCAAGGCCGCCTTGGCCACAGCGGTTGCGGTCAATGTGCGATCACCCACGGCGACGGCCGCGTCCTCATCCGCCCAGCGCTCGAGAGCGTGGTCACAGCGACGGACCACCGGCCCCAGCGTCGGCAGCAGTGCCGCACCCAGGCGGGTGGCGAGGCGAAACGCCCAGTGCCCGTTGCGCAGGTGGCTGCGCTCGTGGGCCAGCAGCACCTGGTGCTCGGGCGGCTCGAGCGCTCGCAGCATCCCGGAGCTGACGAGTACCCGGCCGTGCCACCCGGGCAGTGCCAGAGCTTCGGGGGTCGCAGCGTCGATGATGGCGACGTCGCCCGAACACCGGGACCAGGCCAGGACATGGAGCCGGACGAGCTGAACCGCGCCGTGCACCAGCCGGCGACACGATGCGGCGACGGCGACGGCGACGACCGCAAGGACAACCAGACTGGCGACGCCGGCCGCCACCGGCACCGGGTCACTGGCCTCGAGCACGGCAAGGGACCAGTGGCCCGCGGCGGCGGCGACGCTCAGTCGGCCCACCGTGGCCACTGCCAACAGCCCCAGGGCGCCGACCCAGACCACGCCTGCTGCCAGTGAGCCGAGAGCCAGGCAGTAAGCCGCCGGCCGGGGGGCCAGTCGCCGGCCGGCAGGCATGAGCAGACCGGAAAGCGCGAGGGCCGCGGCGAGGGTGCAGTAGATGCCGAGGTGCACCGCTAGTCCTGACCCGAGGCGGGGACCCGGCCGAGCAGTTGGCGCAGGAGGCGCTCCTCTTCTGGCTGCAGGCGGTCCACGAAGCGGCTGAGCACTGCGGCGGTGTCGGCGCCGCGGGTCAGAACCTCGCTCATCGTCTGCGCCGCGTGGTCATCTGCTCGCTGGCGGGGGCTGTAGGCGTAGGCGCGCCCGGCTCGGGCCCGATCGGCCATGCCCTTGACGTGAAGGCGCGCCAGGGTCGTCATCACCGTGGTGTAGGCGAGGTCCCGGCCCAGCGCGTCGAGGACCTCACCGGGTGTCAACGGCCGGTCAGCCGACCACAAAGCGGCCATGACGTCGGCCTCGAGTGAGCCCGACCCCCGGCTCCGGCGGCCGGATGACTCGCTCAACGGCAATCTCCCGGTCGGCTACGACTCATTGTAGTAGCGCGACCTTGGCAGCACACTTTGTTGAGAGCACGTGCAAAGACCCATAGGCATGCCATGCGAGGCGAGCTGTGGACCGCTGCAGGATGCCAGCTCCCATCCGTGAATATGCGTGGCTCCGGCCGGTGAAATATGCGCCTACCCCTGGGCTTTCGCCACCTCCGCCGTCCGGTGCGTGGAAAACTGCTGTCACCCACACGGGGGCGACACCGGCGGCGATGACCCGCGGGAACGAGACGACATGGGGAGTGCCGAGATGGTCGGCCGCCCCAAGCGCGACGTCGACCAAGACGGAGTCCCGGTGTCTGCCGGCTTCCCCTTCGGCGTGATCCCTCGCCTGCTGCTTCCCTGGATCAGTACCCGCCCCTTCGTACCTCGGGCAGCCGCCAGCGATCAGCATCTCATTCGACCTTGTTCAGGCCCTGGGTATTCACGGGCGGCAGTGTGCGGGATTGGACTCCCGGTGGTCAGCGGCGGCGGGTGAGCCGGTCGCGGACCGCTTGGATGCGGCGCTGGTTGTCCGGTTTGGCGGCGGCGGTGCGGGCTTGGTCGATGAGCTGCTGGCCGCGTGGGCTGTTGACGAAGTCGGTGATGCGCTTGCTCAGCGGGGTCATGATGTCCTCCTTCGGGTCGACCGAGCTTTAGGTGCTCAAGTCGGCGTTACGAGCGTAACATAAGGAAGTGACGGATTTTGATGAGACCGAGGTAGGGCTGGGCTGGTTGCTGGTGACGGTGAGCACGGCGGGCGGTCCGGCGTCGCTGCGGATGCAGGTATGGCGCAAGCTGCGCTCGCTTGGGGCGCTGTACCTGCAGTCCTCGGTGTGTCTGCTGCCGGCCCGGCCGAGGGTGGTCCGCGAGGTGCGCCGGCTGGTGGACCGGGTCGAACGCGACGGCGGGACGGCTCGGGTACTGCAGATTGCGCTGATCGATCCGGACGAACGCGGCCGGGTCATCGCCGAGCTGTCGTCGGCGCGGGACGGTGAGTACGCCGAGGTGCTGGAGCGGGTGCCGTCGTTCTTGGAGGAGCTGGCGAGCGAGCGGACCCGGGGCCGTGCCACCTACGCCGAGGTGGAGGAGTCCGAGGCTGACCTGGACCGGTTCCGCGGTTGGCTGGCCAAGATCGAGAAGCGGGATTACTTTGCTGCGGCGGGTGGGGCGGCGGCGCGGGCAGCGGTGGAGCGGTGCGCGGCCGAGCTCGCCGCCTTCGAGGACGAGGCGCTGAGCGCCGAGGCGCCGCACGAGGCGCCGACTCACCACCACGCGCAGGCGTCCACGCCGGGTGCTGGATCGGCGCCGGCCGGCCGGTCGGCCGCTTCCCGGCCGCGCCTGACCATCGCCGAATGACGATGGAACTGCTGATCGGCCGGCCGCGGACCGCGGGCCCGCAAGACCTAAGACGGACTGGGGATGGTGCGCGATGACTGACCACGCGCTGGCAGCACTGGGCCTGCTGGCCGACGGCGGCGGGGACGGCGGCGGCGGGGGCTATGTGGACTGGACCCGGCTGCTGACTCCTGGTGTGCTTGTCACACTGCTCATTGTCGCGGTGGTGGCGGTGCTGGTGCTCGGGCTGCTGGCCTGGCTGATGCTGCGGCGGCTGCGGCGAGGCTCATCCCGTCAGCTGCTTGACCGCGGTCTGCTGACGCTGCGGGCCTCGCGCGGGGGACCGGCCGGCGAACTCGCCGCACTGCGGCTGCGGGTGGCCTCCGAACTGGCGGCGACCGGCCGGGCAATCGCCGCAGGACAAGCGGGCGGACCAGCCGCCGACCTGCCGAATTTGATGGCCCGGCTGACCCGCGCCGGCTCGGCGCTCGACACCCGGCTGCGGCTGCTGGAGTCCGAACCGGACCGAGCCGCGCTAGCCGCCGGGCTGCCGGCGGCGCGGCAAGGCGTTGAGCAGCTGGAGGCGACGGCGACACGGATCCGGCAGGCGGCAACCCTGACCGGCCGAGAGCTCGGCGGTGATGACCTGGCGGCCCTGAGCCGTGACGTCGACGACCAGGTCACCGCCCTGTCGTACTACGTCCAGTCCTACCGAGAGCTCGGCGGTGGACGTGTCTGAACCGGCCCCAGCTGGCCTGCCGGCACCGGAGGACCAGCAGCCCGGCCCGGCGCCGGCCGGCGGGTGGCATGCGCTGCCGGCGGCGCAGGTGGCCCAGGCCATCGGCAGCAGCCCTGCCGGGCTGGCTGCCGCTGAGGCGGCTCGGCGCCGGGCCGCCGGCGGCGGCAATGCCTTGCCAGCCCGACCGGTTAAGTCGGTAGCCGGCGAGCTCGCGGAGTCGCTGGCCGAACCGCTGCAGCTGCTGCTGCTCGCCGTCGGGGTGCTGTCCGCGGTGTTCGGCCAGCTCTCGGACGCGGTCGCGATCTTCGTGGTGATCGGTGCGGTGGCCGGGATCGAGACCGTCACCGAGTTGCGCGCCGGGCGAGCGATCGCCGCGCTGCAGGCGCTGTCAGCGCCCACCGCCCGGGTGCTGCGCGGGGGCCGCCCAGTCGAGCTGCCGGCGGCGGAGCTGGTCGGCGGGGACGTGCTGGCCCTAGAGGCCGGAGACCGGGTCCCGGCCGATGCCCGGGTGCTGTCGGTCGCGGGCCTGCGGGTCGATGAGTCGACGCTGACCGGAGAAGCGGTCCCGGTCGATAAGGGCACCGACCCGGTGCCGGTCGGCACCGACCTGGCCGAACGCAGCTCGATGCTCTACGCCGGCACCGCTGTCGCTGCCGGGCAGGGCACCGCGATGGTGGTCGGGGTCGGCGCCGACAGCGAACTGGGCCGCCTCGGCCGGTTGGTGGCCACCGAACGGGAACCGGCGACCCCGCTGCAACGCTCATTATCTGAGCTGGCCCGGGTGGTGCTCGTCGTCGCGGTGGCGGCCAGTGTGCTGGTGCCTCTGGTCGGGGTGCTCGCCGGGCGGGGCTGGCGGGAGATGCTGCTCGCCGGTCTGACGCTGGCGTTCGCCACCGTCCCCGAGGAGCTGCCGATCCTGGTCACCGTGCTGCTGGCGGTCGGCGGTCGGCAACTCGCTCACCGCGGGGCGCTGCTGCGCCGTTTGCGGGCCGGGGAGGCGCTCGGCGCGGTGACCACGGTGGTGACCGACAAGACCGGCACTCTGACCGAGAACCAGCTGCGCCTGGCCGAGCTGCGGGCAGACAACCCCCGGCTGCTGCTGGCCACCGCCTGGGCGACGGCAGCGTCGCCTGGACCTTCCGGGTTGGGGGGTGGTGAGGACAGCCGGGAGCCGATCGAGCGGGAGCTGACCGCCGCCGCCCTCATCGAGGGCGCCGAGGCGCCCGGCGCCGAAGTCGCCGGCTGGCCCTTCGATGCGGCCCGGCGCCTGGTCAGCCGGCTTCGCGAACAGCCCGGCAAGTCGGGCCGGTTGGTGCTGGCGGTCGGTGGTGCTCCGGAGGCGGTCCTCGAGTGCTGCCGGCTCGAGGAGGCGGCGCGGGCCGCGGTGCTCGCCGAGGTCGCCAAGCTCACCGACCGGGGGCTGCGGGTCATCGGCTATGCCCACCGGATGCTCGACGCGGTCCCCGACCGGCGCGAGCAAGCCGAACGTGACCTGGCCTGGGTCGGGCTCGCCGCCTTCGACGACCCGGTCCGGGCCGGGGTGGCGGAGGCAATCGCCGGGCTGCGCGCCGCCGGAGTCGCGACAATGATGGTCACCGGTGACCATCCGCGTACCGGCGCGGCCATCGCCGCCCGCGCCGGGCTGCCGGCCGGGCAGGTGCTGGTCGGCGGCGCGGCACTGGAGCAGCTGCCGGACGCCGAGCTCGCCGGCCGGCTACCGCAGGTGACGGTGGTAGCCCGGGCGACACCGACCGACAAGCTGCGGATCGTTCGGCTGCTGCAGGGTGCACATCAGGTGGTCGCGGTCACCGGCGACGGGGTCAACGACGCCCCGGCACTGGCCGCCGCCGACGTCGGGATCGCGATGGGACGCCGCGGTAGCGACCTGGCCCGCGAAGCAGCAGGTGTGGTGCTGGTCGACGACGCCTACCCGACGGTCGCCGCCGCGGTCGCCAAGGGCCGCAACATCGGCTCCCAGCTGCGCCGGGCGGTCGCGTTCTACCTCGGGGCCAAGCTCGCGCTGATCGCCGCGATGCTGGTGCCGCTCGCTGTCGGTCTTCCGGCACCGTTCGCCCCGGTGCACATCGTGCTGCTCGAGCTGTTCATGGACCTCGGCGCCTCGTTGGCGTTCGTCGCCGAACCGTCGGCTCCCGGCGCGATGCACCGGCCGCCTCGCCGGCCGGGTGCCCGCTTCCTGGACCGGACCGAACTGGCCACCATCGCAGTTGTCGCCGCCGCGCTGTCCGTGGCGGTGATCCCGGCCTACCTGCTGGGCGAGCACCTCGGTTCGCTGGAGCAAGCCAGGGCCGGGGCGGTACTTGCCTGGCTCGCCGGCCATGCGCTGATCGCCTGGTGTCTGCGGGCCCAGCCCGCCCTGTCCTTCCGATCCAACCCGGCGTTCGCCGGCTGGGCGCTCGCGGCCATCGTCGTCGGCGGCCTTCTCACGCTGACCCCCGCCGGGTCGCTGATCCGGCTGGCCGCATTGTCGGGCCGAGGGGTACTGCTCGTCGCCGGCCTAATCGCGGTCGCGGTCGCGGTCGCCGCCGGCAGCCGGCTGCGACTGCAGCTCGGCGACCGGCTCTGAGCGGACCCGTCCCAGTCGTCGACCACCCGCGGTCGCAGCCCGGTCCGCACGATTGCCGGCGGGCGGGGCCGGTCCTCCAGAATGTTCTGTTTCCTCGAGGAGAGGCCGCTCAGATGCCCGACCAGTCCCCGTCGCAACGGGCCTCGCGGATCGGCAGGCGGCTGCACGCCGTCGACGCCGGTTGGTTCGCCCGGGTGGCAGGCGGCTCGACGCCGCCGCTCGAGTCCACCCTGCCGCGCCTTAGCCCGGATCCACCGTTGATCTTGGCGGGTGGGGAGCTGTGGTTGGCCGGTTGTGGTGCTGCTGCTGATATGAGCCGCGGGCAGGGGTGAGCTGCCGGTCTGCCGGCTTCTCCGAGTTCCTGGTCGT
>JAABUP010010270.1_pt1 | contig 11119 bp, 8 predicted proteins | sample 5559201 | NCBI WGS metagenome assembly JAABUP01 (sample SAMN10711887, study PRJNA513373) | rock metagenome | isolation source: Antarctica rocks | place: Antarctica | reverse complement strand
AGACAGCCAGGGCGCACTCAAGCTACTGAAGCACCCAATAGCTTCAATCAGATCAAAGCACATTGATGTCATACACCACTTTGCAAGGGAAAGGGTGTCCCGCAAGGAAATTTGCTTTGCATACTGTAGCATCGAAGAAATGGTGGCTGATTGTTTCACCAAGCCACTACCGGTCAGCAAGTTCAGGTTTTGTCTTTCAGGCATGGGTGTTGCTTAAATCACTCAGTCTTTTGCAGTGACTTGCAGTGTTATGCAATTGAATATGAGTTGAACAGTATAAGACAATGTAGGACATGTTGCTTACATTTTGAGTCAAGTGTACAGCTTTTATGAACAACTTGCCCGCGTGGGAGTGTTGAATTATGCAGTGGCCCTTAGACATTTTCGGTCAAGCCATTCGTGTACATACTAGAACATGCTAGTAACACTTAGTCAGCTTCTGTGATAGCTGCATTTATTAACCCGCTTCCTGCGTCCTAGCGGCCTGTTGAGTACTATATAAGCTTCAGACTTTGGTTCACCGAACACACAGTTTGCGATCAAGTCCTCTTGTAAATATTGTGTCAAGTCAAGCTTGCAAGTCTGCACAGCTTATTTCAACAAATTACCCCGGCAATCGGTAAATTAAATTAGCACATCTCTAATTACAATTCCTCCCTACATCTATCAAAGTTGACATCTGACTCGAGCATTTCGGCGGAGCCCCATAGTCGGGAGTGTGATTGGGGGCGATCAGGTTCGTCAGTTAGTGGTTTATCAAGTGGGCTTAGTCGGGGATTTCAAGACCGCCTGACCGGCAGGCCGAAAATTTGACTGCTGGACGGAAGACACCACTCATTCCGGTTTGAGATGCATCTATTTTGTGAGCACAGGGATGCAAATGCACGTGAGCACAATGCAGTACGTTGCTCACCCTCACAGGACAGGAAATTTGCCTCAGCGTCATGGAAAGCTGCACAGAAGTTCGGTGATATACAGAAGCTCAGATACACTTTCCCAAGGATGCGTTTATTTGCAGAGCCTGATAAAGTGCCTGAATCATGGACTCCAGGCTAATCTGACAATCATGAGGGGAGGAACAAGGATACATAGTACTGCGCAGAACTGCTGACTTTGACAGCTGCTGGCAACATCTGCGCCGAAAGCCCCTGTTCAGTTGCGTGGATGCATAATCTCACCTGACAAGTACTAATGGCACTGCAACACGCCAGGCCGCCGTAATATCAGCTAGCACGTTATCTGACATGTCGGCAACTACAGATAGCACATGGACGTCCATCTGACGACAAGTGGATAATGCATTGTCCACCTGGATTTCGTAATCACTTGTACTCCGTAATGCTTCGTAGATGCGAGTCGTCTCGGTACAACGTCATGAGCGTGTGGAGGGCTCGTCCTGTGCGACTCTTCGCCCGCATTTCGTCTCGAGGGCGTTTGGTCTTGGGGCTAACAGTGTGTAGGCCCGACCTGGAGCACGGCCGCTCTGCAGTTGTCTAGTGAGAAGATGCCTTGGGCTGGTGACTTCTGTGGACACGGCGGAGACGCTTCATCTTGTACACCGATATTCCTGCAAGTACTTTACTTCAGGTGATATTTGCCTTGCATGCGATGTTATCACGAAGCCCCCAATCTTGTTTGCAGTACACGCTAAACTCTCCCTAGACCCCCTGACGAGCAGGTTGTACTTATGTATTATGATCAGTCCAGCGCTGCTGTCTGCGTTGGGCACTTCGCTTATGTTCGCGGAAGAGCTTGCAGGCGGGTAATGGTGCACAGCCTTGAAACACCAGCTATCAAGCTGCAGAACCCTGCTGTCAATATTGTCACACTTGCAAGTACAAAGATGCATGCTCAAATTGCATTCAACGAACAGCACCACTCACGTCCATCACCACAATCTCAAAACTACTCAAATTCACGTGCTGTTTGTGTCCAACAGCACCAAACCACTACAGATACCCGCATCATACCTAACATATTGCAGCCTCACGGTCATAAGGCAACCACACATTCAAACGCAACAGCAGACTCATTGCATCTCTGCGGCTTCTGGGCCAAAGCCAAGCTGCTTCACAATGGTGTCCATCTTCTTGATGTAATCAAAGTGACCTTTGACAACTCCAGTCAGATCTGCATTCTCTACTCCTGCTACATCTACAGGGCACAAGCCAGCAGCAGGTCTGATGAACCCACTCGTGCTCCTGAACAGCAGTCCTAGCAGCCAGTCTTGGCTGGAGTAGGCATTCACAAAGCGTCCGGAGACAACACTGCGGGCCATGGTGTATCTCTCTTTGACTATTGTCACAGTACAGCCTAGCATGACTGCATGCTCCACAATGCCCTTGCAGTTGAAGCGGCATAACTCCAGAAGGCAGTGGTACACCAGCCTTGCTCCCATGCTGTAGCCAATCAGAGTTACTGGCCTGCACGACAGCGTCTGGCGCTCACTGCATTTTCCAGCTGAGCATGCTTCCGTGTGCTTTTGGATCAGACTTTGTTCTTCAGCAACACATCATTTGCTGCCAAGTAAATGCTTTGAAGTCAGACTTTGTTATCAAGCAATGTTTGCCTTGCTGCTGAGCAGGCCCTAGCGCGATTGGCAAAAGAGGCAAAGAGAGATCTAGATGTTGAGCAATTTTCACTCAGTCAGCTTGCATGTGGCAGTGGGGCGGTGTACATCTAACACTTGTGTAGTCAGCAGCTGTGTGCGGCTCCAAAAGGACACGCAGCGCATGAAGCAACAGCCGCCTCACAGCCTCAGCAATGGCAAATTTCACCTAGCTGTCAAGGTAGGAGCGCATGCTGGACAAGAACAGTATGTCACCTGTCTCCATGAGCGCCAGACATGAGCACATGGGCCAGCAGCTTTCCTGCCTTTTCTGCTCTGTCCAGGCACACCGCCCACCAGGTGTCTATCAGGTTGGCTGCTGACATGACAGTCATGGGCAGAGCCACTGCTGCCACCAGGCCCTGTACCACAAACTGCTCCACCAGGTACTTGCCAGCCTCCATAGTCACCTGCAGTTGGTATGGGTCATTGTGTCAGCAACTAGGGTAGTTTTTAGGGTTAGCAATATGGTCAGGCGCTACCCTTGGCTATCAGTTATAACAATGACTTACGTGGGGCTGTTGACAAAACATAGTCCGCTTTGCTGACAATAGCACTGTGTATGACGCTGAGCCATGTGCATCTTACACAGTCATCCAGAGTTTGTGAACCCCAGATCGTATTGAATGATGATCCAAGATAGGAGAACCAAATCACATTGGCAAAGTAGCTATTGCATTAGGGTATGAGCAGAGCAGCTTTGTGGTGCTCACCTTGTTCTTGATGAAGGAGAAGAGGGTGTTGTTCAGGGCCTTGAGCTCCTCAGACTCCCAGACCAGTGCAAAGCGCTCACTATCTGCACAGCCCAGAGGCCGCCACATGTCCACTGCACACACACACACACACAAGATACCAGTGAGCCAACTGTTCCCATGAACAGGCGCCAGAGCATCACATGCAGCTGGAGGCTGCCAACCTCATGTTTCAAAATGCAGTGAGAGCTGAGCAAGTGCCAGTACACACACAAGATACTAGTGAACCAGCTGTTCTTGTGAACAGGCGCCAGAGCATCACACGAAGCTGGAGGCCGTCAACAGCATATTTCAAAACTCGGTGAGAGCTGAGCAGGTGCCAGTACACAAGCAAGATACTAATGAACCAGCTGCTCTCACGAATAGGCGCCTGAGCATTGCAGGAAGCTGAAAGCTGTCATCAGAAGCATGTTCCAAAACGCAGTGAATGCTGATCAGGTGAAGTCGGTGATGAGGAGCAATTGCTTTGTGTTGGAGAAACTGTATTGTAGCTGGTGTCTTGCCTTCCAGAGACAACTTGGAACTCTTGAGGGCAAGACACCAGCCAGTATACAGTTTCGTAAACACAAAGCAACTGCTAAGACTGCATTTCAAGACTGTGTTGTGTTGCGTAAGTGACCCTGACTGTATTCAAGGTGACAAGGTAAAAGTGTACTGTGTCATGCAAGTAAATTTGACCATTTACACTGTCAAGTCACCAGGACAAGCATGACACATCAACAGCAAAGGGCTGCTGTTCCATGATGCATCAGCAGAACTACACAGACACATGTTGACAGCACCTACTGCTACAGCGTAGATCCTAACTGGTAGACAGCAGCTATGAGTGGAGGCTTACCAAAGTCCTTGGGGTCAGCAATCCAGCCAGCCACACCAATGGTGAGGGCCAGGCGGGGGTCAGGCCGCTTCTCTGTGGCTACAGGGATTGGAAGAAGAGGCTCTGCCTCCACCTGCATCACAACAGCAGTCAAAGATTGATTGCTGATAACGGCTCAGCTGTGGAGCCACAGCTTTGAGCTGACATCCTCTTTTGGCGGTGAGATACAGTTAATGTAATGTTTGTACTCTTTACAGAGTACTGTGACCACTTGCTGTTGCTGTCCTGCTGAGGGTCCCCTGTGATGACATGTGATCTCACATCAAGAGGGACAGTTGAACAAGGGTGTGGCAAGTGAAACAGATGTAGAAGCTATCTGCCGGCACTCGTGACCAGTGCAACCTGTGTTAGCACAGCAAAGCTGGCAACACCAAACAGCTTGTGCATGTGATTTCCCGACAGTGGGTCCACAGTAAGTCCAGTGTGCACAAACAAGTCTGCTTCACTGGTGCATAGTTCATAAAGACCAGATTGAGACAAACATACAACAAAATGTTAGTGCAGTCTCTGGCCTCCTCAACCTGGCATCGCCTGTGATTGCAGATGCAGAAGACCTCTGATTGAAGTGTCTAAGGAGAAACTGCTGCTCAGGTGAAGAGGCAGACTCATTCCTTGCAAGAGCAACAGGCGGACCCCTTGCACCTCACCTCTGCAGGACACACCGCACAGGCAATTTGGTCTTGTATCTGCTGTTTGACGGCCATGTGAGCCATGTGCCACAAGCACAATCTAAAGTTGACTAAGGAGGGAAGTGAAGAGGCAAAGCACCTTCTCTTCAGGCTTCTTGGCGCCGCCGGCCCATGACGGCAGCCAGGCAGAGGCCCCACCCCCTGACCCCCCTGAGCCCTTACTGGCCCCACCCCCAAAGAGGCCTCCAAATGAAGTTCCAGTGCCCTGCTTGGATGGACTCCCTGGCGCTTCCCCTGAACAACATCTGACTTTTTACATATGCCAGGATAGCCCCTGAGTTGTGATACATGCCCAACCAACACCTGATCTTGTGGTCCATCACATGCAGAATTGAGACAGTGGTGTTCTGAGCCTTTGCATCCCTTGCTGCTTGGTTAGCACACCTGCTTTTCTGCTCTTGATGGGCTCTCCTGGGACTACAGGGCAGTGCGGTATGGCTGTGGCTAAGACCATGCAGGAAGGTGACACAGCGGCCGTAGCAATGCCTGCTACATGCAAGCTGCAAAGTGTCTACCATGAGAGGGGCGTCACACCCTAACTCAGCACTACAACACATGACTAATGATGACATGTGTGCATGGTTTCTTTGCTGCCGCAATAACAGTCGTCAACACTGATGTAGCCCTACGTAGCATACCTTCTGGTACGTATGATACACAGGAAGCATCAAGTGATATCAAACATGACAGACACACACCTGGCTGCTGACGATCCTGTTCATGTTGCTGCTCATGCCCCCTGTGATGCAGATGTGGATGGTAACTGTGCTTACTGGCATGATCAGCATCTGCGATGGCCTGATTCACAGCTGCCCTGTCTTCTGGCCCTGAGCCCTGAGACTCGCCCTGCCCAAGGTCAATGAGTTCTGACTCTGCGTCAGCAGGGCGTGAGTGTGAGAAGGGGGTCTGGCTGGCTTCCCCGGAGTCTGCCTTGGGGGTGTCTGTGGCCCCAGAGAAATGAGAGGCATAGTTGCCATCTTCTGGGATCTGTCTGAAGCCAAACTCCTTTACATCCCCTGCATTGCTGACAACACAGAGTGAGTGTACGAGGTGTGCAAGGTAATGTAAGCCATGCAACTTGCAATTTCCATGTCATACTAACTGAGATGTGTGCACCAATCAAGCCTAGGTTTCGATTGAGACCAAGCAGCCTAGTACGCAAACAGCCTGCAATGCATGCTTGCAACAAGGTAGGTGGAGGTCACTGAAGAAACACTAAGGGCAACCGGAGACAGCCCTGCATGCACATACCTAGTATCATCTGCATGTTATGTTCACAGAGGACACAAACCAGTCAGACAGCATGTCCGTAAATGGAGTAGGTGCGACCTTGGATTCTCTGCCGATATAGCAGATGCATCAGCCACACCCGGTAGGACAGATTCTTCACGACAGAACGGCTTGGAGACAGTTGATGTTGTCTGTATGCGCCCTACAGCCCTACTACAAAACATGTATGACTGAATGACCGTCCGACCAAGCGCACAAACAAACGACTCCATGAATGCATGCATGAGGAAGGGAGGTAGGGAGAAAGCATATGGGTTGGTGGGTTGATGAATTGAGTGGATTGATGAGTGGATGAACAATTGAACAAATGAACGAAAGCTTGCTTGAAGGAATGCGTGCATGTAGGAATGAGGGAGGCAGAGAGGGGTTGAATGTGTGAATATACCTATACGGCGGGCCATATGGTCAGCAGTGACTCTGCCACCGTAGTAGCCAAAGCCAGCAATCATACTGGCTGCTCCCACACTGCTACCCATCATGCCAGTCACAGCAGTGGCGGCTGCAGCGCTGCCTCCAATGGTGGTGGCCACACTGCCTGCCACTGCAGCCAAAGCAGGTGCTGCCAGCCCACCTGCAATCAGGAGAGAGGCATGCTTGTGCATACGTGCTGCAAATGTGCATGTGCAGTGGGTTACAGCAAGCACCAGGTTGAGGGAAGCAAGTTAGGCTTGTGCATCTGGAAGCATGTGGTTCATGGCAGCGTAAAGCAGTGGCAAAGTGACAGCTTTAGCGAGTCAATAGCATCAGACATGTGTAGTTGCAGTTCTGCAGAACACATGCAGGAGCTCTGACACAGCAAATAGCATACTAAGTCATGTGCGTTGACAGCACAGTCCAGTGCAGCACAGCACTTCACAGCAGGATACGGCATGCCGCAGCACAGCACAGCACAGCACAACAGGCACCTGTGACAGCAAGGATGGTGCCGCCAGCAACTGCTGCAGCGCCTATCTTGAGGTTTCTGGCCCAGTGGCTCTGCTCAGCTGGCTGCGCTTCTTTCACTTCAGGAGGCTGCAGCCACCAGAGTTATGACTCAATGACAGTAAGTGTGAGTCTTGTCCTAAGCTGTCTAATGTCTCTGCAGGAGGATTGCGGAATGATTTTTTAGATGTTGCCAATGATTTCGACTTGTCACATATCAATACCGCTTGCCGGGCGCAAAAAAAAATTGCAGATGGTGTGAAGAAAAAATTCTCCTGCTCTGTGTGTGTTGCAAACCAACATGTCTGAGACTTCTAGTCCAATCCCAGTTCTACTTTACTAAGATCGAGTGCAGGACTGACATCACACAGAGGCTTGGGCAGCAAAGTTCAAAGGCATGGTACCTGAGCTTGCTCTGCAGCAAGGCATTCAAAGGTGGACATCTTGGTCCAAGGCACATTGGTCCACAGCGCCACCTTCTTCAGGGCAGTCCTAGCACGGGCATCGTACCACCTCACTTCCACTTTCCTCGCGTCCCCTGGGCCATCTGCTGCGCCTGCTGAGCTGAAGCCTGATGCCCCGGCAGCTGATGTGGGTGTGTTTGTGTTCTGAACAGTTGAACCCTCATCTGAACACAGCAGGAGTGGTCACAACAGGGATCTGTGGGCAAAGCTGTGATGGTCTGAAGGCATGATGGCAGTGCTCTTGAGGTTGCGTGAGTCATGCTGTTGACTGTGCTCAATTGCAGCATCAATCATGCATGTTTGCTGCTTCTGCAGGTGCCTGCTCGTACCCACTTGTGCTTCTTACAATGTTGAAACAAACGTGGTGCCGAGGGATCGCATTGGTACAGGGTGTGCTGCTCTGACTAGTTTCCTATGTGACTCAGGTAAGAAGCCTCTGCTTGACAGCCTAGATGAGCTGCATTTGTCAAGTCTCTCAGATGAGCACAATGCTCAGCCTGACGCACCTGACGCCTCACTCCATGAGCTGCACTCAAAGGTGGCTGAGTCATACAAACCAGCTCAGTCTCCTCACAAAACAGACGACAGCAAGTCAGCTGCGCATCATGCATCATCAGCGCCACCGCCAGCCATGTCTGCCACAGCTGTGGCGGCTCTGACACAGCTGCTGCATGCATGTTTGGCGCAGCAGGCAATGCCAACATTGCAGGATATCATGAAGGACCGGCAAGAGAAGCTTGAGTCTTCAGGTGGGACTGAGCTGCAGCCCAGCAATGCATTTGAGCAACTAGATGTCACAGTGTATGCTAGCAGTGTCTTGAGCAGCAAAACCTTGTATCGTGCATGTGATCTGACACCTTGCATCACTTCTCAGCGCATGTGTACATCAAGCTTTCCATACTGTGGAAGGGCTCTAACAATCACAAGATGTTCACTATACTAAGCCCTTAGCAGTGTCAGCTTGAAAACACTGTCTACAGGCCAAGGCAGCAGAGCACACAGCATGCAGCCTGAGTCCAGGGTCAGAAACCTGCAACCCACTTTGCATCAGACACTATACAGATGCATACTTTGACTGGACGGCTCTTGCTGGCCTGGCGATGGCTGCTTCTGTGAGTGCACTCTGTTCAAATCCCTCACAAGGTCTTCATCCTTCTCGTCATCAACACCAGCTTGACTGGCAAACTGGTCTGCGGTGGGCTGCGTCTCAGACACCTGCTCAGCTGCTGCAGCAACCTCACTGGCAGTCACGACCTCAGGTTCAGGGAGGTTGGCAAGGGCTTTGTCAAGCTTGGACCTCTTCTGCTTGATGATGTCTGTCTGAGAGGAGTTGGCAAAGTCCTTGTTGCTTGCTGTGGGAAGATGCTTGAGGCCAGACCACTGACCTGTAAGGTCACTGTACCCTTGAGCAAAGGGGAGGCAGCTGTGTTTTGTGTTGACCTTAAAAACTGACTCAAGAAAACTGCATTCATGTCTGTGGAAGTGTGCAATCAATGTGAAAACCTGCAGGCTTGTTAAGAAGGACAGCAAGCAATGCCTGCCTTTAGGATCGTGACTGCAGATGTTGTGATTGCTTATGAACACTTTATGGTTGCTTATTCTGACCTCGTGGGATTTTGAGGTGTTGATAGACACGATCACAAAGACCCTCTGGACCAGCACAGTCCCATCCCCAGTAAGCATCCCAGGCAGAGTCATCTAGCTTTGGGGCACTTTCTGACAGAAACTCCTTCTGAGCAGCTCCACCAGGCTCTCTGCAACGCCATATAATGGTATGATACTATTAACACAATAGACACTGGTTGCTGACAAGCATCTTGGATGAGCAATATTTGTCGTACCCCCAAGGACTATCGAATTGTGAGAGTCTAGCAGCTCCTGCCTCAACCTGTGCGAGCATAGCACCTCATCATCTCACGCACTACCGGCCAGAGTTGCTAGCAAAAGGCCAAACTGGCACGCTGCGCAAGGGCTGACAAGGCACCAATCTCTTTGACCAGACAGGCACGGCAGCATTAAGTGTTGAACCTGTCGTCAACGTACCTGACTTGCATGCAGAGCTATGGTGAAAAGTGCAGCTGCTGCCTCCTTGTGCTCTTGATCAAGATCCATCGTGGACGTTTCAGTCTGCCGCAGTCATGCAGAAGGCCTTCCAGAAAGGCTTGTACGAAGCCGGATTGATTTACCACTTGCGACTCAATCCGAATGTGCAAGGCCGTTGCGCGAACACTGTCTTGAGTTTGCGACCTTAGACGGACATCCTGTTGTCTATACGCCACGTTGCACCTACATGCCCATTGCTAGAGCTTCGCGCAGATCTATGTGCACATGTGGATATGCAAACCCCGCAATTGTCACCTGCGGCATAGCATACCTGACCGCGAAGCTGCCTGTCGACGCAATGCATGCAAGGGCGAATTACCTTTAAGGGGCAATTAGTCACATGGCACTGCCCTTGCTTCCGCAAAAAATGTGTTTCGGACGCAGTCCGGACACGGCAGTGCAAAATTGAGAAAGCCGTAGGCGTTTCGAAATTTGAATTCACAACGCCGAAATTTACACTGCAGCACGAGCACGCGGCACACTATGGTTCAGACACACATGCATTCTCTGATGCTTTTTTTTTCTGTTCTTGATGGCTCCTGCCTTTCTGCAGTCACTTGCATGCTTAGTCTGTAGCACCAGCAGATTCTACAGCACTGCATCTAATCTGGCTGGCTGAAAGTCAGCCTTCTCCACACATACATCATCAAGCATGTGCTTTGGCCATGGGTCCTAGAAGAAGCACAACAAAAGTGCACAACAAATGGGTATGGTGTGACTGTTCAATAGGCTGATTTCTTGAACAGGAACTGTCAAAACTATTGAACATATTGATGAGATCTTAATATTGCAGTGGACCTTTCACTACATTGCTCATCTCAAAGCGTAGATGCCTGTGCATTACATTGCAAGGCTCCTATGACTGCATTGCCCAGCTGCAGCCAAATCCTTGCTGACAGCAGGTGGCTCACTGCAAACTCAGGACAGGCAGGGTGACTAATTAGTTATAAACAAGTGCACCATACAGCAGTCAGCATGCAGCACATGCCCAAAGGCCACAGTGTGCATGCATCAGCATTCTGTTACACAGCTGCAGCCAGATCTCACCTGCTGTGTAAAGCCTTATGCTGCTGCACAGGCTGGCTGCTAAGATTGTGGCCACTGGAAATCCAGGGCAGGCAGGGTGACTAACTCAGTGCACCATACAGCAGTCAGCATGCAGCACTACGTCTTCCTTTGAGTGGTGCTTGTATGGCTGCCCTGTCTTCCAATGATCAGGGGCCTTGAAGCTTATGTGCTCCCGCTCAATGCACCCCAGCTCTCTAATCATAGGGTGAGTGAGCCATTTCTGATATGCATTTGCACCTGTCTTTAGCAGCATAAATGCAGTCAATGTTGGTGACATGGTCTTCTCTGCACTGAAGATTGCCCATCTGACTGCCTTCTCCATTGCCTTTGCGTCATACGGTGGGTTT
>JAABUP010010269.1_pt1 | contig 11119 bp, 16 predicted proteins | sample 5559201 | NCBI WGS metagenome assembly JAABUP01 (sample SAMN10711887, study PRJNA513373) | rock metagenome | isolation source: Antarctica rocks | place: Antarctica | reverse complement strand
ACTAACGGTCCGTTTTTGGATTGCGTTCGAGTGTCATTTCGGAGCGTCGGTCCCACTTGGTTGTTTCAGCTGTGCATTGGTAGCTAGTTGTTTGCTTAATCTAGCTTGAGCACTGCTAGCCAGTTTCTTGCTTGGTTGCAGCTGTGAGCAATGATCAGCCAGAGTTCTGCGATGTGCCTGTGAAGTCAGGGATGGTCAACAGAGACCGTTGCGCACACTGTGCTTGCCAACTCTTGTTTTGTAGGTGGCTGGTGTGCACTTGCAACCAAAAATCAGGATAACATACAGCCTGGTGCTAGGGTGAGGCAAAATGTGTTGGTCGGCAGTATTGCTGCCATTTAAGGCAGGTGCACTCTTGTGCACAGGCTGCAAGACAGCTTGCAAAGTGAGACCAAAACTGTCAAATCAGCAGCAACTACAGCACTTGCACAGTTGCATGGCAGCAAACAGCTACACACACACAGACCCCAGAAGCCATTGTTGCAACAGCCAGACAGCTTGGAGCAACTGCAAGGCAGGAGACAAGGCAGAGGGCCTACCTGCCATATGGGTAGCATGAATTGGGCGAAAGCTTGCACGCCGGCTAGCAGCAGCACCATTGGAGGTCCCATCACTGTCTTGCATGCCAGGCTGGCAGCAGTGCCAAAGCTGCGGCCCAGCAGCAGCAACTGCCTGCCCCACTGCTCCAGGCCTGACCCCAACACGACCAGGAGAGGACCCATCAATTCAACAATGGGCCGCCTGTGAACATCAAACAATCAGCACTTTCAAACAAGGACATTGAGCGCATTGAGAAACCTGAGCATATTAGGCATAATTCAACGGTCTCAGCAAGAAAAGTCTCTTGGCTCTTCAACTAAAGAAAAGTGCGGTAGGGGGGCAGGTTACCGATTCAGAGCAGCAAATACAGCACAGGCTCATATGGCCCAAGACGACATGACACAGGGTGTTTCTGCAATGTGATGTGCTGAGTTGGCATCTCCCAATGGGTGCATCACATGTACAGCTTCCCCTTGAAATATCTTAATCTGGCTGCCTGTCCTGATGGCAGCAATACAATAGTGACTGCTGAGTGTGAGGTATACAATGTATCCCTCGCATGTGTGCATTGTGCGAAGAACCTTCACTCATGTGACTATGCCACCAGCACAGAACATGTGCAATGCTATGAATGATGATCAGTGCAGCTTTCAACTACAGCAGAGGCTGGCCTAGCACAAGGCCTGCCCGCTTAAAGTGCTCTGCTGGTGCAGTTGCAACTACAATTGCTGAGTCGTCTTGAACAGCTGGTGAAGTGTTTGTCATCCCTGCTGATCAATCAACCCTGAAGCAGCTGCTGGTGGACGCAACTTGAGAATGACAGGGCAAGCCAGCAAGGCAGTATGCGGGCCCTATACATGTTATAACATATAGGCCCCCCATAGGGGGCCCGGGGGTGGAGGGGGGGGAGGGCGAAGAAGCATACCCAGCAACATTCCAGGCACCGTCCAGCCATGTGAGCAGGTGCACAAACAAGATGGACTCGCCAAAGAGGTAGGTGAGCAGGATGGACAGCCGAATCTGAGCATGGTCCTCCAGCCAATGGAAGATAGCAGTTGAGGGCAGGAAGAAACTGCCCAACACCTTTCGCAGCACCTGTGAATTCAGCAGAAGCTTCCTGACATCTCGAGCTGTCAGCCTTGTGTCTTCACAGCTCATTGTCAATGACAATGGGTGCTGCCAAACAACTTTCAATGGTGGCAAGCTGTGAAACCACAGCTGATCATGCAATGGGCTGCATTGAGCAGGGTGGGACTGGCATTGCCACTCACTTAGTTGTCATTGCCGAACACACTCGCACATGCAGATGGTGTTCATGCTGACACTGAGATAGCATTTGCAATCAGCATGTTGAGAGGCATGCGCAGGGAGAGAGCTCACCTTGTCCACATGTGGCACGTTTTTGTACAGGTCGTAGAAGCCGCATGCCATGGAGAAGACTGACACAGCAATGAAAAGGATCCAGGTCAAGCGGCGCATCCAGGGGCGATAGTACAGGCCGTATGTGGGCAGAAAGATCGCCCACACTGGCAGACCACTCTCATACAGTTTCAGCAGCCTCTCATTGTTCTGCAGGGCACAAAACGCTGTTGACTGTACATGTCGGCAGCGGCATAACACAAAGTTGCTTGCTGTTGTCGTGCAAGCCCATCAAGAGCAGCTGACTGTGTATCCACAGGCATCCACATGGCGCATCCATATGGCACACATGTTCAGCAGAGGCGCACATATGCAGCAGGTTGCATGATGTTGTTGTCTTCAAAGATGATGGGCATTGTCAGTGTAACATCCAAACGTATCGGCTGCTGCAAGGTTGTGCTGGGGCGTAACACAAAAGCACAAAAGGTTTACGTTGATTGCTGGCTGCAGCACCCCAGGCAGAGATGGATCCTCAAAATTGAAAGTGACAGTACGGTATTTGTACACATGACAAGGCACAGTCCAGCTGCAGGTCTCAGGCCACTGATCCTGTACGCCCTGCTCGCTGCTGCCAGACTGCCTGCGCAACTCTTCTTCAGCTTGCAGCTGGCTGGCACCAGAGAAGGCAGAGACAAACTCAGCAGCAGCCTCAGATGCTGGAGCTGAATTCTGACTTTGCCGTGGCTGGTCAGCACTTGGTGCCCTATCGGCTTGAAAGCTCGCACTCGACATCTGAGAAAAGCTTTGATCTGCTGCTGCTGCTGCTGCTGCTGCTACTGTTTCTCGCGCTTGTGGAGGAGACATGCCTCCAACACCAGCATGTTTCAAGCAAGTCTTTGCGCCAGTGTGACCATGCCGGGCCTGATGGTGTGCTTCTGTAGCATGGCAGTCATCAGCCCTTGCTGTATGCTCTTGCATGGCAGCTGGCGCCTGGGATGCTGCTGATGTTTCAGGCATGCTTGGCAGAGCTGGCTCCAGGTTGCGCATGGCAGCAGGCTGAGCAGGCGCATGTTGCAGTTGCTCGTTGCTGTCTGCTTGCCATTGAATATGCTGATGCTGCGCATGTGCTGTGTAGTGTGCCCTAGTCAGCTCTGCACGTGCAACCAAAGGCAGAGACATATTCGGCGAGGAGGCATATGTCCTCAAAGTGTGTGCACCAGCACGTCTGCTGAATGCAGGTGAATGAGGGTCTGGAGTAGATACTCGTTTCAGGTAGTACTTCTGTGCTTCCTCCATCTGCAGTCAGGACACACTGCTTGTTCACATAATTACTCTGAGTCTCTGTGGTGGGAAGCCAGGCAAAGCCACTGTCTTACCGTTAGAAACTGGCGCTTTGTCACATGGGCTGCCTCAATGACAACCTTGCCAGGCTGACACAGGGGGTTGTGATAGTTGAGACCACACACATCCTCCCAACTGATCTCAAAGCCCACCACCAAATAGTTGCCAGCGCGACAGGAGGAAGTCCTAAATGGGCTCTTTGCATTCAACTGCTTCACAATCTTAAACAATCTCCGTGAATGGGCCTGCAAGTGGCGTATAGCTGCAGTCAAGGGCAGTTTCAGGATTGGCAGGGCTTACAGGTCTCACAACAGCTGCAGAGCTTACTTGCTGTCCAGACCATGGCTCCTCGGCAAGAAGTACAAACTTTTCGCTGCTGTGCAGCACGAGAAATGACAGAGGGGCTGGCTTTGCGCTTCTACGCCAGAACCCGACGGTGAGGTAAGTGATGTCAGCTGCTTCATCGCAAGCTTGGGGTCCCAAGTCCTCCCCACGACCGGGACTGGAGGCGGCCATTCTATGTTTACATTATCGTGCCTAGCACAACTGTCTCAAGCAGTCCTGGCTAGGCCCAGGTTGCCAACATGGTGATGTCACAGGTTTGACCCGTGGCATGCAAATGGATAGTATGGATAAAGTGACAGATATTACTGTGGTTCAAGAGTTTTGCCAGTTACACTGGATGCTGCAACGAGTGAATCCAGGCACTTGCATCACAATGTTGAGGCATTCTTGCACAGTGTTGGTCAATGCAAGTGTGAAATGTCTGCCAGACAATACTTACCTCTTTTCTACTGACCCATGCTGAATGCTGCATATCGCTCACGTTTGCACATGACTGAAACGTATTGTCACTGTCACGACATCTTTGTTTTTGTTCTTGCACAAAGCAATTGATACGCATACGCAGATTGAATGCTGGAACCTGGTCATGCAAGTTTTATGAGCCGTTTGTAGCAGTTACATGTATTCTATGCTTTTGTGGCTAGGTGCAGGTCAGGCGGTGCTGGTAGAGCATGCGAAGTTCGCATTGCAAACAGCAGTGACTGCTAAAAGTGCACCGATTGCATCACTGGCATTTGCTGACAACCAATGAATCTCCTGCAGGATGGATGATTGTGCATCGCATTGCCAGCTCACGGTCAACTTTTGGCCGATGACGGTCAAAGATACACTTCGGACCAGACTTCAGACTGTGAAAAACTGCGCAAATCGTTACGCAGGCACATCAGAGCTGCAAAGACTTGGATCGTGGTAGAGCTTTGGAGCATCACGGTCGTATTGACCTTTGCAAGAACATATTCGACGTACTTTCCCGCGATGCTCTCACATCAAGTACTGCGGGGAAGCTCTACTGTTCATGTAGCACGGCCGACAACCAAGCTTGGTCACCTCTCCAGCACACGCCTGGCAGCTGCTGGCAAGCAGACATCACGTCGCCAGTCGGCACGACCAGCCTTGCAGCAAGATGTTGGCAAGCTGGCGTCATCAGCTAGTACTGACTGCAGACAGTCACGCAAGGCCAGGCAAGGGCACAGAAGCCGCGTGGTAGCGCATGCAACCAACTCCATTCAGGCTTCTTACACTTCTCCAGAGAGTTCCAAGAGCTCACTGACTCCCGTCTTGATTGCGGTGGCCATCGCCAGCCTGGGTGCTCTTCTCTTTGGTCTGCACGTGGCTATCGTCAACGGCCTTCAGGATGCGGTGTCTGCAGAGCTTGGATTTTCTGGCAACACAGGCTTGCGAGGAGCGGTATGTGTGCCTGCTGTGAAAGTGCAGCGTCTAATGACTTGCCCTCGGTAGTTCAGGGCAACCAGAAGTGTTGCGACCTGCAGATGGTGTCCATGGTGCTAGCTGGTGCCACCATTGGCAGCACTTCAGGCAGCGGCTTGGCAGATGGGTTGGGCAGGCGCAAATCCTTCTTGCTGTCCGCTGTTCCCTTAGTCATCGGCAGTATCTTGTGCGCAACAGCTGGCTCTGCCAACGCACTTCTGGCTGGAAGGTTTCTTTGCGGCATGGGCATTGGGCTGACATCTGCCGTCACCCCTGTCTACATCTCTGAGGTGAGCAGTCAATTCTTTCCATACCCTTACTGTCCTGCATCAGTCTGACAGCCAAGCATTTTGGTGAAATCTCAACTGCTTGTCCGTAGGTTGCTCCAACACACTTGCGTGGGACTCTGGGCAGCGTGAACCAGCTGGTCATCTGCTTTGGAATCTTGGGTGCACTGGTTTGCAACATTGTCATCCCCGCAACACAGTGGAGGACCATCTTTGCTCTGACAGCCATCCCACCCGTGCTGCTTTTCCTGGGTAAGCTTCTTGTTTCAGTATCCAATCATGCCAGACTTGATGATTTCACGTTGCAACAGAAAGACAGGAGTGAGTCAGCACATATCAGCACGGTACACTTGCTCATTTATAACCTGATACAGCAACTACAGAATCCATTTTGCATGAGCAAATGCATGAGTGTCTTCTGCTGTGATGCAATGTAACGAGTGGTCATGTAAGGGTGTACAACTGCATGCATGCAAAGCCGCATGGGAAAGCTCAGCAAGCTGATTTTCTCACAAGAGCGCAATCCTTACAACTCCGACTGAAGCTGTAGACTGAAAGCTGCGTAGAACTAGCCATTCACCCCAGACCTGACTCTCAAAGAACACATATGTTGCATGCATGCATGCATGCATGAATGAATGAATGAATGAATGAATGAATGAATGAGTGAGTGAGTGAATGAATGAATGAATGAATGAATGAATGAATGAATGAATGAGTGAATGAATGAGTGAATGAACAAACCAGCCAAAGAACAAACGGATGGTGAATCAGTGAATACATAAAGAAATGAGTGAGAGGTGAGTGTTGCAGGCATGCTAGGCCAGCCTGAGAGCCCGCGGTGGCTTGTTCAGAAGAACCGCACCAGTGAGGCAGAGCAGAGCGCTCGCAAGCTGTGGGGCTCTGATGGAGCATCACAGCTGGGAGACTCCAAATCCGCAGGTGCTCTGCCTGCTGCCTGCTTATGCCCACTCCATTCCCTTTCAAGCCTAGAGCATTTCCTGAATTGTATCACATCGCACTGACTTATGCCATGAAAGCTGTCACCTGTTCCTTGCAGCAAGCATATCCGCATAATGCATCAATCTGTATCCCTGTTGCTCTGCTACACAACACTGTCAGATTGCGGCGCCCATGTGTACAGGACACTGCAGCAAGTCACCTGGCATTTCACTATATTGAATGGATTGTTTGCTTGAACAGGTGGTCAGACAGTGGAGGCTAAGCAGAGCACAGCCCAGTTGCTGGGTGTGAGGGGGGTGCAGATCGGCATTGCCCTGTTTGTCCTTCAGCAGTTTGCTGGCATCAACGCCGTCATGTACTTCTCTACACAGGTCTTCAAGGAGGTGAGGCATGCAACCCTATGATTCTCTGCTATCATGCTTGGCATGCAAACTGAGCTGTGCAACTGTGTGAGCTTCATGGTCACCTCCTGCCTTTTGTGCCATGCAATAAGCAGCATGCTCACAGTCCTGATCAATGCAAACATGAGTGCTTAGCATGGCTGTCACAGCACATCAGGTTAACGTAGTCCACCATGTCATCCAGCTACATTTGTTTGTTTTCCCCCTCAGTCATGCTTTCTACTCACTCTCTCAGGCCTTTTGCTCGATGCTCACTCAATCATGCTTCTTACTCGCCCAGTTACACTTCTCACTCAAGCACTTGCTTACACACTCACTCATACACACCCTCACTCACTCACTCACTCACTCACTCACTCACTCACTCACTCACTCACTCACTCACTCATACACACCCTTACTCACTCACTCACTCACTCACTCACTCACTCACTCACTCACTCACTCACTCACTCCCTGATTATGCACGCTGCAGGCTGGCATCCAGAATGCCGCCACAGCCAGCGCAGCCATTGGCCTGGTCAATGTCGTGGGCACCATCATCGCCGGCAGCTTGATTGAGAAGGCAGGCCGCGTGCAGCTCCTCACCGTCAGCTTTACTGGCATGTGCATCTCCATGTTTGCCATGGTGGCTGGCCGGAGTCTGCCACAGCTGGCTTCCAGTGCTGGTACCATTGCCTTTGCTGGCACGGTTGCCTACGTGCTCAGCTTTGCCCTGGGGGCTGGCCCTGTGCCAGGGCTGTTGGTGCCTGAGATCAACACAGAGCAGATGCGAGGTGAGCATATGGCATCATCTTGATATGACCCTCTCTTGCTGGAAGGGTGTTGCATGGGATGCTTTGATCTGTCAGTGTTGACCTGCTCGTGTTAGGCGGCATTCTGTCTTATTGATGATGGAGTTGCTTGTGCACACCAGAACCTTGTGCCTCTCATGTTTGCAGATGCACTGAGCCATGATGTCTGTCCATGCAGGGCGTGCCATGTCATTGGCTATGACTGCTCACTGGGTGTGCAACTTTGCGGTTGGGCAGTTCTTTGACTATGCAAGGGTCCAGTGGGGCGCTGCTGGCATCTTTGCCTTCTTTGGAGCAATGTGTGCCGTCGCAGTTCTGTTTATCAAGAGCAGTGTTCCGGAGACCAAGGGCAGATCCCTGGAAGAGGTTCAGGCCATGTTGGCATAGAGTGTACACAGTTGATTGGGGTAGATTGTAAATGGCTAGCTGCCATGTTCAATGCTTTTCTTGTGTTGTACTGTAAGCAGGTCTGATATGCAGAGTTGTTTTGGCTAATAAGTCTGCTTGACACAGCTCATAGCTTTGGCTGCTGCTGAAATGCAATTTCTTTGTGAACTCGTACAGTCAGCACAGCCTGAAGCAAACACAAATGGTCAAGAGATACTGCCAGCCATCAGATCGTCACAAGCATCATTGCAAGCCATCACAACGCATCAAGCGTGATTTGCATAGCCGACACTTCTCTGACAAGCAGGTGTGCTCTGAGCAGATGCATGTATGCTCTTGGTGGCAACAGCCAGATCTCAACGCCAGCTCTCAGCAGTCACACAGAGGACACTGTTTGCCCTCCATTGTGTTGTCAAGCTCCAATGATCGTCATGGTACGGATTCACAAGCAAGAGATCATGATGAAAGCTGCTGCAGTATCGTGGTTGGCCAGCGTTTCCACAGTCTCTGTGCAGCCACTGTGGGTAAACCCAAATAGCAAGGTACAGTAACAAGCTTGTCCCTTCAGGGGATCTGCTCTGGATGCTTTTCAATACACTGCCACTTCTGGAGGACAGCTGCGAGTTCTGCATGCAAGTGTAAGATCGCCTTAAGAGGTGTAAGATCGAGGGCTGCAGCAGGACAACTGCTGCATACCTTCCTGCCTCTCATTTATGATGTCTATGCCATATAGTCATATTCAGGTGGCCTGTTACAACACTGAGTTTGATGTGCAATGTGTATTGCAAGATGCCACACCACATGTTGGTCTGGACCCAGCTTGCAGGCAAACGCTTCTCCCAGTACTGAAGCAAGGGGAGTAACGCTGCATGGGTAGAATAAGTTGAATCAGCAACCGTGTCTGTATTATCATTGATCATAAAGCCAAACTTGTGAACGATCAATCCTTTATCCAATTGCAGAGATATATGGGCTACAAGCTAAACCTGCCAACGAATGAAGCTAAACAACATGTAGACAACGGAGCACTGTGTCCGAACTAGACTGAAATCGAGCTACAAACAATGTGAATGGACAATTGGCCAACCAGAATTAGCACTTCTGCTCCTTCAAGGCGTACTTTGGAAACAAGAAGGTTGGCTGTGCTGCGCCTTCCTTGTAGTACGCATAGCATAGGGTGCCATCGGGGTCCATGGACTCACCAGAGAAGCTGCATGCAACCATGTAAGTCACTTGAAGCTGGAGCAGTACTGCAGGTCAAAACAGAAAGGCGCCCAAGAGAGGGTTGTGTGCAGCAACCTGTAAACTTGCACAATGCAAACAAAGACCCAGATGCCAGCTCTTGCAGCTATGGGATGAGTGTGCTTTGATCCGCAGGACCAGGACAAAGTGCTGACAGAGCAAGTCTGGAAGCTACTCACAATTGTAGGTCCTTGATTTTGCTGATCAGGAACTTGATAGCTGCCTGCGCTTTGCTCTTGAATTCTGCTTGCTTGTCTTCTGGTAGCTTCTCTATAATCTTTGTCAACCAAGGCTGCAACACATGGCGCATGTGAGTAACTGCATAACAGTGAATGGCAAAGCCATGCTGGGTCTACTACTGTGGCACCTTGATGTAGCCCATAAAGCTCTTCTTGTCATATCCTGATTGTTCCTGTCAAAACAAATAACTGTTCGCGAAACAAATAACTGTTGGTGCAAAGCACAAGCAACAGTCAATGCAGCACATATATACAAAGCTGCAGCTTACCACTAGCCTGAAAGAGTCAACTACATCCACTACTTTTCTGCTAGTGGACTCTGTTCCCTCGTCTGCCTCTTCAGCTGAGGGGTTTGCGCCAATGTCAACATCCACATCACCAACCGTCACCCACTGCAGTATCACTTATCGTTACAGACCTGACTTTAGACACCAAATACAACCAGCCTATGCTGCATCAAGTTGGTGTCTTACCGAGCCCTCCACCTCAAAGAAGAAGGCATCTTCGACCTCTTTCAAATCATAAGAGTCTGCAATCATTTCATCACCTGCATTGCAGCAGCGATGGTCACTTCGACATCCACAAAAGTCACATCTCTGTTGGAGCTGCACTGATTGCTTGTCCGCGTCTCACCTGTCAGCAGGTCTGTATAAATCAACATGACTCTTGATTTGCCGTGAACCGCTTTGTATCGATACTAAGATGTAGCCTAGATCGCAGACGAAAGATGGTGGTTGTGATGCGCAAAAGCAGCAACTTGTGTATATTGCGGCTTCCTCGGTATTCAAAGCCCTAAATCACTGGCGAAACCCTCGTACTCAAGCATGCATGACAACACAACTGTAGGTTCGCAACGACTGACACACAGAGAGCGAGTGAAGCTGTGTCTTGTCACTATGGGCACCCAGCTTCAGACAACTGACATGGATTGGCATGTGCTCTTTATACACATGTTTGCCTGTAAGCAGCCATCATCATCAGACAGATCTGGTTGTAATGCTCAAGGTTATCCCGCATGCAGACCTGGAAAGCAGTTGAGCTGCTTGATCCAAAAGTTGTACAATCCTGTGACATGTGTTTGTAGCCACAATCCTGCTAGATGCAGTGTTGTTCCTGGAATGCATACGATGAAGCAGGGCAGGGCCCGTCCGGGCAGGGCGGTTTTATCAGTACACGGCTGAAGCCAGATTTCGCGTTTTGCAATCGACGCGTAAAAGACATTGCTTCGCCGTTGCAGAAGTCCCTTCATAAGGCATGTGCTCATAGGCTTCTGAGATAGTTAGCACGCTAATCGTCCAATCCGCTGCAAGTGTCTTCTTTGCTGCTCACCCTGTGTTCGCTCGTACGAGACGATTCAGCAACAGTCTACATTTGAAAGGCGCTACCTCTCGGGCTCACCGGCGCAACAGTTTCATGATTTCATATTTTGCAATGACTTTGAGTGATGTGAATGTTTGTGAAGCTTCAGCCAGCACAATATCGGTATGAACACATGCCAATAAGCGGCCAGTTTAGTCATACAAGTGGCTCTGCTGTTACGCTGCAATAGCCTTGACAGCATCGATGGCTACTTCACCATTGCATGGCCACAGCGATTACTATGGAGGGCCCGCTCAAGAGGGGTCTAGCTATTCAATGGATTCTAGCAAGAACAGCACGATTGCCAATGAAAAGAAGGCTCGCAAGGCAGTCGAAGAGGATGCAGCTCGGCTGCAGAACAGGGTGCAAACCCTGCAAAAAGAAGAGCAAAAAGCTCAGAAAAGGCTAGAGGAGACTAGAAGCAAAGCACATGA
>JAABUP010010262.1_pt1 | contig 11124 bp, 12 predicted proteins | sample 5559201 | NCBI WGS metagenome assembly JAABUP01 (sample SAMN10711887, study PRJNA513373) | rock metagenome | isolation source: Antarctica rocks | place: Antarctica | reverse complement strand
TGGCAAGATTCTCTTCTCAATTCCCTGCCTGTAAATTCTGGCTGACGTGAATTGATCGTGTTCACAAAAGCCGGTTGTAAGGTTGCCTTGATAGCCCAAAGTCCATATTGGGATTTCCAATGGTACAACACAATAGCCCACTGGTTGGAAGGCATCAGAGGGCCCTGTGTGCAAGCCCAATCTGTGGGCGGATACGCAAACTTTCGTAAAACAGCGCTTGCTGGATCACAAGATCGAAATTGCCACTAAATCATGTTTTGCAATTATAGAGCTTCCTTCCAGTCATGGTCATGAGTATAATATGGTATTTATTCTTTACCAAGCCGGTTCTCCATACGATCATCTTGTTACGTCACAGATAGCAGCGGGTAGGTACCCGCAGGCTGATGCGAATGGGATCCCAGACGGGGATCCTAACGCCAGTGGGCCCTCTGGACTCAGTAATCTGTGCGAAGGCGTGCTACGACTTCCGAACAGTACGATGAGCTGCAATTCTACGATAGCGAATGTTCAGTAAACGGGGTAGAGCTTCATCTTTTTCATTGGTAAATACCGACCGAGTCCTAACCCAAGCCTGTGTTCCTCTTGCGTCACATTGACATGCAAGCTAACATCAGGTTCTCGAACTTGCATCACGGTGCTTGGCTGTTTTTCTGTTAGTTATCTGATTCACTACGCTGTCTAAGGCCAATGGTACCAGCTCTAGCCTCTTGATTTTGCCTTTTCCCTGAGTAATTACCCGAAAGAAAAAAATACCTAGTACACTGAAACCAGATGGACTCATGAAGAAAACAATCTTTAGCAGAGGTAGGATAATGACGTAAGACTTCATTCAAGAGATAGTGCTTTGACCAAGCCTTCGATTTTGTACGAAGACATAAGAATCACCGCTCCAGATTTTGTGTAAGATCCAGTGGACCAAATATGTAATGGTGGAATACGGAGGTTCCAAGGGTCTCATATGTTCGAAGGATTGATCTATCCGCTTGACAAAAGGAGAAGTGGGAGATTTGCTTGTGGCATGTCAATTCAGGGGTATTTTATCGCGCTCGGTGTGGTAGGATGCAACCATTGGCAATATTTTCTTGGTAACATTGCTACCGAGACACGCCCAAATTCGCGTTGCGGTGATGCGTGCAGGTGAATGCCAACTTCTTGGTTAGGCTAGCGCTACGCCCTATCCCTTGCCTTGTGAGCGGAAGGCCACCTCTAGAATTTGGGAACGGATAGGTGTTCAAGGACGTCTCGTGTGCGCCAAAGCAATGGGTATCTAGGTACTATAAGAATATAATACATTGGAATGAGGTTGGTCGTGAGTGCCACTTTACCGCGTGGGAACAGCCACAGATGCAGGTTCGGAAGTGCTTTCGTCGAATTTGGCCCATGCTACGTGACGGAAAACGATGAGAACGTACTAGTAGAGTATCAACTCTGTCGTCTTTTGGATTCACTTGAAGTCGGGCAATCTTGAGCATATCTCCCGGAGTAAGGTGCTGATTGTTAGGGTAGGCGCCTGGAGTCCGCTATTGCGTTACTCTTCTTATTCTAGCGCGTTGGTGGACTTTGGGTGAACCCCTGAGATGGAATGCATACTAGGATATGGCATAGGCGCTTGAGTTGTCAGTGGACAAAAGACACTCCTTCCGCGCTCGCGGCTTGCGCAGCGTTGCGTGAGCGCATAGAGCGCATAGAGTTTTTTCTCGAATGATTTGCAACGACTCACTCAATTTCATAGTTGTTAAAATCTTCGAAAGATGTAAGTCATCCATATGTATTTTGCTACACCACGTATATTCATTACCATCATCTCGACAATTCTTGTCGCCACCACCACTGCAGCTGCAGCATTTTTCCCTCGAAAGACCAGGTTCTTGATCGATCCAACTATAAGCCCAATCAATGACACCCAAAAGTCTGTGAAATCCGAAAGTGTCGCCATCCCTGTTATACCACGCAACAATTCCATCGTTCTCGCCCAGAATCTCTCCAATAATACCTCACCCTTCTCAGATGAGGGATTGATAATTTACAAAGTCCCTCGCACGCCAATGACTCTCGAAATCCACTCTTTCGGCTCCCCTATCCCCGCAGATGAAATCCTCACCGGCCTCGCATCCGCCGTGGGGAAGGCTTTGCAATTCCTCAGGAAGAGTGACGGTAACGAACCCATCGCTAATCGGGGCTACTTTCGTTATTCACAAAGTTTCCCTGGTGACAGTGAATTCATTCTTGTGCTTGCCGATTTCAGAGAGATTGGGAAGGAGATTACGTATTTTGTGCTGCGCGATGTGCTGAGGGGACTTGGGGAGTTTGTGATGTCGCCTGAGGGCAGGTATAATGAGTTTGGGTTTGAGGTGGTGGTGGAGAATGGGGGGTATGTGGGGAGTGGGCATGTGGACTATCGTCCAGGAGCGAAGGCGAAGACTCAGTAAATGCTTCCGCTACTGACATTTACCATCAATCAGAGCAAATGCGTCTAGAGTCTGTTGGTACCACAAGTCATAAGATTTGGAGGTTTCAAAATTGGCCTCAATGTCTTCAGTTGATTGCGATTTAATGTTGGGCTCGATTGCTGACGGCGCTACTCCGTCGACCAAGTCGTCTTTTTCTTCTGCCAGGCAGGTCCCAAAATTGGGAAATGATCAATACAGCTGATACCCTGAGAAACTTGTTCCAAGTCACTAGAAAGGCGAGAAGCAGACGAAATTCGAATGAGATCTACGTGGAGCGTTACTTATTACCTACAGATGGCCTATCTCTTATGAGCGTGCCCACTTCGAATACCACAGAATGTGCTCTTTGAATAGACCATTACGATCTGACTTTAGCAAATCGTGGAATGTGGAGATCTTGTCATCACTTCCTTGGATATTGATGAAGAGGATTTGCAAGTTTGGTCATGGGTATGCCTTCAGCAGTGCACAAAATCAAGACAGCCTACTGGCTAATGAAATCGACGCTCTTACTCGCAGCATGTAGGCCTCTCTACCATGGCTCCAAAGACGCAGCGTTCTAGAAGTTGGTGTTGCTGAGTATAAGGTAGCCATCCACCGCATCCATGACAAAGCCGGATTATAGATGATGCTCACCAATCTTAGGGAATTTGGCGCAAGAAAGTCCTAGTGCTATCAAGGCCATTTGATTCGCTGTTGATCTGATGGACGTTCAGACTGTCCATCAAAGTACTCGGACGCATATTACGGGAGCAGACACCATTTGAGCTTACATGAGATTTCAGCACATGGCCTAAATGCGTGGAGAATGCTGGGGGTTTTGAGTACCATCAAAAGTATCTGGACGACTTGGATCTACGAGACCACAAAAAGTGTCAGGATTCAAGACTTCCAGGAATGTGGATTGTGGGTTCACGCTATTGATCATGTCAAGGGGGAATTTCCGGCAATTTCTCAGGAAGCGACGGCGATAGGGAACCCTGTAGCCCTATCGGTTTCTGTAAGTTTGCAGTAGAACCTGTGATATTGGCTACACCCTGCGGCGGAATCCTCATGGTGCTTCGCGTATGGAAGAATGGTGAAGATGGCATGAAGTTGCTTCGTATGGAATTCTGGACTTCTGGGGAACCAAGTGAATCTTCCACATACGGGATTATTGCAATTGAGTGCCATGTATTCATTCAAATTCTTAGTCTCATCATCTATCCTACTCCAAGCAAGCATTGAGTAGGAAAAGCTTTCAACAGATCCCAAATTTCAGGCACTGGAACACGCCCTGAGACTTCAGTTCTCCCATTCGCCGTATTCCAATAACCAAGCCAGGTTACTTATCCACACAAGATGTGCTATTATTGGTCTCAGGTAGCACTGGCACATCGTATTATCTCGCCAATCTCCGACTTAATTTATACAAAGATCTCGAGCAGTGTTCCCAGGTTCTGAAGGCGCTTGATTATTCGCTTGCCAGGACAGCTATTTCGTGGCACAGACCCGAAGTTTTCGATTCGGATTCTCGTCAAGGTCCGGAAGACACTGCTTTTTCGTTGCTATGAGACCATTGAGGAGAACTTCCATCGCTTTCGAGTCTATTGATCCGACCAGAGTGAAGTGTTCGATTGATGGTGGCAAAATGTCGATCATGCGCGGAAGGGTAAGACCGGCATTATTGCTTTCGTCAGCTGTGACACCTGCCCGCACTAGTCGCTCTCTCTTCTGACGGGTGGGGCGTCGACGCTCTAGTACAATGGAGCTCAAACGGAGCCTCCGCAGTCGTACGAATTCTTGGAAACCGACGACTATAAGGAGGCATAGTGACTCTCCAATAGTCAGACTCAAGTCCGTAAGATTATTTGCATACTGTCGCAGTGCATCGACCAATTTTTCAGGACGCCAGAGGGGATGACAAGACCAAATTTTTGTATACAAATATTTCCAGGTTCAGAAGTCGCCTGATCATTCTTCTCAATTTGTCGATATTCACCTCGCTATTGACAAATTCGATCTTGCGTAGTCTAAGATTGCGAGGCAGAAAGTTTTCTCTCTGTGACTTCAAATCTCAAGCCTGAAGATCGAAATTCTCTCACATGGGGCAACGCAGAGAGCTGGAGTAGAAAGTTATCATCTCTAACATCCTTACGATTGACGTTGATCTCGTAAAGCTTCGTCAGACCACTCCCCTAAACATCATTAGCAATCCATATGATCAAGCTATGGATATGCGATTGAGCTACAGACCGTGTCTGGAGCAAAACGCCAGCTAGAAGCATGATGTACAAAGCCATTGGTGACCCGAACGTTCGGCATCAATGCGAGCGCCGTAATAACAGCATAACCCCAACAGCACATATAGTAGCAAGCTGAACTGCCGACCATTCTAGGCCGATGCCAGCATTTCTTCTCAATGTAGAGTGTAGTTGAGCTCATGAAATTATGAAAGCCATCTAATACCTCTTGATTGATCTCACCACTGCGAACTCTTCGACAGCTATCTTCGATAGTAACAGTCTTTGGGCGGGCTGCCAGATGTGACGACAGCAGCATCTGTTGGAGGAATACGAAGGGGTCAGTAAGTCGTTCGGATCGACGAGAACTGCCGCCAAACCGAATCGAGGTATATCTCTTCTCTTCAGCAAGATCATAAAGAAATTTATTGCTGCATGAGAGGTCGTATACATCGCGTATTTCCAGATCGTCGCAGATCTGGAGTAGGGTCTCGTTCACAAGGTCGAGTAATTGCGGCATGATTTGATGGACCTGAAGATGTTGATGTCTGTAGAAATCTACTAAAACGTTTAGGTAGCGGTAGGAAAGGACAAGTCAATCAAGAGCGCCGACAAATTTAGCTTACCAACAGCTGTTCTAGATTGATATCTTGAAGGGCGATCTAGTAAGGGATAGTGTCGAAGGGAGGTGTAGCTTTTGTTTCCGAGATACGATAGGAGCGGAAGTCACAGAGCTGAAAAGGCAGATTTGCCTAGTGTAACCTCGAATGCCATCACATGACTGTCAATAGCCTTATCCAGTGTGGGGGGTACATCATTCATTGCCGCCAACGCACACAGGGAATACCCTATGGGGACTCCAAACCGTCATAGAACTCTGGTGATTCGTTCACCATAAACTGCTGGGTCTTGGTGGGTCTGCAAAATTGGACCATCGACACTGGAATCACAGCAAATTGTGATTCAACCCAAACTATTCTTTGGGTACTCAACCCTCAAAGAATCAGGTCATGAGTCATGACTGACTTGATGTAAGAGCCTTCCAAGTGCGATATGCACAGCCAGCCAGATTTGGACCATGTGTACGCTCGCCGACTCGAGCAATCTTCAAGACCCGACCGCAAGTCCTAAGTGTGCCGGAGACCTGTGACGGAGTCATCTGAATAGCTACGATGGCATCTTGAAACTGATATTGTTTTGTAAAGAGATCGCGAATGAGAATGCCTAGCCGCTACCTCACGAAAGCATCATACAATCTCTCCCTTTCGAGTCACGAGCACTCATTCAAAGCGCTAAAGATCTACGTAGTCTGTACTGTAATTTGGCGGCGGAGCCCGAGATGTCTGAGCTTTCCCAAGATGTTGACCCGTGCAATTTACCAACAAAGCATGCAATCACGAAAACGTCAGTTTCAAGGCCAATGCCCGAATACCTTGGGAATTTGAAAACTTTGTAATCTCAGATGTTCCTGCTATCTCCATAAATTCTCTCCAGGCAGACCGTTACCATAGAATATATACTGAAACCACCCTTATGCTGAAAATTGCTCTTAGAGTCTCGAGACAGAGGAGGTATGAATGAGCGGAAAGGAGCCTACATCATTAGAGTACTTTACATATGTAAGATACATTACTCATGCAAGTTATGGAAGCGCGTCCTCACAGGCGACGCGTCTGGCTGACTAATACACCAAGACATGGTAGGGCTGAGGAAATCTACCGAAAGCCGAAAGAGACAGCAGCCAATCGTTCTTCAGGTAGTCTATCTTGAGTCAGTTTCTCGATGTCAGTATATGATGAGGCTAAGGCCAAAGCTCCTCACGTTCTGCTGCCTTGAGCTACGACGCCCGGGGCGCTTTCCCTTGTAGCACCCAACTTAGTAGCAGCCTGCTCAGTTCTTCTCAACTTTTCCATCATCTAAGACGTTGTCCCGGGCCACTGCTCCACAGAAATTGCGAACGCCATGACAGAGCCTTGTAAATCAAGCCAGCCTCTACCAAAGAGGCTGCGAATTTTGTGTTTTGGTGATTCTTTGACCGCAGGCTACACGAAGTACGGTTGGGAGCATTACCCTTACGCCGATCATCTTCGCGTCGGCCTTGAGCATATGCTTTCATCCTCAGATATTGAGGTAGAAGTTGCAGGTCTCTCTGGTGACCAGGTCCAAGGACAGTATCTTAAGCGAATCAAAGCCAAGTGTCCAATCACCAAAGAGCGATGCTACGACTGGGTCATCATCATGGGGTGAGCGAGGCTACCATTGCGCACATGATCGTGTGATTGATGCCAAAGCAGTGGTACCAATGACCTTGCATGGGGTCAGCCGTTTGAGAACATTTATGAAGGCTTGAGTAAGTCTCTGCGCAAGTGTTTTGGGTATATCGTCCGGACAACTAAATTCTTTGTCTCAATGAACATACTTGTGTAGTAAAGAGTGCTGATCATGAAGTAGCGAAGGTATGGAAGGTAGCCCTCGATACAGGGGCAAGTGTGCTGGCTCTCAATGTTCTTGAAGCTGCGGCTTCCAGCGCGGGGATGATAGAAAAGCGAAACAACCTGAACGCCATGATCAAGAACCACGAGGAAGACAGATTGTAAGCTCTGTCCTTGGTTAATTCCTCGCGTACTGGATGCCTCCTTGGTCTGCCTGTACTCTGCGTGGGGATGCTGACTTGTGAATTAGCTACACCTTTGACCTTTACAGCGCAATCCCGTATGCTACACTCGACGAAGCCACGCGCGACAAGCTCTGGGATGATGGGCTGCATTTGACAGGCGAAGGATACAAAGTGATGGGCGATGTAATTGCTGTTCGACTGTTCGAAATCCTGCAAAAACATGCCCAAAGTAGTGAGTAATCAAGATATTCTACGGTTTGAAAGTGCCGTACCTGGGCACTATATACAGACCAGTCTGCAGATTCAATTCCTGGAAATCCGCTTTATTGGGAATGTGGAGATTCCACAGCATTCCTCGCTAATCTCGTGGCGTTGGTCGATCTGTATGCATTCCCCTCAAAAGTTCAATTTCATTTCACGCGATGCTCATATAACGTGCCGTGGAATTTCCGAGATGGAGTCTGTCCCTGCTTCTGTTACCCCTGTTGCGTTATCGCGAGTTTCATTGCTGGTGTCATAGAGATGTGGCGATTGATCGCCGCAGCTGTGCTCGCTTCCCTTCACTCAGTACAAGGCCAAGTAACAGTGTGTCTAGCAACATATGGTGGATATCCTACTAGGTCTGTCCTCTATATCTTCAAGATGCGAGCGTGGACACTGTTCTTTTTCCTTGAAGCAATCGTTCGAAATACTCTTCATTGACCTACAATTGACGCTGATATCTACGAAATCAAGCGTTCCGCCACCGGGCCGCAATCTTTTGATTAAGGCCACTCCATTTGGGGACTCGCTCAGACGACGACAAAGTGATTCCTCTGACTCGGGCTATCTCGACTCCACAGGCCAGATCCAGCCTCTGTGCCAAAAAGGTTCCATCTTTCGACTAGTCGGGGGTCAATTGTTTTCAGGAGCAGAGCAGATCTCTGTCTCTCTAAATGTTTCCTCGGCGCGTTTCGGCACCACAATACCAGTTGAAGCTCTGGAAGACATATTCGCCATTGCCCGCGATGACACTCTGTTCTGGAACAATGGAGCATTCACGGATGGATCTGCAAAATTTGGTGCGGACACTGGTGGTGTCGTCCATGCATTCTTCTCGGTATCGGTAGCAAACAATTTCACAGCGGTCTCGCTCGAAGCTCTCGCTAGTGAGTCGCACACTTCAATGTAGAGATTGTAGCCATGCTTGGTTTAGGAGCTGATCTCTTGGCCTTCTTCTCACAGCTTCTGACTGCCCTACTTCGCAGTCCATCTCCCCGGAAGCAAATCTGGGGTCATCCGCAGCCTTGCCAAATCTACCCACCGCATACGCGAACTCCTCTGTGCAACCCACTCCCACTTTCTCAGGCGAAGGAGGCCCGGCCGCTTCAAGAGGTGGACAATCGCTTTCTATAACCAGCTCTTCCACAAGCCTAGCGCAAACGCCCTCGTTTTCAAGTACATCCTCGAGCCTCAGCGCTCCTTCCAGCTCGTCCCAGTACTCTTCAGCCATGACTCTCTCATCTAGCTACAATAACACGTCAAGCACCACTTCTTTCTCGAATTCATCGACATCAGCGAAGTCCACGACATTCTCTGTTCTGAGTACATCTCCCAGCTCTCCAAGTATACTAAGCACATCCTCCAGCATTTCAATCTCGTCTAGTATCCTCATCACCTCGAGTACATCCTCACCGGTTGTCACAAGTAGTGCAACATCCATGGACTTGAACTCCATTGCCAGCTCGATAATGTCACGGAATACTTATACAGAGTTTTGCAGTAATTTGCTTGGTTTGACCGCCTCCGACGCTACGGCAACTATCAGCTCAAATGTCACGGCAAGTATTGCCTTGACCACACGCCCGACGAGCGACATTGATACAGCGGTCGTGACAGTGACATTCTTCGTGACAGAAACAGTACCTTCTGCTGGCGTCACTATTATGACAACGCCAATCGTCGATGCCACCGGGACTTCTGCGGTAACTGAAACAACACTCGCGACGGGAGCCTTGGAAGTGCGTGATGTTGGATACAAGGCTCGTAATCCTAACGCAGCGAAGAGGCAGCTGCTGCCAGTGGTTGTGACACCAACGGCTCTGCAGTCTTTCGACCCTACCATCCTTAGCTCTGCGTGTAGTGATAACATCGCCAGCACTACAGCTCCCATTGTCACAACGACAGTAATCGCTACCGTCTTTCAAACAGCTCTGACCACAAGACCATACGCTACTCAGAACTCCACACTTTCCGAAGCAACGACCACCACAGTCAATAATGGTGTCTCTACAGCATCTGAAACCGCGACTCCTATCACTAGTAGTATCGTCACAACAACGACCGCCACCATTTCGACGACCGCGCCAGCCTCGAGCACCGCGGCGAGCACGAGTCTCACCCCAACAACTCCCACCTCATCACCGACCTCCGCCTCATCGTCAAGCTCAACCCCAGCAATAAACTCTACTTCATCATCAAGTTCTACCCCAGCCACAAACTCACCACCAACCACGACATCCACCCAAACCAAAAGCTCGACGTCCCGCCCCAACAGCATCTGCCCACCATCCATAATCCTCGCCTCCCCAACCCCAATCGTCGGCTCCATAAGCGGCTCCGAAGTCAGCGTCGACGACGCCTCCTACGAACTAACCCTCCCCTTCCAAATGCAAATCTTCGACCACGCCTCCTCCACAATCTACGTCTCCACCAACGGCGTACGTCCCCCTCTCAGAACCCTCTAACCCCTCTCCTCCCTTCTTCCAAAAATCTCTAAACAACCCCCAGATCCTCTCCCTCGACCGCGGCACCCGCGAATTCCACAACTCCTGCCCCCCAACCCCCGGCCCCGAACCCTCCGAACCCGCCTACCTCGTCCCCCGCTACGCCGCCTTCCCCTTCTGGGACGACACCTACGTCTACAAAAACAGCCCCCAAGGAATCTACTACGAATACGGCTACCCCGCCAACGGCAGCACGACGCCCACGGCCATCGCCCTCGAGTACTATCTGAGCCACTATTTCAATAACACGCAGTACTATCATTATACGGCGTTGTATGATAGTGCGAGTCCGGGGAAGTTCACCTGGAGGTATTATCAGATTTCGGACGTGGGGTTTTCGGCTACGGTGGGGATTCAGAATGATAGTATGTCCCTCCTGTCTCCCCCCCTTTCCCCACCCTTCCTTCCTAGCATCGCCGGAGCTACCAACCAACTGACCCCCCTCCCCTCCCCCGCAGACAACGCAACCGCCTCCCCCGGCGCCCCCACAGCCCTCACCTTCTTCTGCAGCACCTGCGCCGACAACCCCGACACCACGCAAACCGGGCACTTCCAGCGCGATCTCGCAAAGGGGCATGCTCTTGAGAGGAAGAAGAGGCAGCAGAATTGTCCGGCGGGCACGATTGTGCCCGGGTTGGAGCTCTTTGTTACTACGTTTGCGAATAACACGGGGAGTATTGGGGAGGGGCGGTTTGATAATTGTGGGTAGAGTAGGGATGGGGTTGGAATGGTGGGTGGGGGGTTTTTGAGGGGAGTGTACGCTATGTTTGTTGATGGGTTGGGTTGTGGGTGCTAGGGTGTGGGATGGGATTTCTCTTCTGAGATTGGATGGATTTGGAAATAGTCTTGTAATACCATATCAAAGATTCCGAGTCATTTTTCAGACAGCCGCAGACCTGATCTTTTTGTCTCTCGTTGAAGGAGCATGTGATTGTGGCGCAAGAGCATTCAAAGAGATATTGCACCTTCGCCTCATCTCGTGCTCTAGGCATGTTTGAGGCGGCGCAAGTCTTGGTTGCTGGCACGTACATTTCCCTGCATGTTACGGCGAATGTGGCTCCATGGCC